>SPJK01034456.1_pt1 | contig 13619 bp, 9 predicted proteins | sample 3741771 | NCBI WGS metagenome assembly SPJK01 (sample SAMN10925997, study PRJNA522277) | cold seep metagenome | isolation source: Elba SIP-enriched marine methane seep metagenome, extraction at timepoint T2 | place: Italy: coast of Elba, Mediterranean Sea | reverse complement strand
GCCTTCTTGGCTGTCTCGAAGAGATTCGTCTGCATTTCATCCAGGATGTTTGTGAATTTGGCAACGAGCTCTGGCCGGATGATGCCTTTGAGTTTCTCGCCTGTATCACGCCGTGTGACAAAAGGCTGATCGCTGACAACATCGCGTGGACCGACTTCGATTCGTAACGGGACACCACGTTTTACCCACTGCCATTTCTTCTCGCCGCCACGGATGTCACGATCGTCAATCTTCACGCTGACTCGTTTCTTGCCGAAGGTAGAACCCATATCGTATTCGAGTGCTTCGAGTTCTTTCTTAAGCGACTCGCAGTAGGCCAAGACTTCAGCACGCTGTTCATCATTTTTATAGATGGGAAGAATCACCGCATGCGATGGAGCAAGCCGGGGTGGAACAACGAAACCATCGTCATCGCTGTGGGTCATGATCAGACCGCCAACAAGCCGCGTGCTAACTCCCCAGCTGGTTGTCCAAGCATACTCAAGCTCGGCACCCTGGCCTTGGAACTTAATCTCTTGTGCTTTAGCAAAGTTCTGACCAAGGAAGTGACTCGTGCCAGCCTGTAACGCTTTTCGATCTTGCATCATTGCTTCGATAGAGAAGGTTGAAACCGCACCGGGGAAACGTTCCGCGGCGGTCTTCTCTCCTTTGATAACCGGCATCGCCATCGCCCCTTCGGCAAACTCGGCGTAGACCTCAAGCATCTTGCGAGTCTCCTCGAGCGCCTCCTCTTGCGTGGCATGCACCGTATGCCCTTCTTGCCAAAGGAACTCCGCCGTCCGCAGAAACATCCGCGTGCGTAGTTCCCAGCGAACGACGTTGGCCCACTGATTGATCAAGATTGGCAAATCGCGGTAGCTCTGAACCCAACGGGCGAAGGTTGCACCGATGATCGTTTCACTCGTCGGACGAACAATCAAAGGCTCTTCAAGCTTCGCGGTCGGCGCCGGTTGCAATCCACCCTTACCATCCGGTTCCAACCGGTGATGAGTAACCACGGCACACTCTTTAGCAAACCCTTCAACATGCTCCGCTTCCTTCTCAAGAAAGCTCATTGGTATGAAGAGCGGGAAGTAAGCGTTCTCGTGCCCGGTCGCCTTAAACATGTCGTCGAGCAGACGCTGAATGTTCTCCCAGACGGCATAGCCCCACGGCTTGATTACCATGCAGCCACGGACGTCGGAGTTCTCAGCCAAGTCTGCGGCTTTGACTACTTGTTGATACCACTCAGGGTAATTCTCGCTACGAGTCGGTGTGATGGCGGTTTTGGGCATATCGCAGATCGCTCTTGGCGTGGGGAATCAGCTTGAAAACTGACATTCTAGGCCGAGAGGGGCGATTACGACTAGATGGGCTACGCCTAGTCATAACTTCCTTTTTTTGACACATCCAGGGCGTATTTGATAACATGCCGGGCGGAACAGATGGCAGCTCTCTTATCTTTTGCTGCCCACAATCACCTATTTCAGAACAGAAAAGTGAGGTGGAAGATGCGTGGCGATATCTTTTTCGTGGCAGTGTTGCTCTTTGGTGTTTGCACAACCAGTCAAGCAGAACGACCTGCGGCTCCCGAGCAGACATGCTATTGGGTTGGCGATTCCGTTGAAGCGGAAGAAGCTATTCGTGAGAAGCTAGCACAACAACTTGATTCTGCAGGATTAGATTTTCTTGAAACAAGCTTGGAAGAGATTCTTCTAGGTTACTTGACTGAGGCGTACGGATTAAACATCCATATCGATAAGATTGGGCTTCATAACCTAGGCATTGAGACGAGAACCAAAGTTTCTGTTAACCTGAGAAATGTTTCTGTCAAAACAGCACTCATTAAGCTTCTCGAACAACTCGAATTAACTTACTACATTGAAAATGAACTTCTTGTGATTACTAGTCAAGAAGTTGCACATTCTCGTCTCAGCATTGCCGTATATCCCGTTGGAGATCTCGTTTGGACGGAGAAGTCAAAGTATTTACTTTATGACGAACTTATTGACACAATCGTCCAATCAATTGCAACTGAAACTTGGGCTGAGAATGGTGGATGTGAAGCAGAAATCTCACCATGCTGGGGTCTTTTAATTATTACGCAAACAGAAGATGTACATGGTGAAATCAAGAACTTCTTTGAGACTCTGCGTCTGTGTGATAAGTATCGCATTGATGATCCAGACAAGATGGTAGAGTCTCGATTTCATTCATCCTCTGAAAGTGGTGGCGGAATTAGTGGTGCGTTTAGTTTCGGAGGCTTTGGCGCTTCTGCTTCTGCGGGATCATCAAAAGCATCCAAGTGAGCTAGATTGTTTAGTTTTCAACCTGAAGCAATGTACATCCGCGAAAATAGGCGCTACTCCATGCTCTATTGCTTCACTTACTACGCTGAGGCCCCCGCGCATATTTTCTGCTAATCTGCTAAGCTGGCAGCCACCCGTCGGCCCCTTCTACCCTCTAGAATTTAGAAATCGACTCTTCATGTCTCGACGCTTCGTCAGTCAGCTCAACCATAACGAGCAGATCGAACAGGTCTTTTTGGCCAGCAACAAACAACTTCGGCCCAATCGCCAAGGCAATCTTTATCTTCAACTCGAGCTTTCTGATCGCTCGGGTTCGATTCAAACGCGGATGTGGAATGCCAGCGACAATGACTACAAAGCATTCGAGAATGGCGACTATGTTCATGTCGAAGGAGCCGTCCAACTCTTTCAAGGCAACCTACAACTGATCGCCCAACGCGTTCGTAAAGCTCGGCCTGACGAGGTTGATGAGTCGGACTTTATGACTCTTCAGACCGATGACATTGCCAAGATGCGTGATCGGCTTATTGAAATCCTTCGCGGCATCAAGTCGGCACCACTGCTTGCTCTGGTCGATGCTTACTTGAATGACGAAGTCTTCATGGGCAAGTTTACCCGAGCACCGGCTGGCATGAAGAATCATCATGCCTACCAAGGAGGATTGCTCGAACATGTGCTAAGCATGCTCGAACTTGTGCTCGCCATTGCGCCACGCTATCCGCAGCTCGATCATGAAAAACTATTGGTCGGTGCATTCCTTCACGACTCGGCAAAGATCGATGAGTTGGAATATGAACGTGACATCTCTTACACGGACGAAGGTCAAATGCTTGGTCACATGATTCAAGCGATCACGGAACTGGATAGCAAAGCGAAAGAAGCGGAAAGGCGCAGCCAACTTGCCTTCCCTCCGATGTTGCTGATGGAGATCAAGCACATGATCATCAGCCATCATGGTGAGTATGCCTACGGCAGCGCGAAGCTGCCGATGACACTCGAAGCGGTAACGCTCCATTATCTGGACAATCTGGATGCGAAGATGGCAAGCTTCACCCAGTTGATCAACGATTGCCCAAACGTCGATAGCCGGTGGACACAGTACTTTCCGAATATTGAGCGGAAGCTTTGGAAAGGTGTTAACGAATAACCTTGCCGATCAGTTCGCCAAGGCGGGCTCTTTCTTCGCGATGAGCTCTTTGACCAACTCTTCCATGCGTTGGGCTTGCCCATTCAGCGAATGATCAATCGTGAACCAAGAACGATCTGGTAAGAAGGGACTTTGCTGGCCATCGCTTGCGAGTGATTCTTGAACCACCATGACCGCTTCGGCTAAAACCACCGAGTTGGTTGGTTCAAAAGTTCGATCACCAAAGTGCAGATCGTATCCACGAGGAATTTCTTCAGCAGTCATGACCCCCTGCCAGCCGAAACCGGCAGCTATAGCTGGGCGACCGTTGTAGAGAGACTCAAGGCAAGTGTAACCGCCACCGACAACAAGATTTGCCGATTCAATTTTCTTGAGGGGTCGCGTCGTGAAGCCTTGGACCTGAACCGATTCTTGGCCAAACTTGTCACAAAGTTTGTCCGCCATGCGAACCAATTGCCCCCGTTTCGATCCTTCTCCTACGAGAGTGATCCGTAAATTGGGAATCTTGTTGAACAAGATCGGTACCGCATCAAGCAGCGTCTTGGCAGACCAAGCCTTACGACCACTCATGCGGCCCATCCATAGCATCGAAAAATTACCCGAAGGAGCTGGCCGAAATTTGGCTGACCGAACCGGCCTCGGCCAAAGGCTGATCTTCTCTTCGGGAACACCGAATTTGATCGCGCTGGTATAAATAGGTTGCTCAACCGTCACGACGGCATCGGGTCGATCGTACTCTTCGGGTGACTGACGCGGTTCGATATGGTCTTGCAAAGTGCAAACACATGGGACGCCAAGTGAGTTGGCCAAGTCATAAGCGGCCCAACGTGCCGGTCCTCGGCCGGTGCAGATAATGGCATCGACCTGCTTCTTCATGAAGTGCCAATGCTTGCTGTAGCGCAACTTGAGCGTGGGGCCCAGCAAGGGGTGCGGCGGAAGAACCATTAGGTCAGCGCCGATGTCACGGAAGCGGGGCGATAAACCTCCGGGAGCGGCCGCCATGGTAACCCGATGTCCACGTTCAACGAGTCCTTCTGCCAACATCAGCAGATAGGTCGTATCACCTGCGACTTCGCACGCACGTTTTGTAAGCAGAAAATGCATGACAGGGAGGTTACCATAGTAGTTCGGCTAGGCGTAGCTCAGTCAGTGAACCTGAGTCAATTTAGCGCACCTTAACAGAATCTGGTTCAATTCCTTTAAGCAATCTTCCAACCCTTTGCTGTTATTTTACCTTAATCCCAATATGTCGTTGTTGGCCGCTTATGCAATTCAATGACAAAAGTTCCAATAATAAAAACTTAAATAATCGACACCTTGTTGAATATCGGTTTCCTACATAATCAGAATTTATGCACGAAGAACTCCGTAGCGCTGTTATCTCTTACACCTCAAACCCGGCTTACCGAGCTTGTAAGCCGTCGGTCATTGCTGAGCGACTTGGTCTCTCAGGCGATGCTGCTGCGCAGTTAAAGAAGACCGTTAAGAAAATGGTTCGTGCAGGCGAGCTCGAGTTCGGACCGAGTCATTTGGTTCTTCCGGTCGATCCCGACCATCCGTCCCGCGAAAATCTTGCGCCCAAACCGAAAGAAAAAATGAAGTCTAGCAAGTACCTGCTTGGCACTTTCCGCCGAGTCAGCTCGGGTGACGGATTCCTTCGACCCGAAGGAACGCCAGCCGCGGCAGGTAAAGACCATGACATTTATGTCAACTCGCGTAATGCGAGCGATGCCGCCAGCGGCGATACAGTCCGAATTGTTCTGAGCAGCCGAAGTAGTCCCAAAGGGAAGCCCGAAGGAAAAGTCACCGACATTGTTGAACGGGCCACCAATCAAGTTGTGGGAACCTACTTCGAGTCAGGCGGAATGGGAATGGTCCGCGTCGATGGCAAGTTGTTCGGTGAACCAATCTACGTCGGTGATCCGGGTGCGAAAGGAGCTCGTGAAGAAGACAAAGTCGTCGTCGAGATGGTCCGCTTCCCTTCCCATGCCCATGATGGCGAAGGGGTGATTACCAACATTCTCGGCGGCCAGGGTGAACCTGGTGTCGACACGATGGCCATCAAATATGAATTCAACCTACCCGGTGAATTCCCCGAAGATGTTCTCGATGATTCACGCAAGCAAGCCGAAAAGTTTGATGCTGATGAACTCGAAGAAGATCGCCGCGATCTGCGCGACGAAGTGATTATCACAATCGATCCCGAAACAGCACGCGACTTCGACGATGCCATCTCCCTTCGACAGATAGAGAACGACCACTGGGAATTGGGAGTGCACATCGCCGATGTGTCGCACTTCGTCCAACCAAAGTCGCCACTCGACCGCGAGGCTTACGATCGGGCAACGAGTGTTTATTTGCCGGACGAAGTCATTCCAATGCTTCCGGAAATCATTTCCAACAACTTGGCAAGCTTGCAGCCTGATCGGGTCCGCTATGCGATGACGGCGAAGATTGAGTTTTCGCCCGAAGGGATCCCCATCGGTTGTGAAGTCTTCAAAAGTGCCATTAAAAGCCGACGCCGATTCACTTACGAAGAAGTTGACGTTTTTCTCAAGGAAAAAGAACTCGTCAAAAGCAAGAAGAAGGTCAAAGAGTCGGTTGCCGAAACCCTGACTCCGGAAGTTGATCAACTTCTGACCGACATGTTCACGCTGGCAATGATCCTCCGTAAACGTCGTTTTGAACGTGGTTCTCTCGAACTGCATATGCCCGAGGTAAAGGTCGATCTCAATAAAGATGGACAAGTGGTTGGCGCTCATGTCGAGAAGAACACCGAAAGCCACCAAATCATTGAAGAGTTCATGTTGGCAGCCAATGAAGCAGTGGCACGTCGGCTGGCCGACGCCGAGTTGATCTTCTTACGGCGATTGCATGGCGATCCTGATACTCGCAAGTCTCGGGCGCTTACTGATTTTGTCCGTTCGCTCGGTTTGCAGGCTGACAACCTGCAGAATCGCTTCGAGTTGCAAGAGCTTCTTGACAAGATCAAAGGGGATCCTCGCGAACACGCCGTCAACTTTGCCACGCTCCGTTCGATGCAAAAGGCAGTCTACGGCCCCGACGACGATGGTCACTACGCGCTCGCTAGTGATTGCTACTGCCATTTCACCTCGCCGATTCGTCGCTATCCCGACCTGACGGTTCATCGTTTGATAAATGCTTTAAACGCCCACGAAGGCGGCAGTGGACCAAAGCCGGTTCAAGAGATGGGCACTTACTTACAATGGGGCGACCATTGCAGTGAACGTGAACAACGCGCTGCCAGCGCTGAGCGTGAACTGTCGAAAGTGAAACTGCTTAACTTCCTCTCCGACAAAATCGGAATGGAATTTGAAGGAGTCATCACCGGCGTCGAGAACTTCGGCATCTTCGTAATGGGACGTGATCTGCCAGCAGAAGGGTTTATCCACATCACGGCACTCGGTGACGACTATTACAAACATGATCGGGCAAGCCATTCAATCAACGGCAATCGGTCAGGAAATTCATTCCGACTCGGCGACACGCTACGTGTTGCGGTCGCAACGGTTGATGTCGATGCTCGACAACTTGATCTGCGTTATCTCGGACGAAGTCGTTCTGCCCAGAAACGACTTGAAGGTCGCAAAGGGAAGCAGAAGAAAAGTCGGCCATCTCGGGGAAAGAATACGGAAAGAAAGCAACGTTTGACGGAACAGGGAAGCAAAAAAACGGCCCAAAAGGGGAAGCGAGATTCCTCGAAAACAACAGGCAAAAGCGGATCATCGGCAGGTAAGCAAAATGGGGGCAAAAAACGCCGTAAATAATCCCTTCTCAGGCCAACAATTAGGCCCATCCATATCGGCCAAACCCCTTCAAATTTGCTAAGAAAGCGTTAAGCTTGAAATTTGCGGCCACGATGTGCCGTCCCTCCAATAAGGTCCGAGGATGACCGCCATTACCGAATCCACCCTGTTACGAACCGCTCTTACTGACTGGCATGCGGCTCAAGGTGGGCGCTTAGTGGATTTCGCGGGCTGGCATATGCCGGTTCAGTATGGCTCGATCACGGACGAGCATGTAGCAACACGAACCGCCGTCGGGCTCTTCGATGTTTCCCATATGGGTCGTCTGGCGATTACTGGTCCAGACGCCACTCAATTGCTCGATCAGCTGCTAACGCGAAACATAACGAAACTGACAAAGGATCAGATTCGTTATTCGCTTGTCTGCGAAGAATCGGGGGGAACGCTTGACGATATCCTCGTTGGGCGTTTGCACGAGGAGAATGAAACTCCAAGTTACAACTTAGTAGTGAATGCTTCGAATCGAGAGAAGTTGGTCTCTTGGTTTGAAAAGCACTTTGTTGATAAGGACGTCTCACTAACGGACCACACCACTGAAACTGCCATGATCGCGGTTCAAGGTCCCCAAGCGATTGAACTTCTCAATTCAAACAGTGACGTCAACCTTGACTATTTAAAATATTACACCCAAACCAAAGGCAATGTCTTTGGTTTGGCATGCAGCATTAGCCGGACCGGCTACACAGGTGAAGATGGCGTTGAGCTCATTTGCTCTAACGAAGTTGCAACACAGCTTTGGCAATCGCTCGTCGATGCCGGGGGAAAACCTTGCGGTTTAGCATCACGTGATACGCTCCGCCTAGAAGCGGCGATGCCATTGTATGGACACGAACTGAGCGAAGAGCTTAATCCTATCCAAGCAGGCCTGAAGTTTGCCGTCCAACTGAAGGATCGTCAATTCGTTGGCCGCGATGCCTTGGCAGCTGCCGTTGCAGATGATTCGCAATTGGTGCGTGTCGGATTGGTAATCGAAGGCCGTCGCCCGCCGCGTGAAGGTTACGACGTTATGGCCGAGGGCCTAAAGGTTGGCTGGGTGAGCAGCGGAGCTCCTTCACCAACGCTTGGCCAAATGATTGCAATGGCATTCGTTCCCAAAGAGCATGCCGAGATTGGCACAGCGCTCGAAGTTGACCTTCGAGGCAAACCAGCACCTGCAAAAGTTGTTTCACTTCCCTTTTATACGCGTCCATCCTAATTGTTTTTACGAAGCATTAGCTACTTGAACCCTGAAGAAGATAATGGAACCAGAAAACCTCCTGTTTGCTAAAACCCACGAATGGGTTGCTGTAGAAGAAATCGACGGTGGCAAGGTTGCCACGATAGGCATTTCGGCCTTCGCAATTGAGTCCTTAACCGATCTAGTCTTCATCGAACTACCCAAGCAAGGTCAAAAAGTGACCGCCGACGAGTCGTTCTGCGAAGTCGAATCCGTAAAAGCAGTCAGTGATATCTATAGCCCCGTTAGTGGTGAAGTTGTTGAAGTCAACGATCCACTAGCCGATGCTTTGGAAACCTTAAGCGATGATCCCTACGGCGGTGGCTGGATCGCCAAGGTACGCATCGAAGACGAGGCTGGCCTAGCCAATCTACTAGACAACGATGCTTATAAAAACATGTGCGCTGAAGAAGCTTAGAGACATCCCACCCATTCAATTATTTTGAACGGTAACAATGCCATTTACTTACAACACTCCCGAAGATGAACAAGCAATGCTCGAAGCGATTGGCGTTAAGTCAATCGAAGAGTTGCTAGAGCAAGTCCCTGCTGATTTTCGTCTCGATCGTCCACTTGATATCCCACAAGCAATGGGCGAAATGGAGCTTGACCAGCATACGCGCAAGCTTGCCGGCAAAAACGCTAATACCTCGACGCATGTTTCGTTTCTGGGAGGAGGATCTTACGATCACTTCATACCCGCAGTCGTCGACGAGATTGCACGACGTGGTGAGTTCTACACCAGCTACACGCCTTACCAAGCAGAAGTCGCTCAAGGCAACTTGCAAGCGATGTTCGAGTACCAAACGTTGATCACTCGCATGACAGGTTTGGATGTCTCAAACAACAGTCTGTACGATGGGGCAACGGCGGCGGCAGAAGGAGTGTTGATGGCACTTGCTGCGGGCAAGGGACGCAAGAAGATTGTTGTTCCCTCGTCGCTTCATCCTGAATATCGACAAACGATTGAAACCTACCTTGAATGTATCGACGCCGAGGTCGTTACCATCGCCACACCGCATGGCAAGCTCGATCCAGCTGAACTGAAGAACGTAGTCGATGATCAGACGGCAGCCGTTTTAATCCAGCAACCGAACTTCTTTGGTTGCATTGAAGAAGCAGACGAGCTGACTCGTATCGCCCATGAATCAGGCTCGTTGGTAATTGGTGTCTTCGATCCAATCTCACTCGGACTAATGAAACGTCCCGGTGATTGGGATGCTGAAGGTAAAGGGGCCGACATCGCGGTCTGCGAAGGTCAATCGCTAGGTTCGCCCATGCAATACGGAGGTCCCTACCTCGGTATCATGGCCTGTCGGCAATCACTCGTTCGGCGTCTGCCCGGGCGAATTGTTGGACAAACAACTGACCGACGCGGCAAACGATGCTTTGTACTGACGTTACAAACTCGTGAACAACACATCCGTCGCGACAAAGCGACCAGCAATGTGTGTTCAAACCAAGGTTTGTTTGCTGTCCGCGCGACCGTTTACCTATCACTACTTGGTCCCAAAGGACTCCGGGAGACTGCCAATCTCTGTCTGCAAAAGAGTCACTACTTGGCAGATCGACTCGTTGAGTCAGACCGGTTTGAATTGGCATTCAATCTGCCAACCTTCAAAGAGTTTGTCATACGTGATCGTGACAACCAGATCGATCAATTAGTCAATGACGGTTTGAAACAAGGTTTCCTAGCAGGCGTACCACTCGGTCGCTGGTATCCAGAACTACAGGACTGCCTGCTTGTTGCGGTTACGGAAAAACGAACTCGTGAAGAGCTAGATCGGTTTGTTGAAATAATGAATTTACGTCATGAGCATTACGAAACGTCCAACGAAGAAATCGCTCAGACCATTTGAATAATGAATCGAAGATTATTTACTTCGATCAAGGAAGTTAGATGCGTAAAACACAAGATACTGAATTGCTTTTTGAACTCTCAAAGTCGGGACGTCGTGCGACGCGACCGCCCGAGTGTGACGTTCCTGCGCGGCCCGTTGATGAACTTCTACCAAGTGAATCACTGGCTGCGGCACCTCCCGAACTTCCTGAGCTGGCCGAGCCACAGGTGGTTCGCCACTTCATGAATCTTTCGTCGCAAAACATGTCAGTCGATACGCACTTCTATCCGCTCGGTTCGTGCACCATGAAGCACAACCCAAAGCGGAACGAACGAGCAGCCGGTTTGCCGGGACTAGGTGATCTGCATCCCTACCAGCCGGAAGCTTCGTTGCAAGGCATGCTGCAACTACTGTATGAGATGCAGGAGTATCTGTCGGAAATTTCCGGGCTACCCTGCTGTAGCTTGCAACCAGCAGCAGGTGCTCATGGAGAACTAACCGCCCTCTGGGTCGCTGCCGCTTACTTCCGTGATCTTGGCGAAGAGCGAACTAAGGTACTGGTCCCTGACAATGCCCACGGCACGAACCCAGCCAGCGCCGTAATGGCAGGCTTTGATACGGTGACGGTCAAAACCTTGTCGACGGGCGCCGTCGATTTGGAAGACTTCCGCTCGAAGCTCGATGACAAGATAGCCGTCTTTATGATTACTAATCCAAACACAGTTGGTGTCTTTGAACCTTCGATGCATGAAATCGCCGATGAAGTGCATGCTCGTGGAGGCTTGATTTACCTTGATGGTGCCAACATGAATGCGGTCCTTGGTATTACCCGGCCTGGTGACTTTGGTGCCGACATGCAGCACTACAATCCACACAAGACATTCAGTGGTCCACACGGAGGTGGAGGACCAGGGGCAGGCCCGATTTGTGTCTCTGAGAAACTCGGACCCTATCTGCCGAAACCAATCGTCGTTCGAGAAGGAGAGAATTTCCGTCTCGATCACGATCGTCCCCAATCGATCGGACAAGTTCGTGCTTTCTTTGGAAACGTCGGCGTCTTGGTTCGTGCCTACTGCTACATCCGCACTCATGGACCCGACGGATTGCGCCGTGTAAGCGAACAAGCGGTGCTAAATGCTAACTATCTCCTTGCCAAAGTGAAGCACTTCTTACCGGTACCACAGGGTGACCGCTGCATGCATGAATTTGTTGCTTCAGGCCAAACGCTCAAGACGGAGCGGGGTATCACGGCCATGGACATTGCCAAGCGACTTCTCGATTATGGTTATCACGCTCCGACAGTTTACTTCCCCATGACCGTTAAAGAATCGATCATGGTCGAGCCTACTGAAACGGAAAGTCGTGAAACGCTTGATGCATTCGCCGAAACGCTCTTCCGCATAACGGAAGAGGATCCAGAACTTTTACACGAAGCACCACACACTACGGCTATCAGCCGACCAGACGAAGTTGCGGCCGCGCGTCAACCAACTCTTTGCCATTGCCAGTAGTCCCTCTGTTAAAAAACTAAGCTTATGGCGATCCCTTGCCGACTGATAATTGACGCCCCTGGACGAGGCGTCTGGAACATGGCCGTCGACGAAGCTTTGCTTGAATCAGCTGCCGACGAGGCATGCGACTATGCAACGCTCCGTCTTTATCGTTGGTCAGAGCCAACTCTTTCGCTGGGCTATTTTCAAAGTTATGAAGATCGTCATAGTCATTCAGCAAGCCGATCACTTCCCCTCGTCCGTCGATCGAGTGGCGGTGGCGCTCTCGTTCACGATCATGAATGGACTTACAGCTTGGCAATCCCAGCGTCGGTACCAATCAAAAAAGATCCTGTTGAACTAACCTGCAAAGTTCATCATGCACTACGCGACGCTCTGATCGAGCTTGGGGCTAAAGGTGAGCAAATTTCGCTTTGTCAGCCGGTGTCGAATGATAAAGAGATCGAGGAACCGTTTCTCTGTTTCAAGCGTCGTGCCCGTGGTGACTTGCTGGTGACTGGTCCAAATCGCTCAGATTGGCACAAAATCTGTGGAAGTGCTCAGAGGAAACGGCGCGGTGCCGTGCTGCAACATGGAGGGATTTTGGTCTCCCAATCTTTTGGAGCTCCGGAGTTATTGGGGCTCGAACAGATTCTGGGGCTAGAAGATCGAGAGATCGAGATAGGCACCCATTGGAAACGCAAACTCTTTGAATCATTAGATTTAGACCCAATAGATCAAAACCTTTCTAGCTTTGAAAAGAAGCTTGCTAGGCAGCTCGAATCAGAAAAGTTTCAAGCATCAGAATGGACAAAGAGACGCTAACGCCCTGAGCTATGGCGTGTCGATCATATTATTGGCGCCTGAGATGGAAAAAATGGGTGCAAAACAGCGAATTCATATAGAATACCGGGGTGCAGTATCTCGGAATTAAGCAGGTATTTGTCCCCACCCCACAGCGGGGTGATATTGTGTGTAATATGGGAGTAGCTTCCTAATTATCGCACACTGCAGATAGCACAAACGTACTAATGATGTGAGGGCGAGGGCTCATGGCGTCGGAACAGCGCCATAATCCCTTTCTTTTGCAAGTTGCCCAGGGGTGGGTCTTTAGGCGCGGGGGAATCCTTTGCGCGCGAGATCTTGTCTTTGGGCGGCGCCCGTGTGTATGTGAAAGGTTATCGCGACGATCAGACTTAGCAGTCTGGCGTATTATCGCGGTAGTCCCAATTCTCTAACAACGGAGGCTAAACCTTAAACCGCTACAACCTTTTTGAGCCAGTTGTCTATAGACATTTGGTAGAGGTTCTCTTCAGGTGGGTAAAAGGGATAGAAGCAACATGAAGTTGGTTGTCTTAGCAGGTGCAAAAAAAGACGCAGAGATACCGCTTAAAAAAAGCAAGTTCGTAATTGGGCGTGCGGAAGGTTGTTCTCTTAGGGCAGGCAGCAACGCGATAAGCCGACGTCACTGCGAAATCGCTCACACAGCGAATGGGGCAGTTATCCAAGACCTTGGATCGCGCAACGGAACCATTGTGAATGATGCCACGATTGAAGGACCAACCGTCCTAAACAATGGTGACATGATCAAAATCGGACCCTTAGAGTTTCGATTTGAAGCTGAGCCACAGCTTGATAAAACGAAAGCTCCTAAAGTTGAAGGCGTGGCTGATGCCGTAGCGCGTACGAGTTCCAAAGGTGGCCGCATTTCAGAAGAAGACGTGAGCGATTGGTTACTCGGAGAACCTGACGAAGATGCTCCTACGCAGTCGGTACGTGAAACACAGACATTTAATGTCGATGATACACG
>SPJK01087602.1_pt1 | contig 13626 bp, 11 predicted proteins | sample 3741771 | NCBI WGS metagenome assembly SPJK01 (sample SAMN10925997, study PRJNA522277) | cold seep metagenome | isolation source: Elba SIP-enriched marine methane seep metagenome, extraction at timepoint T2 | place: Italy: coast of Elba, Mediterranean Sea | reverse complement strand
CACCGCGCTGAAACCGCTCGTCCTGCTCATCCACGGCGGCGGATTCCGACGCGGCTCGAAGACCAGCAGCGGCTGGAACGATCGGGCACGTGATGCGGTTGGACGGGGTTATGTCGGCGTTTCAATCAATTATCGCCTGATCCCGGATGACCCTGTCATTTCAGCTGAGTTCACGCCGGTCCTGACTGATTTGGTCGCCGTTGGAGTCGATCAGTCCTGGGACAATAATACGGTTCAGGTGTTCGCCACAGGCATTACCGCAGCGATCGAGGACACCGTCACGGCGCTGCGCTATCTGGAAGCCAATGCGCCGGAAGACCGATGTATCGACATGTCCAAGATTGCCCTCTGGGGTGGATCCGCTGGCGCGATTACAGCGATGCATGTGGCCTATGGATTGGACGAATACTCCATCACTTATCCGCAGCCGGATGTGGTGATCGACTATTGGGGCATGGTGTTCCGGGACGGCATGATCGCCGCGACCGAAGCGCCGCTTTTCATCCTGCATGGCGGCGCCGATGATCTCGTCATTCCTCAGGAAGCCCGCGATCTGAAAACCGAAGCGGATGCGATAGGATTGGGCTCATCGCTTTATATGGTGTCGGGCGCAGGTCACGGCTATTCCGGGATCTCGATTTCAAGCCAGTCCCAGGCGGTGAACGGTGTGACCTTGCTGGAGCTGACCCTGAATTTCCTCGATGCTCACCTGCAACCGGGGGCACCGGTACCGGTCTATGAGACTGTGACGATTACGCCGTCTTAGACGCTGGCGGGCGCTGCTGGATCGTCTTTCCGGCGCAAGGTCTGGAAATCATTGATCGTGGTTTTCACGAACTGACGGAAGAAGACGACCAGCGTCAGGAAATAGGCGGCGATGCCAATCGGCACATAGATCAGCAGTTGACGCATGCTGGCCCAATCAGCGAGTTGCGGCGTCAAAGCCTGCGCCGACAAGAGCGTGCCGGCCATGACGAGGGTGGACACAAATTGCGGCCGCATCGCTGCCAGCAATGGTCGCGCTGACAGTTTCAATTCTCTCAGCACCTCGATCTGGAACGGCACGATGAATGCGACATTCGCGATGAGATAGGCCATGGCCATGGTTTCGAGCTTGCCGACATAGATTCCGATGGCAAAAGCGGTGCCGAACCCGAAGGCGCGAATGATCGACCAGCGAAGCAGCACGCCGGACCGGCCTCTGGCTTTCCAGACCTCGTTGGCAATTGACGCAACGGCCTGGATCAATCCGACAAATGCCAGGATGCGCAGCACGGGAGCGACTGGATCCCATTGGGATCCGAACAACAGATCCACGAACGGTACGACGACAATTGAAAGCCCGGTCATCATCGGAAACACCACGACGCTCAAAATTGAAACCGTTTTCACGTAAGCGCGTGAAAGCTCTTTGTTGTCAGCTTGCACTGCGGCAAACGCCGGATAGAGCGCGAAATTTAATCCGCTGCTAAGTGTTTTGAGCGGCATTTGCATCATCAGATAAGCGCGTGAATAAAAGCCAAGCGCATCGGCACCGATGAACCGGCCAATCAGGACATTGTCTGTGTTACGGTTCAGGAACGCGACGAATGCGGTCCCGGTCAGCCCGAGCGAGAACGGCAGAACGGCTTTGATCGTTGCCCATTCAAACGTCACGCGAATGGGGGCTTTGTGCAGCATCATCCCCGCCGCCGCTTTCACCGCGTATAGGGTGATCTGTTGCCAGGCCAGCGCCCACACGCCGTAGCCCGTCAACGCGAGATAGATAGCCGTTGCTGACGAGACGAAGATCGATAGCAGGTCAATGACGGCGATCGTCTGGAACTTGTAGTTGCGTTGCAGCCAGGCCATCGGCACGAGGAAGGTACAATGCAATAGCAGCACGCACGACATCACCTCGACCAGTTCGGTGACCTGGGGCTCGCCAAAGAATGAGGCGACGAGCGGTGCTGACAGATACGCTGCGACGGTCATCGACACGCCGAATCCGAGGTTTAGCCAGAAGGCGCTAGACCAGAATGCCGGCGTCGGGTTCTCAGCGCGGACCAGCGCGGCGGAAATGCCGAGATCGTTGAACATGGCCAGGAAGCCGACCAGGGTCATCGCCATGGCTACCAGTCCGAATTGTTCGGGCGTCAAAATGCGCGCCAGCACCGGAATCACGATCAGAAACTGACCGATATTCTTCATGATGGTCACGGAGATGTTGATGATCGCGCCGGTCGCGGTTTTTTTAGCCAACTGGTGCATTCGCGATCCTCAGGTCCCCGTCGGTCGATCGTCGCTCTTGAGACCCACAAATTGGCACATGGCAGACGCTACGCGTGATATGCAGCGACTGTGCCAGCCGGCGGAGCGACCACCCAACGGCCGTGATTAGAGCAGAGAATCTCTCCAAAAATGTAACTAAATGCAGGCGATTTACAGTTAATGCAGGGATTGCCGGATTATTCTACGCCCCGACCTTGTGGATGGGTGTAAACCGCAGCCATCTGAGGCCGACCAGGGCTTGTTTTTTATGTTGCAAACACGCTATCCCGGACCAAACGAAGGCCGCCAAATATCGCTTTCCAGAGAGTACGAACTAACTTATTAAGTTGCAAATCGTTTGCAGTCGCAAGAACTTGAGACTGATCAGACTTCGACCTTTCGGGGGTTGAAACCTGATCATCGGATCAAAAGGAACCCGAAACGTGTCGGACCGAATTTGGGTTGCATTTGGATGCGATGGCGAGTTTGCACCGCACGTGGGCGTCGTGATCTCGTCCATCCTACGACATTCTGCAACAGGTAAATTCCACTTTCTGGTTATGCATCAGGGGTTTAGCACGGCGCAGAAGGAGGCCCTGATAGCCCTTGCCCCGAAGGAGCTGTTCACCTGGGTCGACATGAACGCCTATGACCTGCCCGAATACCACGTCTCCAATCATATTTCCCACGCGACACTGTTCCGTCTGGCGCTCGAAAAAATGGCACCCGAAGACTGTCATCGATTGATCTATCTGGATGCAGACCTGATCGTGATGGGCGATCTGCAGGAGCTCTGGGACCAGGACCTGAACGGCGCTGCTCTGGGCGCAGTCCAGGATGCCGGGTTGAGCCCGAACATGCCAAATGTCGAGCAGCATTGGCTCGATTGGGTGGACGACAAGGACGGCGTTTACATGAATGCTGGCGTCCTCTTGCTCGATTTGGACCAGTTGCGCCGCGACGGGGGCTTTGCGGAGGCGATGGAAATTATCGCCAAGCACGGCGCCGACCTGCCTTATCAGGATCAGGACGCGATCAATCGGGTCTTCTGGAACAAATCGAAGCGGTTGCCGCTCGACTGGAACGTGCAGCGATACCAGCTATTGCAGCCCGTGTGGCCGTATCTTTCCAAGGAAAGCCGCGCCGCGGTCCGTCACCCGAAGATCGTTCACTTTACCGGGCCGGAAAAGCCCTGGAACCTTGAAGGTTATCACCCCTGGTGGTGGACCTATTGGGACGAACTGGCCCGCACGCCGTTTTTCGATGAGGTGCGCGAAACCCACGGAATTACCCGTTCTCAGCTGTTTCAGCTGTGGCTACGCTGGTTGAAGCGACGCCCGCTTTCCATGTATGCAACGGGCAATTTTCCGAGCGCCTTTTTGAAAGCGTCGGCCTCAGACAAATAAGGTCCCATTTTTGCATCAAGACCCGCACGGCTTAGCGTTCGCGTCATGGCATCCCCTGCTGTCGACGATTGGCAACGTCAGGCCCATCGAATCGAGGGTGATGGGATGTGGAAACAGAGCGCGAAAACGGTGATGCGATCGATCGGGCTGCAACGCTCGCAAGTGGCCGCCGCACGTATGGCGGTCGAGCGGTCGACGATTGCGACTTTGCCGGGTCTCGGGCCGCCGCGTCAGCGTGGGCGGGTGCTTGCCTATCACTCGGTCGCGCAACCTCGCACCGGTGTGAATGACGTTTCGCGTCGTCGGTTTGAACGACAATTGGATATCGCGGTCGCGCTCGGCTTTGAGTTTGTCACGGCACAATCGATCGCCGACACAGGTGGCACGCCCAAGCAGCTTGCGATCACGGTTGATGATGCCTGGACCAGTGCGGCAGAGTTTATCGCCCCGATCCTGCGCAAACGGGACATTCCCTGGTCCTTGTTCGTCGTCAGCGGCTGGAGCGATCATGCCGATCCCTGGACGCGGGCCGATATTCTGAACTGGGATGACTTGAAGAAACTGCGCGGCAGCGACCTGGAGCTGGGCTGTCACTCGGTGACGCATCCCGATTTTTCGACGCTGACAAGATCTGAGATCAAACATGAATTAGAGGTCTGCCGGGCCAAGATGCAAACCCATCTGGGGATCACGCCGAAAACCTTTGCTATTCCATATGGCCAGTCGATGAACTGGACCGCCGAAGCGCATGAGCTGGCGCAGACGGCTGGCTTTGACACGATCTATTCGCAAGCCGAGAAGACTGGATTTGCAGGAACGGTCTCGCGCACATTCGTGACCAAGTTCGACAATGATCGAATTTTTCGAGCATTGTTGCGCGGCGCGTTCGACAAGTGGGAAGAATGGGTGTGAGTGGACCGGACTCAATCGGGCGGCTGGATGCTTCAGCTGAACGCGATGCGTAAAAGGGGCGCAGGATGACGGAGATGCGCAAGCAACTTGCAGTCGGTTCGATCTGGACGGCGGGCGTGCGCGCCGGCGTGAGCCTGATGGGTGTCGCCAACACGATCATTCTTGCCCGGCTTCTGACCCCTGAAGACTTCGGTCTTGTCGCCGTCGCTGCGGTTATATTTGCCATCATCAGCGCTTTTACAGCCCTGTCCCTGGCCGAAGCGTTGATCCAGCACGCTAATCCAAAACGCGCGCATTATGATTCAGCGTGGACGCTCGGCGTGCTTCGCGGTCTCGCAGTTGCGGTCTTATTGTCGATTGTCGGCGTATTCTTCGCCCTGTTCGGAGATCCGAGGCTTGCCTTCATCATGTATGCGTTCGGGTTCACCGCTTTTATTGGCGGGTTGCGCAATCCGAAGATCATCGATTTTCAGCGCCGATTATCGTTCAAACAGGAACTCCTCATCCAATTAGCAGAGAAGCTCGCTGGCTTGATCGCGGCAGTGACCATCGCCGTGATCTACCAGAATTTCTGGGCCATCGTGATCGGATCTCTGGTCTCGCAGATAATTTCCGTGCTGCTGTCTTATGCCCTGATCCCGTTCCTGCCGCGGATCAGCCTGCATCAATGGCGCAACCTGTTGTCCTTTTCGGGCTGGGTCGCGCTCGGCTCCGGGGTGCGAGAGGTCAACTGGCGCGGGGATCAGCTAATGGTCGGCGCTGTGCTCGGCGCGCCAGCGCTGGGTCAGTACAATGTTGGCGGGCGCCTGGCGTCGCTGCCAGTACAGGAATCTGTCGCGCCGCTGGTCCACGTTCTGTTTCCAGCCTTTGCCAAACTGCAAGGCGAAACGGACAAGTTGCAAAGCGCATATTTGCGCGCGCAACGCTTGCTGGTCCTGGTCGCCATGCCAGTTGGCGTCGGCTTGTCGCTTGTCGCGGCGCCGCTGGTCGAGTTCGCGATGGGTAAGAAATGGGCGACGGCGGGACTGGTCATCCAGGTGCTGAGCACGCTGTTCGCGTTGCAAGCGATCGCCACCCCGTTTGCGCCAATGGCGATGGGACTGGGGCGCACGCGGCTGATCTTTATCCGCGATGTGATCAACCTGGTCGTGCGCTATCCCATCCTGATCGCGGGGTTCTTTGCGGGTGGCCTGGTCGGCTTGCTGGCCGCGCGCGGTGTGACCACGGCGTTCATTCTCGGGCAGGATCTCTATCTCGGACGAAAACTGACCGGTGCCTCATTCAAGCGACAAATCTTCTCCAGCTGGCGCGTTGGCATCGCTGTGATCGTCATGGTCACCGTCGTCCTGGGATTGCAGTTTACGGGGATCAATGCCGCGACCGTGTTCGACCTGGGCGTCCTGATTGGTGCGGGGGCGGTCAGCTATGTCGGGGCAACCATTGCCTTATGGCTCAGCTCTGGAAAACCGGACGGTCCTGAACGCGAAGTGATCGACATGGCGCGGATGTTCGCAGCAACGTTCAAACCGGCATGAGCGAGCGGAGCAAACAGCAATGGTGACCGACAATCTTCCTCCCGCGGATGCTGCGCTATTTGCGGGCCACACCGCCCAGATCATGAAATCCCTGGACCAGCACATTCCGGCCGATCGACCCGTTGCGTTCATTCCATTTCCGTTTGATGGCAATGTCGGCAATCACATGATGTGGATCGCCATGAACGCCTATTTCCGGTCGCGCGGCATTCGCGTTGCCTATGCCGCGCATCCCTGGAATCTCGACCTGGATGCGATGAAGCGTGCGGTTGGCGATGGCACGATCGTGTTTCTCGGCGGAGTGTCTGTGTCGCGTCTCTGGCCGTGGCACGCGGAGATCAAGCGCAAGACCGCCGCCGCTTGCCCGGACAATCGCCTGGTCTCATTGCCATCAACAATGATCTTCGTGGATGATGAGGACCGGGCCGAAGCCTCCACCCTGTTCGGCGATCATCCAGATGTTCACATGCTGGCCCGCGACGAGCTCAGCGCGACGTCCGCGCGCGAGGTGTTTCCAGACAATGTGAATGTCGCCGTCGCTCACGATACAGCTTTCATGCTGACACCGCAGCCGCGCAACCGGGCGGCGGTTGAGATGGACGTGATCTGGCTGGCGCGAAATGACCATGAAGGGGCAGGCTTTTCTCGGCCCGAGGATATCATGATCTTTGATTGGCCAAGCGCTCTCGACCTTGGCAGTCCCAGCGTGTTTGGCGGCCGGGTCTGCTCAAAGCTTCGCACACTTGCGCCAATGCTCAACCCGATCACCAATCGTGCGGTTAACCTGTCCTATCAGGCAATCTCCAGGGCGATGATCAAACGCGGCAATCAGGCGCTCGACCGGGGGAGGGTGCTGGTCACCGACCGTTTGCATCCGCACGTGCTTGCCGCTTTGCGCGGACAGCCTTGTGTGATGCTGCCAGATCTCTACGGCAAAAATCGAGCCGTGTGGGATTATTCCAGCGCGGCTTATAGTACGATTCACTGGGCTGACGGACCAGAAGAAGCGCTCGCCCTGGCGCGTCACCTGGCCGCTGAAGACGCGAGGGACGGATAGCGCAGGTTACGTCTCAGGCGTCGCCGGGCCACCACCCGTAAATCCCGGACGTGACGGGATCAGCATCTGCGCCAACGGGTTTTCCACTGAGCAATCCAAGCCATCCCAGGCGTTTCTTGATCTCAAATTTGAGCCTCGGTATTGAGACCGGACCGTCAGGATCGATGCGGGCGGCAAAGGTTGCGCAGTCCCGGCGCTGGTCTTTTGAGTAGCGCGGCTGATTGGCCAACCAATAGGATTCACTTGCCATCTTGCGACGCATTTGGGTCAGCCAGGTTTGCGCTTCGGGCACGTCCGCACACCAGTTTTCGACGACGAATTCGCAGGTTTCGAGACATTCTTCACGATCAGAGATCGCACGCACAAATTTCGGCGCGCTCATCGAGGCATCGTGAATGCGGTAACCGGCTTGCAGGTTGCGGATCACGCCAATCGGGCCTTGCGCGGCGAACCGCATCCACATCTCCATATCGGAAGTGTGATGAAACTGCGGAAGGTAACCGCCAAGACGCTGCTGAACCTCTGTGCGCAGGACCGCGGTCGGCGACGGCACCGGATTGCGGTGGGTAAAGTTGCGCTGGATGAACGCGGGGCCTTTGAGCAATTGATACTCGGTTTCGGTTTCATCGGCGGGCAATTGCGACGGGTCAAAATGATCGTCGATCAACAGCGCCTGACCAAACACCATATGCACGTCCTGGTGCTTCTGCATGATCCCGCAAGCCCGCGCGAGACTGCCTGGCGTCAGCAGGTCATCTGCAGACAGAAGCAGCACAAAGTCTGCGCGCGCCCAATCGAGGATACCGCGATTGGCGGTTCCGATCAGGCCAAGGTTTTGGTCGTTCTGGAGATACGTGACACGCGGGTCGCTGGCGGCGAGCGCTTGTCCGACCTGTTCGGTATGATCGGGTGAAGCATCATTGATGATCAGGATGCGAACCTCAACGCCGCGTTGCGACAGAATACTCGCCACACAACCATCCAGGAAATGTGCATAATTATAGCACGGAACAACGATATCGACGCTGGGCATCAGCCGGCCTTTTCGCGCGTCGCGGCTTTCAAGGCTGCAGCGACTGTGCGGACATCATCATCGGTCATTTTGCCATAAAGCGGCAAGATGATGCGATGATCCTGCTCGGCTTCGGAATGCGGCAAAGGTGCCGGAAGGACGGCATCCTGATAAGCGGCTTCGCGATGCGCGCACATGATCCCGCGGCGGGTCGCCACGCCATTGTCGAGCATATCCTGCATCACCGCTCGCTGGTCGCAGGATTTTGGCAAACGGACATTGAAGCTCTGCCAGTTGCAGCGGGCCCAGCTGGGCTCGCGTGGAATCTCGATCCACTGCGCATCAGCGAGTTCCGCGCGGTAGAGATCGACCAGCGCGCGGCGGCGTTTGACAATGTCGGGCAAGCGTTTCAGCTGCTCGCGTCCAACCGCAGCCTGGATATCGGTCATTCGGTAATTGTAGCCAAGTTCAGGGTGGGTCTCGAACACGACCTCTCGTGATTTGTGGCGGACGGTGTCAGGCACGCTCATGCCGTGCTGGCGCAGGCGTTTGAATTTCGCCGCCCAGTCGGCATGAGGGGTTGTGATCATCCCGCCATCGCCGGTCGACATGATCTTGCGCGGATGGAACGAGAACACCGCCGCATCGCCGCGCACGCGGCCAACTTTCTCCCATTCACCGTCCCACAGGATCTCGGACCCGGCCGCGCAGGCGGCGTCTTCGATCACCAGCAGATTGTGGGCGCGCGCGACTTTCACGATCGCAGCCAGATCGGCTGGCATGCCCATTTGATGAACCAGCAAAACGGCCTTGGTTCGCGGTGTGATGGCCACTTCGATCAGGTCTGGATCCATGTTGCAGGTCAGCGGATCTATATCGATGAAAACCGGCTCGGCATTGCAATAGCGAACGGTATTTGCAGTCGCGATATAAGAGTGGCTGACAGTGATCACCTCGTCGCCCGGGCCAACGCCAGCGGCGAGCAATGCCAGATGCAATCCGGTTGTGCAATTGGAGACGGCGACCGCATGCTCGGCGCCCATATAGGCGGCAAACTCGGTTTCGAAAGCCGCCACTTCCGGACCTTGCGTGACCCAGCCTGACAGGATCACGCGTGAGGCCGCCTCGGCCTCAGCGTCCCCCAGTTCAGGTTTGATAATCGGGATCATTCCATCAGGTCCTTGTTCGCATGCCACCAATTTACCAGTCGGCGCAGGCCTTCCTCAAGATCGACCTCGGCGGCAAAGCCGAGCAGGTCTTTCGCTTTGCTGGTATCGGCCAGGCGGCGCGGCACGGCGTTGACTTTACGCTCGGGTCCGTATTCCGGCACCATGTCGGGATCAGCGTTCATGACGCGCATCAGTGTTGCGGCAAGCTGATTGAGATTGGTTTCAACCCCGGAGGCGACATTGAACACCTCATCCGTGGCCTCGGCCTTGAGCGCGAGAACGTTCGCGCGCGCGAGATCTTCGATATAGATGAAGTCCATTGATGTCAGACCGTCGCCGAGGATCAAAGGCGGCGTACCGGCTGCGATCCGTTGCATCCAGCGGACCAGAACTTCGGTGTATTTGCCGTGGATATCCATGCGCGGGCCGTACACATTGAAATAACGCATCGCGACATAGTCGAGCCCGTACATGGCATGAAATGAGCGGAACAGGCCTTCAAGCATGACCTTTGAAGCGCCGTACCAGGTATCATTATTGTAGGGGTGATGGGCTTCGGTCGTCGGGAATGTATCGGCCATGCCATAGATCGAAGCAGACGAGGCCGCGAGCACGCGTTTCACGTTTGCCGTATGCGCCGCTTCAATGACATTATAGGTGCCGTCACACATCACTTCCATCGCTTCGCGAGGATCGGCGGCGCAGGCGGTGATACGGATCGCCGCCATGTGGATGACGGCATCCATGCCTGCCGTGACGGCTTCGACAGCGGCGCGGTCGCGAATATCGCCCTCGACCAGACGGACGCGAGGATCTTTGAGGATCTGTTCGACATTGCGCATGGACCCGCGCACCAGATTGTCAAAAATGACGATCTCGCCAGGGTCCTCATGCGCCAGGATCTGATCAATCGTGGTCGAGCCGATCAGACCGCACCCACCGGTGACCAGGATTTTCGCGTTTTCGAGCTTCATGTGAGACGACTTTCTGTCAGGCGCGGGCAAGCGCTGGTCTAAGCGTTGATTTCAGTTTCCTGTTGCAGGCGAATGACCGCGTCTGCGACGGTTTCCTGCTGCGCGCGCGTGATCTCGGCGAACATCGGCAAGGACAGCACTTCGGCTGCGGCTTTTTCTGCATGTGGGAATTCGCCCTCGCGATAACCCAGAAACTCGAAGGCTTTCAGCCGGTGTAACGGAAACGGATAATGGATGCCGGTCGCGACACCGGCGCTTTGCAACGCGTCGATCCAGCGCTGACGCTCTGGCGTTCGGATAACGTAGACATGATAGACGTGACGCCGGTCTTCGGCCTCAACCGGGATCTGTACACCGCTACCGTCGAACAGTTGGTGGTAGCGATTTGCCGCCGCGCGGCGCGCCTGCGTCCATTGTTCGATATATTTCATTTTCACACGCAAGACCGCGCCTTGCAGGCCTTCCATGCGCATATTGTAGCCGATTATGTCGTGATGATATTTCTGTTCGGCGCCCCAATCGCGCAGCATGCGCAGCTTGCGGGTCCAGTCGGCGCGGCGCGTGACGGTCATGCCGGCCTCACCGGCAGCGCCGAGATTCTTGCCCGGATAGAATGAGAAGCCGGCAATGTCGCCAATCGAGCCGGCGCGGCGCCCGCGATATTCGGCGCCATGCGACTGGGCGGCATCTTCCAACACGATCAGATCATGCTTTTTGGCAATCGCCATGATCGGGTCCATGTCGGCCATCTGGCCATACAGATGGACCGGAACAATCGCCTTCGTACGCGGCGTGATGGCGGCCTCGAGCGCATCTGGGTCCATCGTATAGGTGACCGGGTCAATGTCGCAAAACACGACTTTGGCGCCGGTATAATGGATCGCGGAGGCCGATGCGATAAAGGTGTGCGGTACCGTGATCACCTCGTCGCCCGCGCCAATACCGGCGGCGAGCAGACCAAGGAAGAGCGCATTGGTGCCGCTGTTCACGCCCACCGCGTGCTCGGTCTGGCAATAGTCGGCAAAACTCTGTTCCAGCGCTGCGACTTCCGGGCCGAGGACGAAGGCGCAGTCGTCCAGCGTTTTCATCACGGCGGCGTCGATCTCGGGTTTGATCGAACGGTATTGCGCTTTCAGATCAACAAACGGGATCATGCCTGGCCGCCTTTCTCAGAGGAGATCTGTACGGTTGCGCCGCGCGCTTGCATGGATTGATTGGCCGCTTCGATAACTTCGACCATGCGCGCGCCAAACGCGCCATCTGAAATCGAGGGCTGACCCGTCAGGATGCAATCGCGGAAATGTTCAGTGCCATTTTTCAAGGCTTCGATATTCGCGACTTTCGGGGCCCACATGTCACCGACGCGATAACCCACCCGCATTTCGTGGATCTGTTCCGGGTCATCTGTAAACGAGACGCCCTTGTCATAGATTTTGAGCTTTTCGGACGGCTCCAGCTCGTCAAAGGTGATCATCTTTTCGGTGCCGCCGATGAGGATCTTGCGGACCTTGACCGGGGCCAGCCAGGACACGTTGACGTGCGCGATAAAGCCGGTCTCGTAGAACAGGGTAATGAAAGCCAGATTTTCCGGCGTACCGGGATAGTGATTGATACCCGACGCGGAAACCGCGGTCGGCTGTAGATCGAAGACGTAATCGAGTATCGAAAAATCGTGTACGGCGAGATCTGAAATGACGCTGACATCACGTTGGAACAGGCCAAGATTGACCCGCGTGCTGTCATAATAAAGCGGCTGGCCAAGCGCGTCGGATTGCACCAGATCGCGCATCTTCTGGACCGGTCCGGTATACAGAAACGTGTGATCGACATGCAGGATCAGGCCGCGCTTTTCCGCCTCCGCGACCAGCGCTCGGGCTTGCTCAGAGGTTTCGGCCATCGGCTTTTCGAGCCAGACATGCTTACCCGCCTTGAGTGCCGCCATAGCGAGGTCAAAATGGGTTGCGACCGGCGTTGCGATGGCAACCGCGTCGATCTCGGGATTGTCGATCACCGCCCGGGCATCGGTGAGAGTGTTCACCGCCGGGTAGCGTTTGGCAACTTTCTCCAGCGCGGCTTCGTCGAGGTCCGCCACGGTGTGCATCACGGCGCCGTCCAGCTCATTAAAATTGCGGACCAGGTTCGGGCCCCAATAGCCGTATCCGATCACGGCGATGTTCAAACGGGATGTCTGCGCATTCATCGTTTGTCCTCCCGCACATCACCTGTAATCTTGGCGGGCACCCCAGCGACAATAGCAAAGTCGGGAACGTCCTTCGTCACCACCGCGCCTGCTGCAATCAGCGCGCCCTGGCCAATCGTCAGACCGCAAACGATGGTGACATTCGAGCCAATCGATGCGCCGCGCTTCACCCGTGTTTTCTCTAGCGTCCAGTCCGCATCGGTTTGCGGACTGCCATCACGATTGGTGGCGCGCGGAAACCGATCATTGGTGAACATGACGCCATGACCGACAAACACCTCATCTTCAATCTCGACGCCCTCGCAGATGAAACTGTGCGACGAAATCTTGCAGCGTTCGCCGATCACGGCATTTTTCTGGATCTCGACAAAAGTCCCAATCATGGTGCCGTCGCCGACCGTGCACCCATACAGGTTTACGAGGTCAGGGTGATGGATCTTCACATCGCCGTTCAGCGCGACATTTTCCGATATTGGCATTGTCGTCCTCAATAGAGACTTTCGAGTCACCCGTGTGATGCAACTCTTTTGCCAAAATCAGCTTAATTCTCTGAGATTTTGGACAGAAAATCTGCCAGTTGGTTAACAGGCGTTGTCGGGCTGGATTGATTTGGTTTCATCGCGTCGCAGACGGCCGTGCGGAATGTCGTTTGTGAACCGTGCTCCTGGGTCAATTCGGCTTACTATTCGCTTGCCTTTCGCAGGGGAGGGCGAAACAGGTTTCGGTCACATCGTCGGAGGAGACACATCGTGAGCATGTATTTTGCGAAACAGGTAATATTTGGCGGCGCCGCAGGCCTCCTGCTTGCCGCCTGCACAACCGCAGCACCGGTTACGGACCGCGACGTGGCCGATATCCATGCCGGTGCAATCGTGCTCGATGCGCATGCTGATATTGCCATTGCAGAAACCTCGCCGCTGTATCTTGGTAGCGACGGAAACTCGAAAGTTACACCAGAAAAACTCGCCGCCGGCGGGTTCGACGCGGTCGTCATGGCGGTCGCGGCAGGCCCGCAAGCGCGCACGCCGGAAGGCGATGCCAAGGCCCGGGCTGAAAGCCTCGCAAAATTGCAAGGCGCTCAGGACCTGGTCGCAGCCAATCCCGAAACGCT
>SPJK01003688.1_pt1 | contig 13627 bp, 11 predicted proteins | sample 3741771 | NCBI WGS metagenome assembly SPJK01 (sample SAMN10925997, study PRJNA522277) | cold seep metagenome | isolation source: Elba SIP-enriched marine methane seep metagenome, extraction at timepoint T2 | place: Italy: coast of Elba, Mediterranean Sea | reverse complement strand
GCCGAAGTCCAAGCCTTCCTATCCGCCCATCCAGGCGCAACAGGCATTGATATGATCATGCCCGATATGTGCGGCATCCCGCGTGGCAAGCGCATTGGCACGGAAGCGGCAGCGAAGCTGTATCGGGATGGTGTTCAGATGCCCGGCTCCACCTTTCTGCTGGATTCAACAGGACAGAATTGTGAGACCATTGCGCAGGGTACTGTCGATGGCGACCCGGATTTTCCCTGCCTTGGCGTTTCAGGCTCCTTGACCGAAGTGCCCTGGGCGCGACAAAAGACGGCGCAGGTCATTGCCTCTATGTCCCACCGAGACGGCACCCCTTACTTCGCCGATCCGCGCCACGTCCTTGACCGGGCTGTTCAGCCGTTGCGGGACATGGGGCTCACCCCGGTATCCGCGATGGAGCTGGAGTTTTACCTGCTTGATCCCGAGCCCGGACCGGATGGGCGCCCGCGCCCGGCAAAAGCACCGGATACCGGCACGCGCCAAAGCACCACACAGGTCTATGGCATGGAAGAGCTTTATGATTTCGAAGCATTCCTGGTGGATGTGGAAGCGGCCTGCCAGGCGCAGAATATTCCAGCCGACACGGCGACATCCGAATACGGACCAGGTCAGTATGAAATCAATCTGCACCATGTCGACGATCCGCTTTTAGCCTGCGACCAGACCTTCCTGCTGAAACGCCTGATCAAGGGCGTGGCGCGCCGGCATGGGATGATCGCCTGTTTCATGGCGAAGCCCTTTGCGGAGCTGGCGGGATGTGGGCTGCATGTGCATGTCAGCCTTGTCGATAAGGATGGCAAGAATACCTTTGCCGGGCCGCTGGACCCGGAAGTCGGTTTGCCGGTCGGCCCCACCATTCGGCATGCAGTCGGCGGGCTGCGCGCGACAATGGCTGAAGGCATGGCGTTGTTCGCCCCCAATGCGAATTCCTATCGGCGTTTCCAACATGGATCCTATGCCCCGATCAACAGGGCCTGGGGGTCGGATAATCGCACCGTCAGTCTGCGCCTGCCGGATGCGAATGAGAACGCGGTCCGGGTCGAACACCGTGTCGCCGGCGCTGATGCGAACCCTTATCTAGTGATGGCGGCTGTTCTGTCAGGTATTCATCACGGCCTTGCCAATCAGATCGATCCCGGCCCGGCGGAAAAGGGCGACGCCTACGCCAAGCCGCAGAAAGGTCTGCCCTTCCGCTGGTGGCAGGCAGTGGATAAGTTTGAGAAGGGGAAGGTTCTGCCCGGCTATCTGGGATCGGAATACAGCAAGGTCTACGCCGCCGCACGCCGCTTCGAAAGCGATGCCTTCCAAAGCCATATCAGCATGCTGGACTATGAATGGTACATGCGGGCGGTATGAGCAGGAGCAAACAATGAAAACCGCACATGATAATCTGTCCTATTACCGTGCCACCGCGACGCCATACGAGCCTTTTCCCCGCTTCGAAGGGGATATGAAGGTCGATGTGGCGATCCTCGGCGGGGGGTATACGGGCCTGTCCGCCGCGTTGGAACTGGCGGAGGCCGGGTACAGCGTTGCGGTGCTGGAGGGAGAGACTGTCGGCTTTGGCGCCTCTGGTCGGAATGGGGGCCAAGTCTGCACAGGCTTCCATCAAAGCCTGTCGGAGATTGAGAAAAACCTCGGTCGGGACACCGCGGAGACATGCAAGGATGTCGGCTTCAACGCTCCCAAACTGATTGCCGACCGCGTCGAACGCTTCAACATCAATTGTGACCTGAAATGGGGCTATATCCACGCGGCGGAAAAATCCAGCCATGTCCCCGAACTCCAGGAAATGCACGAAGATTGGGAGAAATGGGGATACACCGGATCCCAACTCTACGATAAATCGGGCGCCCGGGATGTCGTCGGATCGGATATCTATCAAGGCGCCTTATGGGAGCCTGGAGCCGGCCACATCCATCCCCTGAACTATTGTATCGGATTGGCTGAGGCAGCCCGAGGGCTGGGCGCCAAGATCTTCGAAAACAGTCCCGTTCTTGACGTGGATAGCGGCACCAATCCCAGTCTTAAGACCGCTCACGGAACATTAAGTGCGAACTTCCTGATACTGGCAGGGAATGCCTATCTGAAGGAAAAAGTACCCTATCTATATCGCCGCATCATGCCGGTCGGCAGTTATATCCTGGCGACGGAACCATTGGGTGAGAACCGCGCTAAAGGTCTGATCCCCAATGATGAAGCAATCTGCAATACGAATTTCATCGTCGATTACTATAGGCTTTCCGGTGATAAGCGCATGCTGTTCGGGGGGCGGGCAACCTATTCAGGCTTGGAGCCCAATGATCTCGGCAGTTTTGTCCGTCCGCGCATGTTGAGGGTTTTTCCGCAATTGGATGATGTTCAGATCGAGCATGTCTGGGGCGGCTGGATCGGGATCACCGTCAGCCGGATGCCGCATCTGGGTCGGATCGGGGATAGCACATTCTTCGCCCAAGGCTTCTCCGGCCATGGCGTCGCGCTCTCCAACATGTCCGGCAAGCTGATCGCCGACGCCGTCCGCGGACAGTCGGAGAAATTCGACCATATGTCTGGCTTCACACCGCCCCCCTTTCCAGGTGGACGTTTCAGAACACCGTTACTGACCCTCGGTATGTTTTGGTATCGGATGAAGGATATCCTTTCTTAAAGGCTATCTTACGGTGAAATACGTCAACGCGGATTTCCTTTGGTCCTGACGCGCTGCGCAGGTATTCTGTTCTACGAACAAGGGCAAGCAGGGAGCGGTGGTCGATATGCGATCGATCACATCACTACTCATTCTTCTGACCGTCGCAGCATTTCCCGCAAAGAACATGCGCGCGGAGCCGTTGTCGTTACTCTATGACATCCGCCCGCCCTACTACACACGCGATAAGGATGGCCAGATCGGCGGTTTAGTCGCCGGTTTGGTGGACCGTGCCTTTGTTGAAGCGGGCATCGAGGTGACGTGGGAGCGACTTCGTTTCAACCGTCAGATTGAAAGCATTGCGACCGGGCAGGCGGCCTGCTCTCCAGGCTGGTTCAAGAACCCGGAGCGGGAGACTTTTGCGCAATTCAGCATACCGCTCTACCGCGATCAGCCGCAAGTGATCGTGGTCGAAACAGAAGATGCGCAGAAGTTTGATCACCCAACTCTATCGGCCCTATTCCAGGACAAAGATCTGCGGTTTGGGGCCAAACTCAGCTATTCCTACGGTCGCTTCATTGATACGTTACTTGAAGTACATCATCCCCCGATGAAAAGAACAGCCCATAGCGTACAGGGGCTGGTCGGATTGATGCTGCAAGATCGGTTCGACTACACGATCATGTCGGGAGAGGAATTTGACAATTTGGCCGTTTCTACCGGCGACCGTGACCGGCCCTTTACAGCAATTTCCTATCCCGATATTCCCCCGGGCAATGATCGCTATCTTATGTGCGCAAACACGGTTGATGGCACGATCCTACGCCGCTTCAACAATGCAGTGACGAAAATTCTGTCTGAGTAATGGACTCTCCAAAGTTTGGCATGCCGATTGCGACTCTCATGCCGAGAGGGCAATTCGCGGCCAGAAGCGCCGCATGTCTATGGAGGAGAAAGCGCATGTTCGGCAATCTGATTAAAATCGTCGGGTTGGGAGACAAACGAAAAGACCGCCGCGTCGCCGTTCGGCTACCCGCCGCATTCGGCGATGTCCGGGGACGTCTGACGGATATCGGCCTGGGCGGCTGCGGGTTCTACCCTGACCGCGCAAAGCTGGAAGTGGGTGATTGCGGCACCATGCATATCCGTGTGACTGATGAGACAATTCTGCCGCTGCAGGTCGAAATCGTCAGCATGGATGAAGAAGGGATGATCTATTCGGTTGCCTTCACTGACCTGGACGACAGGAGTTTCCAATTGATCGAGAATGTAATCACCCTGCGTTTCACCGCTGATCGGGAGAAGGAACGCACGCCACATCTGCCGATGCCGCGAAGCTTCACGGCGCAGACGCGCGCCGTGCCTGTGTCCGCGTCCCTCTAACTCTGGGGCGCGCATCCCTCCCCTCAGAATAGAATTTTCCGAGAGGAGGGTGCGATGGTCCCTAATAGGATATTGCCAACGCTTCTTCTGCCGGCAGATAGTCCAGTTCCAAAGCCTCGGCGACTGCCTTGTAGGTAATCTTGCCAGTATGGACATTGAGGCCCTGACGCAGATGGCGGTCATCAGCCAAGGCAACACGGAAGCCCTTATCCGCAAGCGCAAGCGTGAAAGGTAAGGTCGCGTTGTTCAGCGCAAAGGTCGAGGTTCTGGCCACGGCCCCCGGCATATTCGCAACGCAATAATGGATCACGCCCTCTTCGACAAAAGTCGGCTCTGCATGGGTCGTAGCGCGAGATGTTTCCAAGCAACCGCCCTGGTCGATCGCAATATCAACGACAACACTGCCGGTCGCCATCTCGGCCAGCATCGGACGGGTGATCAGTTTGGGAGCTGCGGCGCCCGGCACAAGCACTGCGCCAATCACCAGATCGCTTTCCCGGCTCAACCGCTCAACGGCATCGACCGTCGAATAAAGCGTCTTTGCACGGCCTTCGAACAGGTCATCAAGATAACGCAAGCGGGGGACACTGCGTTCCAAGATTGTCACGTCTGCTCCCATTCCTACAGCGACCCGCGCCGCATTCATGCCCGAAACACCACCGCCAATGACCAGCACTTTCGCTGGTTCAACGCCGGGCACACCGCCCATCAGCATGCCACGCCCGCCCTGGGCTTTCTCCAGACAATGCGCGCCGGCCTGGGGCGCCATCTTGCCAGCAACCTCGCTCATCGGCGCCAACAAGGGTAGGCCACCATGATCATCCGTGACCGTTTCATAGGCGATTGCGATACAACCTGATTTCTGAAGCAGGCGGGTCTGCTCCGGATCCGGGGCGAGATGCAGATAGGTGAAAAGAATCTGACCTTCGTGCAACTTCTTGCACTCGAAAGGCTGCGGTTCTTTCACTTTCACGACCATGTCTGCTTCGGCGAAAACCTCATCTTGTGAGGCAACGATCCGGGCACCGGCGGCTTCGTAATCAGCGTCAGCAACCCCGATCCCGCTGCCCGCACCTGTCTCAACCATGATCGAATGACCATGATGGGACAATTCCCGAACACTCGCCGGGATCAGCCCGACGCGATATTCATGGTTCTTCACTTCCTTCGGTACACCAATCAGCATTTCCAACCCCGGGTTTCATTGTTTGATTCTGTTTGTCGCAGCCACGATGGCTCGTAGCGATACTAGTGCAAACATTGTCGAATGTGCTTTCGAATTCACTTTATAATCGCTTCGAAATCGAATTTAATTCGAGAATTGATTAAATTTACGCAGGAATATTCAATTATGGAGCTCGACAGAATAGATCGTGCGATTTTGAGAGAGATGCAGGCCAATGCACGCATCTCCAATGCTGATCTCTCCGGCAAGATTGGCCTGTCACCATCGGCCTGTCTGCGGCGGGTTCAGCTTCTGGAACGGTCCGGCTTGATCAATGGCTATACAGTCCTGATTGATGAGGAGCGGATGGGCTATTCCGCCTCGATTTTCGTTCAGATTGAGCTGGACCGACAGAATGAGGATGCGCTTCAGGCCTTTGAGGCCGCGGTTGAAGACTGTCCGGAGATTGTCGAGTGTTACCTGATGGCGGGGCAATCGGATTACATCATGCGGGTGCTGGTACAAGATCTGAAGGATTATGAGCGCATTCACCAACAAAGCCTGTCGCGCCTGCCCGGCGTAGCGCGGCTGCACTCCAACTTTTCGATCAGGAACGTGGTTCGACGCGGCATCCCGGAATTGGCGCGTTAGAGGTAACCTCAACCGCCAAGCCGCACTACTGTCCTTCCAGGAACTCCGCCGGATCAAAGTTTAATAACCGGCAGATCGTTTCCACCTCTTCGCGCTCACTATCCGGGAAAGCCTCATCGGCGAAACTAACGGCCAGGCAAATGCGAATCAGCAGCCGCGCCTCGGCGCGTTCCCCTTTCATTTTCGCAACAGCGTCGAGCGCCTTCTTTCGGCCCGCCTTGTTATCCGCTTCGATCCCATCGACATAATCGTTGAAGAGGTTAATGGCCTCATGCACGTCAAAGAATCGGAGTTCATCCAGCCGTTCCAGAATATCATCGACCCGACTGCGTTCCGATAGGGTCACAACGCCATCCGCGATCGCGACCAAAGCGCAGCTTGCCATTGCCGCATCAAGGAAGGGCCTTTGGCGGCGGCGTTCAAGCTGTTCCTTCAATCCGGCACGCAAAGTTTCAAACATAGCATCCCCCCGGATCGGGCTCCTGTAACGCAAGTGTCGCTCGAATGGCGAAATGAGGCAAGGGGCGGTCGCTCAAAGGAAATTTCTGTACGGCTTCACCGAATAGGATATGATGATTACTGAGTGGTTCCTTACCGCCGGGTGACCGGATGGGAAGGACGTAATAGGGAATTCGGTATCCAATGCCTCGCCAATAGGATGAGGTGCTGGAGAAGCCGAAGCTGCCCCCGCAACTGTATGCGGTGAGCCCCTGTCCAGGTGTCTTCGAAACCGGTGTTTATACACCACGGTTTCAAGAAGATGCCGCCACTGACGCGATAGCGTCGGGAAGGTTGGACAGGATCGCTATGACCCGCGAGCCAGGAGACCTGCCACTCCATAGCCGGGCTCATGAGAGCGCCGGCACGGATCAACTCGAAGTCCGGGCGGGGTGTCCTGGGGGAGGTAGAAGATGACGCGACAGGTGTCGCCATTTGCAGCATTGTTTGGATCCAGCGTCTCGATTGAGGGTCCTCACGGTTACGACAATCCCGATCAGTTGCTTTGGGCGCTCGACCCACAGCTTTATCTGTCCAATCTCGCGGTTGCGGTCTCGCCTGCTGAAGGGTCGGCGAAAGCGGCCATGATGGCGTGGGTGCTCGCCTTGCCGGAAGGCATGGACCCAGCCAATGCGGCAAAGCGCTTGTTGGATTTGCCCCTCTTCAGCGGCATAGAGCCCAGTAAGGGCGAGGCCGGACGCCTTATCGAGCTTTTGCGGCAGATAAGTCATTTCCCCCGTGAAAAGCTGGGGCGAATGCAGCGGGGACGGCGTCGACAGCTGCACGCCTGACACAGCATCAGCACCATAAGCCGGATGGTAGGCTCACAAAGCTGGTAATCCCGGCAAAGGCGTTGTTAACATCCTCTTCCCCGCGACAATCGATGGGGAGGAGGATCAACGCATGCCTTATGTAGAACGGGATCAGAATGGCCGGGTAACGGGCCTGCATAAGGCGGCTGGCCCAGCGGCTGGGCGGGAGCTATTGCCCGGGAACCATCCGGACGTGACCGCGTTTCTTGAGGAACAAGGTGTCACGGCGGCGTCAAATCCGGCATTGGACCGCTCGGATGCAGAGATGTCACGTGTCCTGGAGGACCTGGTTGATCTGCTAATCCGCAAAGGTGTGATTGAGGCCAGTGAACTGCCGACCACCGCCCGAAACAAACTCATCCGACGGCGCGACCTGCGTGGTGCCCGTGAATGGCTCAGTGCCATCGTTGCAAAGGAAAAGATCATATGAGTGCTGTGTCTTCTCCCGGCTCTGAAACCGCTGACATTGTCATTATCGGCGGCGGCGTGATCGGGTCCGCGATTGCCTATTTCATCACAGCAAACCCTGCCTTCCAGGGCCGCCTTGTGGTGATTGAGCGCGACCCCGCCTATTCCAGCAACTCGACTCCGCGTTCGGCCGGCGGCATTCGTCAGCAATTCTCAACGGAAGAGAACATCAAGATCGGACTGTTCGGGCGCGACTTTGTCCGCAATGCGCAAGAACATCTGCAGGTCGAGGGTGACGCGCCGCATGTGAACTTCCGGGAGAATGGTTATCTCTATCTCGCCAATGACCGCAGCCGTGACACGCTGATCGAGCTGGCCGAGATGCAACGCGGCCTGGGCGCCGATGTTCAATTCATGGAGAATACGGAACTCGCCAAGCGTTACCCGGATTTGAACTATGACGATCTGGCCGGCGGAACACTTGGCCTGTCGGGAGAAGGCTGGGTCGATCCCTATGCCCTGATGATCGCGTTTAGAAAGAAGGCGATCTCTCAAGGCGCTGTCTATATCGCGGAAAGCGTGACCGGGATTGCGCGCAGCGGCAATCGGCTGGATGCCGTCACGACCGATCAAGGCCGTCGGGTGTCCGCCGGCACGTTCATCAACGCCGCCGGACCACAGGCCGGTATGGTCGCCGCCCTTTGTGATGTCGATTTACCGGTGCGCCCCAGGAAGCGGGAGATCCTGGTTTTCGAATGCCGTCGCGATTTCTCGCATTACCCGTTGACCATCAGCCCATCGGGCCTTTTCTTCCGCCCGGAGGGTACACATTTCATCACCGGCATCTCACCCAAGGACGACGAGCCGGATCCCGATACCGAAGATATCGAGATCAACCAGGCGCCCTATGAGGAGCGGATCTGGCCCATGCTCGCCGAGCGTATGCCGCCCTTTGAAGAGATAAAATTCACCACCGGTTGGGCCGGGCTCTATGAGGTGAACACATTGGACCATAACGGTATTGTCGGTTTCCATGATGAGGTTGAGAACTTCGTCTTCGCCAATGGCTTCAGCGGCCATGGCATCCAACAAAGCCCCGCCGTCGGCCGCGCGATTTCCGAGCTTCTGCTGACCGGTGCCTTCCAAACCATCGACCTCACCCGCCTCGGCTACGCCCGCATCCGAAATGGCGACCCGATCAAGGAACGGAATGTGACGTAAGGCTTGGCCGCTCCTCGCCCAACCACATCACCATATTACCGCCTTACCGGAGACACCGTGTTGGGCACGGCGCTGGCGATGATGTCCGCAAGCTTTTCCACAAGAGCCACACGCGGATAGCCTGAGCGGAAGGTCAGGCGGACCGTTCTACCGGCCTTGCCGGTGCCTTCAGGACGGACCGCAATGCCGGCATCCGTAACGAAGGTGCCGGAGAGACTCATCGCCGGGACCAAGGTAATCCCTGCCCCCGCCCCGACGAGGGAGAGGATTGTTGCAAGGCTGGTATTTTGGGTCCGAGGGCCCGCAGGGTCGCCCCCAACGCCTTTCTCCAGCCCGCAGACGGCATAGATCTGATCACGCAAGCAATGGCCATCGGCCAATAACAAAAGTTCTTGCGGGTTAATCCCGGCAATATCGATCACCTCATCCCTCGCCAAAGGATGCCCGGAAGGCAGGGCGATCCAGAACGGCTCCTTATAGAGCACAACCTCCGACAGGTTGGACCGGGCCGGGCTGGTCGCCAGCACCGCGATATCCAAATCTCCTGCACAGAGTTGGGTTTCCAGATTATCCGTGAAATCCTCCACCAGCTCCAAGGCGACATCCGGCAAGTAGTGCTTCATCGCCGGCAACAGATACTGTGTCAGATAGGGGCCAATGGTCGGGGGCATGCCGATCCTGCAGCGACCGGCCAAGGGATCGCGATGGGCAGCGGCCAGCGCCTCCATCTCCGCCACCTGCTGCAGGACCAGTTGAGCCTGCGCGACAATCCGGGCGCCGATATCGGTTACCCGAACATTGCGCTTGTCCCGCTCAAACAGCGTGACGCCCAACCGCTCCTCAAGCTTTCGGAGCTGCCCACTGAGTGCCGGTTGACTGGCATTGCAACGCTCTGCAGCACGACCGAAATGCAGTTCTTCCGCAACGGCGATCAGATATTCAAGGTCTCGTGGTTTCATCTCGCCACATTAATTTGTTTTTCTTATCACAACAATACAAACAAGTGATTTCACTTATTAAATGATACTCCGTAAATTCAGGCCATCGATCATCAGGTGATGAGAGACGGATTTCGCGAACACCGCCGATCACGGCGGAAATGATTGAACGAAGAAAGGAACGCGTTATGGGTGAGATGAAATGCCCCTTCGGGCACGGAGCGACGAAACAGCCCCCCGGTAGCGGCACGACGAACCGCGAATGGTGGCCGAACAAGCTGAACCTCAACATTCTGCGCCAACATTCCAGCCTGTCCAATCCAATGAGCCCCGGCTTCGATTATGCCGAAGCGTTCAAGGCGCTGGATCTGGCAGCGGTCAAGCAGGACATCGTCGCGCTTATGACGGAGTCTCAAGACTGGTGGCCGGCGGATTACGGGCATTATGGGCCGTTGTTCATCCGCATGGCTTGGCACAGTGCCGGGACCTACCGAACCGGCGACGGGCGCGGTGGGGCTGGCACCGGCACCCAACGCTTCGCGCCCCTGAACAGCTGGCCGGATAATGGCAATCTGGACAAGGCCCGCATGCTGCTTTGGCCGATCAAACAGAAATACGGCAAGGCCTTGTCCTGGGCTGATCTGATGATCCTGGCCGGGAACTGCGCGCTGGAATCCATGGGCTTCGAGACCTTCGGTTTCGGCGGTGGCCGGGCTGATGTTTGGGAGCCGGAGGAAGACATCTATTGGGGTGTCGAAACCGAATGGCTTGGCGACAAACGTTATAGCGGGGACCGCGATCTGGAGAACCCCTTGGCCGCCGTCCAGATGGGGTTGATCTATGTGAATCCGGAAGGCCCGAACGGGAACCCGGACCCCGTCGCCTCTGGCCACGACATCCGCGAAACCTTTGCCCGCATGGCGATGGATGATGAAGAGACCGTCGCGCTGGTCGCCGGGGGCCACACTTTCGGAAAAGCCCACGGCGCCGGTGATGCCGCGCAGGTCGGCCCGGAACCGGAAGGCGCACCGATCGAGCAGATGGGTCAGGGCTGGATCAGCACCCACGGCGCTGGTAAGGGTGTCGATACCATCACCAGCGGGATCGAAGGCGCCTGGACGCCGACGCCCACCCAATGGGATATGAGCTATTTCGATGTCCTCTTCGGCTATGAGTGGGAACTGACCAAAAGCCCGGCCGGTGCCAATCAATGGCATCCCAAGGGCCTGTCGGAAGACGATCATGCCCCACAGGTCGATGGCTCCGGCAAGAAGGTCACGATCATGATGACGACGGCGGATATGGCGCTGCGCATGGACCCGGCTTATGAGAAAATTTCCCGCCGCTTCCAGGCAAACCCGGCAGAATTCGCTGACGCCTTTGCCCGCGCCTGGTTCAAGCTGACCCACCGGGATATGGGCCCGAAAGCCCGTTATCTCGGCTCAGAAGTTCCGGCGGAAGAGCTGATCTGGCAGGACCCGGTACCGACGGTCGATCATAGCCTTGTCGATGATGCCGATATCGCAGACCTGAAAGCCAAAGTCTTGGCATCCGGCCTGAATGTCTCCGAGCTTGTTTCCACTGCCTGGGCTTCGGCCTCAACCTTCCGGGGATCGGATATGCGCGGTGGCGCCAATGGTGCCCGCATCCGGCTCGCCCCACAGAAAGACTGGGCGGTCAACCGACCGGAACAGCTCGCCAAAGTCTTGGCGGTGCTGGATGGCATTGCAGAGGCTTTCAACGCCACCCAAACCGGTGGCAAGAAGATCTCCATCGCCGATCTGATCGTGTTGGCCGGTGGCGCCGGGATCGAGAAGGCCGCGCAGGATGCGGGGCACACCATCACCGTCCCCTTCACCCCGGGCCGGACCGATGCCAGTGATGCCCAGACCGATGCGGAAAGCTTCGCGGTGTTGGAGCCGATTGCCGATGGCTTCCGGAACTATCAGAAGGCCAAGTTCACGGTCTCTGCGGAGGAACTGCTGGTCGATAAGGCTCAGCTCCTCACCCTGACCGCGCCGGAGATGACGGCCCTGGTCGGCGGCATGCGGGTTCTGGATACCAATGCGGACGGGTCCAAAGACGGAGTCTTCACCGACCGTGCCGGGCAGCTGACGAGTGACTTCTTCGTCAATGTCCTGGATCTGAGCACAACATGGGCCGCAGCGGATGAAGGCGATGATACCAGTAGCGACCAGTTCATCGGCAGGGACCGGGCGACCGGCACCGTCAAATGGACCGGCACCCGTGTCGACCTGATCTTCGGTTCAAACTCCGAATTGCGGGCCCTGGCAGAGGTCTACGGCGCCAGCGACGGCGAAGCGCGCTTCATCGAAGACTTCATCGCCGCCTGGACCAAGGTCATGAACGCCGACCGCTTCGATCTGACGTAATCGGCAATACAAAGCTGGAGCGTCAATCTCCAGAAGGGAACTCAAGAATTCGGGGGGCATGTAACGATCCACAGCGATCGGTTACGTGTCCCCTGAATTCGTTCTCTCCGCAGTGATCCGCATGGCACCGAATTGAAGGTTATGTCACTACAGTTTTATAAACTCAGGTTTGCTTTCCAGAATGATGGGCCACAAATCGGGCAAGTAGGGGCCGAACTCTCGTCCGGCCCCAACCGCCGGTTAAAACGCCAGTTCGGGCTGAATGTTCGGCCCGCGTTTGCCAGTTTTGACTTCCGAAATACGACCTTGGCTAAGACCTAAGTCCGCTGCAATGTCGTGCTGAAACTCGCCCTTAGCAAGGCGCGCCAATATTTCAGCAATGGTTGCCGCATCACATGATGCAATTGGGAGCCGGCAACAGAAAGCCAACGCGAAACCGGAGAACCTGACTGGCTCTTTCCCGTATCAGCAGTTGACGTAGGCCACCCACAAAATACCCATAAAAATTTATGGTGCAGAGAGGCGCTTTGCCGACTACTAATCAGATATGCGCCAGCCCAAGATTTTCACCACGCTCCGGTCCTATGATCGCGGACAATTTGTCGGCGACCTTATGGCGGGGATTACCGTCGCCCTTGTCGCCCTGCCCTTGAGTCTGGCCATCGCCATAGCCTCAGGCGCAGAGCCGGCGGCGGGGTTGATTACCGCTGTCATCGGCGGCGGCTTGATCTCCGCGCTAGGGGGCAGCCGCGTCCAGATCGGCGGGCCGACCGGGGCCTTCATTGTCGTTGTCTTCGGGGTGATCGCGGATCATGGCTATGACGGGTTGATGATCGCGACCTTCATGGCCGGCTGCATCCTGTTGATTGCGGGGTTCTTCCGCGCCGGAAGGCTGGTCGCTTACATCCCCGAAGCCGTCGTCAATGGCTTCACCATCGGCATCGCCATCATCATCGCAACGAGCCAGATCAAGGATTTCCTGGGCATTGAGGTCACAGCATTGCCCGCCGATTTTCTGGAGAAAATCCCCGTCCTCTGGGCAGAACGGGGGAGCCTGAACCCGTCGGCTTTGGGCATTGCACTTCTGTCACTTGTGTTGATCGTGATGTTCAGACGGCTGGCGCCACGGCTGCCGGGCATGATTGTTGCCGTCGCCATCGGCTCCGTCCTGGTCGCTATCCTGCATCTACCGGTCGACACCATAGCCTCACGCTTTGGCGCATTGCCGGAAAGCCTGCCCCTGCCGAGCCTGCCAGTGCTGTCCTGGGCTCGGGTTGTGGAGCTCACCCCCTCCGCCCTCGTCATCGCGTTCCTGGCCGGGATTGAGTCGTTACTCTCCGCCATGGTGGCTGACCGGATGATCGAAGGACACCATCGCCCGAATGCGGAATTGACCGCCCAAGGGGCCGCCAATATCGGCGCGGCGATCTTCGGCGGTCTGCCCGCAACCGGCGCCATCGCGCGCACCGCGACCAATATCAAGGCCGGCGGCAAAACACCGGTCGCGGGGATCGTTCATGCCG
>SPJK01008972.1_pt1 | contig 13635 bp, 9 predicted proteins | sample 3741771 | NCBI WGS metagenome assembly SPJK01 (sample SAMN10925997, study PRJNA522277) | cold seep metagenome | isolation source: Elba SIP-enriched marine methane seep metagenome, extraction at timepoint T2 | place: Italy: coast of Elba, Mediterranean Sea | reverse complement strand
GTCGGGAGATGACCCTGAGGGTGTATTCCCATCTGTGTTAGGTCATGAGGGGGCTGGAGAGGTTATTGAGGTCGGAAGTGGTGTGAATTCTCTCAAACCCGGAGACCGAGTTATCCCTCTGTATACTGCCGAGTGTGGAAAGTGTAAGTTTTGCCTCTCGGGCAAAACCAACCTTTGTCAGGCTGTTCGCGCCACTCAAGGAAAGGGATTGATGCCCGATGGTACCTCACGCTTTTCCTATCAAGGCCAAACTATCTATCACTATATGGGCACCAGTACTTTTAGTGAGTACACCGTTGTTCCTGAGATCTCTTTGGCAAAAATTAGTTCTGAGTCAGCCCCAAACGAAGTCTGTCTACTGGGCTGTGGTGTAACTACTGGAATTGGCGCAGTACATAATACAGCGAAGGTCCAAAAGGGTGATACCGTAGCGGTTTTTGGTCTCGGAGGCATAGGTTTAGCGGTCATTGTGGGCGCCAAACAAGCCGGGGCGAGCAAGATTATCGGGATAGATATCAACCCTGATAAGTTTTCTTTGGCCAAACAGATGGGTGCCACCGACTGTATTAATCCCAAGGACTTCGATAAACCCATTCAGGAGGTGATCGTCGAGCACACCGATGGTGGCGTTGACTATAGTTTTGAGTGTATTGGAAACGTTGAAGTAATGCGCTCTGCCTTAGAGTGTTGTCACAAGGGCTGGGGTGAGTCGGTGATTATAGGCGTAGCCGGAGCTGGCCAGGAAATTAGTACCAGGCCCTTTCAGCTAGTCACCGGAAGAGTTTGGAGAGGCTCAGCCTTTGGTGGAGTTAAGGGCCGGACCGAGCTACCGGGAATGGTTGAACAAGCCATGTCCGGAGAAATTGATCTCAAGCCGTTTATCACTCACAATCTTCCCTTGGAGCAGATCAATGAGGCTTTCGATTTGATGCACCAAGGCAAGTCCATTCGCACCGTGATTCACTTCTAAGCACCATGAAAAAGCTCGAATCCTTCAAAAGCTTTGCTGGCTCTCAAGAGGTCTGGCAGCACCAATCTAAAAGCTTAGACTGTTCTATGCGCTTTGCTATCTATCTGCCTCCCCAGATAGATAAGCAAAAGTGTCCGGTGCTCTATTTTCTCAGTGGTTTGACCTGTACCGAGCAGAACTTCATCACCAAGGGGCATGCTCAGCAGATGGCGGCCGAATACGGAATGATAGTTGTCGCTCCGGATACCAGCCCCCGCGGAGAGTCAATTCCTAACGATGAGGCTTATGACCTGGGGCAAGGGGCGGGTTTTTATCTCAATGCCACCCAGGAACCCTGGGCTAAGAACTATCGAATGTATGACTACATAGTTCATGAGTTACCAGAACTTATCGAAAGTCATTTTCCGGCCTCTGAGCAGCGTTCGATTTGTGGACACTCTATGGGCGGGCATGGGGCGCTTTGCATCGCTCTAAGAAATCCCGGGAACTATCAAAGTGTCTCGGCTTTTTCTCCTATTGTGGCGCCCTGCCAAGTTCCCTGGGGACAAAAGGCTTTCACCGCTTATCTGGGCACGGATCAGCACCAATGGCAGGAGTGGGATAGTTGTCAGCTGGTAGCTCAGGCAGAAGAGAAGTTACCGTTGCTGGTCGACCAAGGCTTAGTCGATAACTTTCTTGAAGAGCAGCTGCAGCCTCAGCTGCTGGAGGAAGCCTGCGAAAAGGCTGGGCATCCCTGCACCATTCGTCGCCACGAGGGCTATGACCATAGCTACTATTTCATCGCCAGCTTCATTGGTGGTCACCTCAAACATCACGCCGAGGCGCTAGGTTTGATCTCCTAGAGCAGCCGTCGTCTGTTTAAGGCATGAGAGTTCGAATCCTACTTCGTTGAAGGCAACATCTTGGGGGAAAGGAGCTGTTCTGGACTGCCTTTGCCCATCTAGATGGTTTGCTGAGCACTTAAAACTTGCATAGCGCTGGGTGCTAGCGGCAGCTTTGGGCATGGCCGAGGCGATCTCTCTTCTTTCATTGACCGGTCGAGAGCTGTTGGAAGCTGCCCAAAGCCGGCTGGAGTCGGGAGCAGGGCTAGCGAAGCAGATCTACAAACAGGCGGACTGCGAAGGGAAGTTTGCCCCTGAGTCTTGGGGACTCAATGAAGCCTCGGTCGCCGCTTGGCGCCGCCATTTTTCCTTTCAGCTGCCCGAAGTTGCTCAGGTGGTCACCGAGCCCAGCACCCACGATATCGATCAACGCGAAACCATCAAGGTGGTGCTGCGTACCCATGACAATCTAGAGATCGAGTGCGTGCGTATTCCCATGGCTAAGGAGCGCTATAGTCTATGTATTTCCAGCCAAGTGGGTTGTCGGTTAGCCTGTCGCTTTTGCGAAACCGGTAAGCTGGGACTTTTACGCAACCTCAGTGTGGAGGAGATAGTTGGTCAGCTGATAGTTGCCAAAAACATCCTTGGTTGGCCTATTCAAAATATCGTCTTCATGGGTATGGGCGAGCCTCTCGATAACGCCGACAATGTCATTCAGGCGCTACGGGTCTTCAATGATGACCTGGGCCTTGGCATGGGGCAGCAGCGACTAAGAATCTGTACCGCTGGCAAGCCTGATGGCATACGCAAATTGGCCGAGATGGGTTGGCCTCGGCTGCAACTATCTATCAGCCTAAACGCGGCCGTAGACCATAAGCGCGACCGTTTGATGCCGATCAATAAGCAGCACAACTTGGCGGAAATCCAAGCGGCCCTACTATCCTTTTTCCATCGGAAAAAGTATGTTCTAGCGGTGAACTATTGTTTGATGCCCGATTTTAACGATAGTTATCAGGATATTCTGGCGGTTAAAGCCTTTTGTGAGCCTCTGGGCCGGGTCTTGCTTAACGTGATTCCCTATAACCCTGGCTCTAAGCCGCTGACTCGGGCCCCTGAAGACCAGGAAGTCGATGCTTTTATTGAGGGGCTTAAGGCCGAGGGCTTGGCGGTGAGCCGCAGGAAAACCAAGGGACGTTCAGTTATGGCCGCTTGCGGCCAGCTGGGGAATTTAGAATTAAGACAAGTGCGCAGGGGCCTCGCCGTTTTGCCTCCACTTTCTTCTTAGCGCCAAGAGAAAGAGTATAGTTTGTCCTCGACACAGCGGATAGTTCTCACTCTTTTGCTAGGTGGTCTTGCGGCCTGCGGTAAAGCTGTTTCGTCTCCTGCCCCTGAGTTTGTGAGCGATGCGCAAACTATCTTGGCGCATTTTTCCTCTCCGGGCCAAGGATACTACTGGGCCAGTGATTTCCTTCCTTTTACTACGGCCAAGCAGCTCAATCCCCGAGAGGGCTTTCAAACTCATTTGTATGCTTGGCCCTATGAGCTTGCCGAGCTGCATCTAGAGGCCGGTGTTTTCGAAAAGCGTCCCCCGGAGGGTTCTTGCCTTCAGCCTAGACGTTTGCCCGCGGCCAGTGAGGCCTTCGTTTTCGATAACGGTGCTCAGGCCTGGCAGTCAGAGACCGAAAGCCTCATCCCCGACTTGGCTTTTCCGGTGATCGACCTGGAGAAATGCTTCGGCATGGGAGGCTGTCCCAGCCCCGATGGTCAATTATGTTTGCGGGAGTGCGCGCCCGTGGCTGCACCGCGAGAACCTGCGCTTCCACGGGCTCCCGAAGCTCCGCGTTCTTGCCCGCAAGAAAACTGCCCAGAACCCTTGCAGGCGCCTCCGACTTGTCCCGAGGGAAGTATCGCCTTTTTGGGGGAGAGTGTTTGTCAGGGCTGGGGAGGGACTTGCCAAGGCGATTGGCCTGAGATCCTGCCCCCGAATCCGGTGTTTGTGCTCGAGGGAGCTTCCGGAGGAAATGGCAGCCAAAACCAACCTTTTGCCAGCTTGGCCACGGCTCTTGCCGCCGCTCGACCCTCGCAAACTATTGTCCTAGGCCCAGGTAACTATCTTTTGCCCACTGTTTCGCCGGCGAACTTACGGTTGCAGGGGCGCTGTCCCCGCAGCACTATTCTTGAGATAGATACCCAACGAGGCGCAACTATCTCGGGACTCAACAATCACCTTAGCCAACTATCTCTTGAGGGACAGGGTAAAGGGTTGGTCGTAGCGAGCTTGGGAAGCCTAACTCTGGAGGATGTCTACCTTGAGGGTTTCGAAAAGAGCATCTATCTGCAACAGGGGGCACAACTTGAGGGGCAAAGGGTGGTCTTTGGGCCCTCCTTCATCGCCTTGGATGGACAAGCCCGATCGGTGTCTCGTCTACGGGACACTATCTTTCGACGCCTTTCTCAGGGAAGTATCGAACTCATTTCTGAGGCTCGGTTGGAGCTGGAGCGAACTTTTGTTCAACACCAAGAGACAGCACTAGTGAGGTCTCAAGAAGGTGCTTTCATCGATAGTTCCAAAGAGGCCGACATCAAGGTGAGGTATCTGGTGGCTGACCGCATCACTGGGGGCTTGTTGAGTGCCCTGGAGGGGACTCGCGCGGAGTTTTCCGACGTGGTTATCGGCGAGGTCGTTTTGATTCCCGACCTGGGTACCTCCTTGGTGTGGTCGGCAAGCTCAACTATCAGCATCAGCCGCCTGGAGAGTTTGCGGCATCGCGAAACAGGCATTAATACCGTCCAGAGCTTTGTAGAACTATCTGATATCTATCTAATGGGCCAAGAGGCTTCGGATCGCGTTAATGGCTTTCATTGCTATCAGGGGCGACTCAAGGGCCAGCGTCTGCGTGCCGAGGGTTTAGGCGGGCATGGCATCCGTGTTGATGACACTAAGCATCTATCAGTCAGCGACTTCTTCGTGCGGACTTCGCGGCGTGGAGTAAGCATCAACGACAGCAGAGGATCGCTTGAGCGGGCCTGGATCCAGGGCTCTTCCTATCGAGCTTTGTGGTTGGGCTCCGGCTCCCAAATGGTGGTCAGCGACGTCATCATTCGCGGCGCCAAAGACCTAGGGGTCGAGATCACCGGGGGGGCCGAAATTCCCCCCACCACTTTTGAGCTTTCGCGCATTCACATCCATCAAGTAGCAGGGCAGGCATTTAGCTTCCGCGGCGGAACTCTAAGTCTTGAGGACCTGCAGGTGACCCAGTCGGGCAATGGCCTGGCCTTTTTCCCTAGTCCGGCACTGGTGCATGAAAAACACACCCTTAAGCGTATGCGCTTTCAGTTTGTAGGTCAGGCCATCGAGCTGACGGCCGAGCAGTCCGTGGGCTCGCTGACCCTCGACTTTCAGGATATCGAGATCGACGACTGCAGCACCGGTCTTTTGATGCCTAGATGCCGGGCAGATCTGTACACAGTGACCTCCGGAGTGCGTCTGCGTGGTTGTGAGCGGCCTTTTCGGTACAAATAGTTTCGCCTGAGGCCTGGGCCTGCAAAGAGATAGATTAGCGCCGGGCCAGAGCAGATTACTTGCCTGACCCCGCCGGTTTGCTACACACGAACTGTGGTTCAAGTTGCCGACCAGCAAGGTACTTTCCCCTCCCAAAGCATCGAGCTTTTGGTAGAGCAGGGGGCGATTCGCAGTTTTCGCGGAATCACTAAGGATCAAGTCCAGCCGGCCTCTTTGGATCTGCGTCTTTCTGATGAGGGCTATTCGGTGCCCGGTTCTATGTTGCCCCTACCGGGGGAGCAGGTGCAGGTTTTGATCGAGCGTTTTGCCCGCCGAAAGATAGATCTAAGTCAGCCGCAGACATTAGTTCGCGGCCAGGTGTACTTAGTTCGTTTGCAGGAGTCGGTGAACTTGCCCCCCGGCGTGGCTGCCTATGCCAATAATAAGAGTAGTATTGGCCGCATCGACATCCAAACCCGGGTGATTTGCCATGGCAGTCCCCGCTACGACAAGATTCCTGCCAGCTATCAAGGCGAACTATGGTTGGAGATCATTCCTAAGAGCTTTGATGTACAATTGAAGGCAGGAATTAGTCTCAATCAGGCCATCTTCTATCAAGACCGACAACTATTGGCAGACAAGCAGCTAGTTGCCCTTCATCAGCAGTCACCTCTATTGTATCGGCGGGATGGGGGTCCGGTAGATAGTTCCCAGCTTAAGGCCCGGCGTATTGGTGGCGGAGCCTTGCTGCTTACCTTAGACCTCGATCAGGAGATAGTTGGCTATGTGGCGAAGAAGAACTATCGACCTCTTTCTTTGACCAGCGTGGGCGGCCATGACCCTCTCGATTACTTCGAGCCCATTCATCGACCCAAGGACGGAACCCTTTTTCTGTCTCGGGAAGCCTTCTATATATTCAATACTTATGAGCGGGTGGTGGTGCCTCCCGAGTATGCCGTAGAGATGCTGCCTTATGATACTTCTGCGGGAGAGTTTCGAGCCCACTATGCAGGCTTTTTCGACCCAGGCTTTGGCTATGGCGCCCAAGGGGAACTCGGGGGCACCCCAGCGGTGCTTGAGGTGCGTCCTTATGAAGACGATCTCATCATGCGCCACCAACAGCCGGTATGTAAGATGGCTTTTGAAAAGCTCAGTGAGCCTCCTGAGATACTTTATGGCTCGTCAAAAATGGGCAGTCACTACGCGGAGCAGCAAGGTCCAGCCTTGTCTAAATACTTTCGGAGGCCTGCGTGAAGATAGTTTTAGCCAGTACTTCAAAGTACCGAGCCGCGCAGCTACGCCGGCTGGGGCTTGAATTCGAGGCCCACGCACCGGGAGTGAACGAAGACCTGCGCAAAGCCGAAGGCCTTCCGCCGATAGCTCTGGCTCAGGCTTTGGCAAAGGATAAAGCTTTGGCGCTAAGTGAGCGCTTCTCTGATGCAGTGATCATTGGCGGAGACCAGTTGGTGGCTTTTGAAAATGAGGTCCTAGGCAAGCCGGGAAGTATCAAAGGGGCCGAGGCGCAGCTAGGCCGCTTGGCTGGCAGGGAGCATCTATTGGTCACTGCTGTGGCGATCTACTTTCAAGGAAAGGTATACCCACATACCGATCTCACTCGGCTCAGCATGCGCCCCCTTGAAGCAGAAGCGATCTCTCGCTACGTAGCTCAAGACCAACCAATAGATTGTGCCGGGGCCTATAAGTTAGAAGAGGCAGGCATTTCTTTGTTTGAAAAGATTGTTTCGGAAGACCATTCAGCAGTGACGGGGCTTCCTTTGTTGGCAGTCACCCGTATTCTCAGTGGCCTGAGCGTTGCCATCCCCTAAGTACCATGAGTTTAGATCTATCCACCTTAAATCATGAGCAGCTAGAGGCTGTGCTCACCACCCGAGGACCTCTTTTGGTCTTGGCCGGAGCGGGCAGTGGTAAAACTCGGGTCATCACTTATCGGCTGGCCTATCTCATCCAAGAAGGCGTTTCCCCCAAAAATATTCTCTGCGTGACCTTTACTAACAAAGCCGCTCACGAAATGCAGGAGCGCGCCCGGGGTCTGGTGGGGCGTCAGGTGCGGGGCGCAACTATCTCAACCTTTCATGCCTTGGGCGTTAAGATTCTTCGGACCTATCCCGAAGAAGTAGGTTTACGCCCGGGATTCTCTATCACCGATAGTGCTGAACAGATAGGAACTATCAAGCGTATACTCAGAAGCCTGCATGTGGATGACCGTCGCTTTGATGCTAAGCGAATTCTCACTCTGATTGGCCATGCTAAGAACGCGGGAGTGAACGCAGAGCAGTTCCGCTTGCTTGAGGGCGAGTTGATACATCTTCCTGAAGAACAGCAAGAAGAAGAAGACTATCAACTAATAACCATCGAGGTTTACGACCACTACGAAAAGGCATTACGCATTCAAAATGTCGTCGATTTTGATGACCTCCTGCTTTTGACCACTGGCTTGCTCAAGAGCAATCCCACCGTCCGGGCTAAGCTTCAAGAGCGCTGGCATTATCTGATGGTCGATGAGTACCAAGACACCAATCGGGCTCAGCTGGAACTGATGCGTTTGATTGCCGGGGAACGGCAGAATCTCTGTGTGGTGGGTGATGACGACCAATCCATCTATGGTTGGCGCGGGGCGGATGTAAGTAATATTCTGGGTTTTGCCGATCACTTCGATGGCGCCAAGACGGTTATGTTGCTTACCAACTATCGTTCCACCGGACATATTCTCGAAGTCGCCAATACTATCATTGAGCAAAACACCGAGCGTTACGATAAACGTCTGCGGGCCGCAGCCGGCGAGGGCGACTTAGTTCGCATTACTTCGGTAGAAGATGAAGAAGCCGAAGCAGAAGGTGTGGCTAATGCTATCTTGGCCCTGATGGCCCAGGGCGTGCCTCCGGCGGATATGGCGGTGCTCTTTCGCTCGAATGTCCAATCGCGAGCGGTGGAGCTCGCTTTGCGCACCGCCCATGTTCCTTACCGAGTGGTGGGAGGGATGGACCTCTTTGATAAGCGCGAAATCAAAGATGCCTTAGCCTACCTCAAACTATTACATAATCCAGACGATGAGCAGTCTCTAAGGAGAATCGTCAACTATCCAAGCCGTGGAATTGGCGACACTTCTCTCAAGAAGGTCGACGACTGGGCGCGGGAGCGACACATTAGTTTACCCGAGGCTCTGGAGCAGGTCCACCAGGTAGAGTCATTGTCTAATCGCTCAGCTGACGCGGTAGGAGAGTTTGTCACCCTAATGAGGGAACACCGCCGTCTCATCGGACGTCGTAAAGCCTCTACGCTGACCAAGAAACTATTAGGAGCGGTGCGTTTGGAAGAAACGCTGCTAGCCTCCTCAGACAATGCGACCACTGCTGCCCGACGAGTAGACAATATGCGAGAGATTATTCGTCAGGTGGAGCGCTATGAGAAGCGAATCAAAAAGAGCAAGAAGCTAGCTGCTTTTGAGTCGCAACTTGAAGAAACCGAGGCTGAGGAAGAGGAGGACGACACCTTTTCAGAGCAAGATGCCGCCTCATTGGGTGGTTTTCTCAGCGATATCGCCTTGTCAGGTATGGATGATAGTTCCTCGAAGGATGAGCAGCAAGACAGAGTTGTTTTGTCTACTATCCATGCGTCTAAAGGTCTCGAATGGGACAATGTCTTCTTAGTGGGTGTCGAAGAGGAGCTATTGCCTCATCGCCGTACTTTGGAAGGGGATGGCGAAGTCTCCGAGGAGCGCCGGCTGGCTTATGTAGCCGTCACCCGGGCTCGCAAGAATCTTACCGTGAGCTATGCGGAAAACCGTACCCGCTTTGGTCAGATAGTTCCCCGCACTCGTTCTCGTTTTTTGGAGGGGCTGCCTGAGGAGTCGGTGAACATGGAGGCTGGTGCCCTCAAGCCTAAGAAAACCGAGGATGAAGAGCGCGCCATCGCTAAGGACTGGATGGCAAAAATTCGCGCAGATCTCGAATCAAAGCGAACTAAGCCCGTCAAAGAGGAGACGCCATGATAGCTTTGGGTTTGACAGTACTTTTGGCCTCGGCGTCTCAGGAGTGGCGGACGGTATCTATCGAAGAGGTGCTGCACCAACATCCGCGAGGAGTAGCTCTGAAGAAGAAGTTGGCCGCGGAACTGAGTACAGAGCAGCGGCGAGTAGATAGTTTAAGGCGGGAGCTCTTTCGCTCCCGGCAAAAGGCTGGAGCTGAGAAAAAGGCCCAGGCCTTGGCCTTGGAAGTCAAAGGCATCGAAGACAGGTTGGCCAAGAAACAAAACAAGGCACTCAAGCCTCTAGTAGACAAACTCTCCCGGCAGGCGCTCAAGGCCCGGAGAAAGGGACGAAAAATTCTCTTTGTCCGTAACTACGGGGTGTATGGGCTTCCAGAAAGCTGCGATTTCACGGAGCAGCTGATCAAGACACCCAAGAAGCTCTCTCGACTCGCATCTCGCCAAGAGTGTCTGGTCAAAAAGTCGTATCGCATTCAACTGGGTACTATCGCCGCCGAGCTGCCCGACGCCCAACGTATCCAGGCCGCCTTAGACAAGGCCCGGCAGCGGGGTCAGAGCGAGCTGGCTCGCATCACGGAAGAGGTGGAGGCTCTAGAGGTCAAAGGGGCCTCCAAAGCCTTAGACGAAGCCAGAGCAGCGCTAGATGCTCGCTACGTGGAGCTAGAGTCAGCTCTGCTCAGCTATCGGAAGCGTCTAGAGGAGCAGCTCTACGTGCGTATAGAAGATACTTTGCTGCGGCTCGCCAAGGAAAATAGCAGAGTGGTTTTTGTCGATACCGAGGAGGAGAGCAAACTATGGCCTTGCGAGGTCAATAGTTGGGTGGCGAACTATCTACAAACTATGCAGAAAAAGATCTCCTTAGCGGAGTTCTGCAAAGAAGAGACTTAGTTGAGCTTTCCGCCCCAGCGGAAACAAAGCGAAGCCAGCTGAAGACCGGTGGCTCCGGCGAAGCTCAGTACTTTGTCACCCTCATTAAGCAATCTTTCTTCCTGCGCCTTGTAGAGAACAAAGGGGATATTAGCGCCAATGACGCTGCCGTAGTCTTCAAAGGTATCTGTATACTTTGCCTGGTCGAGCTTCAGGTGCCTCTGAGTGGCTTCCCGTAGCCATGCAAAACCTTGATGACAGGCGTAGAAGTCCACATCATTTGCGTCCCATTCGGCTCGCTTGAGGGCCTCAACGGCTACTGTCTCGGCGAGATGAGCCACGCTGACCAGCATTATCCTCGAATTACGAGGATTAGGAATAAATGCGTGTGGAGCACCTTCGTACCATTCTCTTTCGGGGTGACCTACCACCACGCTACCGGCCAGTTCGCCGCGCGTACGAAATGTCTCAGCGCAAAGGCCGAAACCATCTCTTACCTTGCCAAGTATGGTTGCTGAGGCTCCGTCTCCGAACCATGCCGAGCTTCGGGTCTCGGGATCTGCGAGACGGGTGGTTCCTGCAGACTGCACCAAGAGAGCGTACTTCCCAGGGTTCTGCTGAAGCCATGCTGCGGCTAGGCTATATTGGGTGAGAAAGGCTGCACACATACCATCTGTCTGCAAAGTCGTACAGTCGTGGTTGAGGCCTAGCTTGTCATGAATGAGCGTTGCGTTGGGGCTGCAGAGGTAGTCGGGTAAGGAGCTTTGACTCAGAAACAGTCCGATATCCTTGGGATCTATTCCTGATTTGTTGATGGCCTCTTCGACTGCAAGTATCTCGAACTTAGAGGTTCTTTCTCCATCGGCAAGCACTCGTCGATACTTAGCGCCCTTGAAAGGGTCATTGCGGTACTTAGCCATCATCTCTAGGACGATATCCGTACCGGGATAGGTCTCGTTTACCGCATAGTGTTTTTCTTGGTCTAGTTTGGAGTCTTCTTTTCGCTCCCACCTAGCGATAGTTTCTTCAGACCAATGGTCGTTGGTGCGGACAGTTTCGGGGAGACCTCGGCCGATGCCATAGATTCCAATACTGTGTTTAAAGCTCATTTTAGTCCTCCTTACCGGGCATGGTAGATGCGAGTGCAGAAAAGCGGTCACCCATGTGCATGTGTTCATCCGGGTCAATACGAATGTCTAAAACCACGGGGCCTATGGCCTGCTTCAAAGTCTCTCCAAGTTCGGTAATGTCACCTGGGTTGCGAATAGTATGGGCAGTAGCGCCCAATGCTCGTGAGAGAGAGGCTACTTCAAGATGGGGAAGGGAGAAGTCTGGAGTTCTACCATAGATGGCGCTATGGCCATCTTCGACCATTCCGTAGCGTTCATCGTTGAATACGGCAACTATCACGGGAATACCAAGAGTACTTAAAGTTGATAGTTCAGTGGCCATCATTGAAAAGCAGCCGTCTCCACAAATTACCACCAAGTTTCGCTCTTTTGCCGCAAGCTTGGCCCCCATGGCGGCGCCGAGAGTAGTACCCATCGAACCCAGGCCGGTAGTTATCAGATAGGAGTGAGACTCGTCCAAATTGAGGTAATGAGTAGCGAAGAATTGGTGAGAGCCACTGTCTGCCACGAAGGTTGTATTGCTCGCAAACACTTGCTCTAACTCGTGGATAGCGTGTTGTGGGGCAATCATCTGATTAGGGCCTGTTTGCGTAGTTTTTGAGTCGGTGTGGCGGGCGATTCCTAGGGTGCGCTGAACCTCGTTTTGAGGCACTCGAGGTAATACCGAGCTGATGACTGTCTCAAGAAGACCGCAGATGCCTAGATCAACTGGATAGTTCTTTCCTATTACAGTCGCATCTATGTCGATTTGAATGAGCTGATCCCTGGGGTTTAGGGCGTCACTCCAACTATAGGTGGCGACTTCGGAGAGAGAGCTGCCTAGCACAAAGATTTGGTCTACCCCCTGATCAAGGTATTGCTTGGTTGACGGATGTCCGCCATTTCCAAAGACGCCCAGAGATAGTCTGTGACTGTCGGGAAATATACCTTTTGCTTTAGGGCTGGTGACTACTGCAGCGTCGAGGCGCTCAGCGAGTTGTAAGACAAGCTGTGGGGTCAGACCGGGTCGGCAGCCGCTCCCAACGAAGAGTAACTTACTTCCTGGGCGGTGGAGGGCCTCAGCAAGGTCATCAATTACTTCCTGGGAGAGTTCGTCCCTTCGAGTATGCGGTTGGTGGCGGGTCCGCATGACGTCCTCTGCACGGAGCAAATCGTTGGGCAGCGTCAGTACGACAGCTCCCGGACGCCCTGATTGGGCGAGCCTGAAGGCATGGTCGATCATTGAGGCCGACTGCAGGGCACTCTGGAGTTGCCAGGCGTCTTTAGTCACCTGTCGGCACATTGCGACAAGGTTCAAGGCATGGGCGCTGCCATCCTGGATAGAGCCCCGACCCTGCTTGTCGACTGCAACCTCTCCAGCCAGAACCACCATGGGAAGACTATCTAACTGAGCGCTGGCGATACCGGTGAGTGCGTTGAGCAAACCGGGGCCTGAGGTGGTCATCACTACTCCTGGCTCACCAGTCATATAGGCATGACCCAAGGCCGCACAGGTAGCATGATGCTCATGGCGGCACAGGACCACCTTGATCTCGGAAACGTCCTCAAGGGCATCGTAGAGGGGGGAAATAGTCCCTCCGGGAAGGCCGAAGATTTGCGTAACTCCCTGAGCGACTAGACGTTGGGCAATAGTATCCGCCGCTCGTTGTTGAGTTTTCCTGGGTTGAACTAGCTTCAGGTGACTTTTAGATAGTTGAGTTTGCATTAGTGACTCCTCAGCGAAATCCGCCTTGGTGGAGGTTTTTAGATTCGATGGCCGCACCATCTCCACTCGACGGAGATAGTTGTAGCTGGTGTGCGCCTAATGTGGGATAGAAAAGTTTGAAGAACGGTCAGTTGTTTGCTGTTTTGAGACAATCCGGTCTGGATTTCCCCATTCGAACCTTCTGAAGACAGGGATTTAACACTATGAAACCTGTCAAATAATTGAGGCTTAACACTAAGTGCGCACCTGAGACATTTCGTTGCCCGCAATCTCTCGTATCCTAGCGTTTTATCTATTGGAAAACCGGCAGTCTACGAAAGTGCCGCATTTAGCTACACTATGATGAATAGCTAGGGATAGTTCCGATTAGTTCTAGGATTTCACCGGATGGCTACGACTTGCTGAACGCCAGGCTAACATCTGCCCATCATGGGAATTCTTCCTAGAATGGGACTGCTGCGTTGAGTAGTATCCGAATACCGGAGTCCCAATGGGATCTCTTTGATGCTTTTGGACTGATGAGTTGTGGAGCCTTTTCCTGGCAGACTAAGGGAGCCTCCCGCCCCACCGGAAGGCTAGGGAGCCGGTTTGAAGACCGGTAGCTCCTGCAAAGGTTAGTACTCTGTCTCCTTCCT
>SPJK01032043.1_pt1 | contig 13640 bp, 12 predicted proteins | sample 3741771 | NCBI WGS metagenome assembly SPJK01 (sample SAMN10925997, study PRJNA522277) | cold seep metagenome | isolation source: Elba SIP-enriched marine methane seep metagenome, extraction at timepoint T2 | place: Italy: coast of Elba, Mediterranean Sea | reverse complement strand
AGCTCTTCGAAGAACTTCAATCGTGATTATCTTCCAAACGCTGATTTGGCACAGGTAGGTTATTACCTACTCCACCGTCGGACTGATCGCCCTCAGGTAGGTAGACTCACACGGCAGGATTATAAGATTCCTTACAACGACTTACCGTTTGCAAGCTTTCATACTGGCGGGGTCAACTTCGTCTTCGGCGATGGAAGTGTCCACTTCTTAGGCGACGGCATCGATCCCGATGTCTATCTAGCCTTGGGTTCCAGAAATGGCGAAGAAGTCATCAACGGTGATTATTAAATCACTCAGCTACGATCGACGCTGATTGTGCCATCGCCTTGCGATGCTCGGCTACTGCTCGCTGAGCCTGATCGAGCTTCAATGCATGAAGACGTGCTTGCTGACGGTGGAAGCGATTCTCGGCAGTTCGGCGTGCGTAGAGTTCCTTTAAGTGCAACTCTTCACGAAGCAGATCGAGCTTTGTCTCTTCAATCGTGACAATGAGTGCCCTTCCCGTCTCGAACCGATCCATTGGATCGTATTCATCAAGTCGAAGTTCAAGTGATTTGATTCGGGCTTTAGTCAGGGTGATTTCTGCATTGAGCGTCCGCACGCGCATCGGATGGCTGACTTGGTCGTAGAGTTTCTTTTCAAGCGATGCGATCTCAAGTGCACGCACGGGATCACCCATCACACCTGTTTGACAACCACAAGGACATTCGGCAAAAAGTGGCGATGCGACAACAAAGCAAAATAGTATTACAAAGGTTCGAACGAACATGACCCAATCCTCATAAGACGAGCTAGAAAGCAAAAGGCAGTCGAAAGCTGCCTAATCTCCAGGCTAATCAGACCAAATAAGAATTGCGAATTTATGACGCGTTCCGAAAAGAATAGAGGCCCGAATAATCGGACCAACAGTAACGACCAACCGCTAAGATTCGTCAGACCGTTATTTGAGCGTCATATCGTTGCGATGAATGGCCACGGAATAAGGTTGACGTCCAAGCAAGTCGGCGAGCTTTTCGGTTGGTTGGCCTACGATCTTGGCAAAATCAACAGACGAGTAGTTAGAAAGCCCTCGTCCGACCTCGGAGCCTTGGAGATTGCAAATCGAGACAACATCGCCTTTCTCAAAGTCGCCTGTTACTTGACGAACCCCGACAGGTAACAAGCTTTTACCTTTGAGGACCGCTGCGATAGCTCCGTCATCCAAGGTTAAATTACCACTGGGCTCAGCGGCCCAGCCGATCCAACGCTTGCGTGCATTGACAAGATTTCTCTCACCCAGGATAAGCGTGCCTACTTTTTTTCCTTCGAGAATATCAACCAAGACGTTGTCACGTCGGCCACCGGCAATGATAACGTTTCTACCCGCTTTGGTGACAACCTGAGCAGCATCAAGCTTGCTCTGCATCCCGCCTCGAGAAATAACGGGTCCCTCGACTTGCTTAGTCGCTTGAACAAGACCATTAGAATCATCTTCCGACAAATCAAGTGTGCTGATCACCGAAGAGGCTTCATCGTTAGGATCACCATCATAAACTCCGTCGACATCGGAGAGTATGATAAGCAACGGAGCATCAATCATGTTTGCAACCATTGCCGCTAGTTGATCGTTATCACCAACGTGCCGAGCAAGTTCGGTCGTACGAACCGTGTCATTCTCGTTGACAATTGCCACCGCTCCACAATCGAAGAGAGCATGCAATGTATTACGAACATTCAGATATCGCCGTCGGTCAGACATCACGTCGGATGTGAGCAATACTTGGGCAACAAGGACACCATGCTCTCCGAATGCTTGGTTGTAAGACTCGATAAGATGGCTTTGACCGAGAGCTGCTGCCGCTTGCAAAACCGAAAGATCCGTGGGCCGCTTGGTAAGCCCCATCTTCCCGATGCCGGCCCCAACCGCCCCGCTACTTACCAAAACAACCTGACGTGATCCGCCAGCACCAATTCGATAAAGTTGCTCTGAGATGGCGGCAACCTGATCCTCGTCAAGCGTTCCATCTTTCTTGGTCAGAACGCGCGTACCGACCTTAACGACAATGGGATTTGCCTCAGCAACCAAGGATTGGCGTGTTAAGTCGGGCATGCGATTCGATTTCTTTTACGCAGGCTTGAGAACAAGGAGTTTAACATCTCGCAAAGTGTCCGACATCTCATTAAAAAACTTAGCCATATGGGGTGCTGCTAGGTGATTTTCCAAATGGGTTGTACTCTCCCATTTCTCGATAACCATTACCGCCTCATCCCCCAAGAGTTGTTGCACATCGACAGGTGTGGGTTGGTCTACAGTAAGTCCATATTCAAGACATCCCTCTTCAGCCAAGACTTCCGGCGTGAGAGCCTTAAATGCCTCGATAAATTCGGCTCTTTTTGCAGGATCGATGGTCAGGGTGGCAACAACGTGAATCATGGCAAAGTCTATCCCCGAGGAAAATGTGCAAATGCTTATGACAATCTCAGGAAACTAATGCAAGAAAGCCTTAGATCAAAGCCCCATTTGGCCTGACATCAGGTCATATATTCGAGAATAGACCAGATAGGCAGGCAACGCGTAGCTCTCGGTCCTACCGGCACGTGCAATATTAAATCCAATGAGCCTTCCCTCGATGTCGACGATCGGACCGCCGCAATCACGAGGCTTAAGCACCGTGTCATGTTGTAAGGCGGAAGGAAAACCTGCACGACGTACACTCAACGTACTACCAAGACTATTCTGGTAACGAGAACGTTCACCCATCGGATTGAGTTGTTCTCGATCAGAAAGTACCGCTGAAACCGATATTTCTTCTTCATCCCGAATAAGAGTGACTTTTACTTTTTCTGCCGGGTTACGAGTCGCGATTGCTTCACGTAGATCATCCATCACTTCAATTGGTCTATCTTCAATTTCAACGATGATGTCCCCGACCTTGATCCCCGCTTCAGCAGCACCACTATTGGGGCTCACCGTATCAACCTTCACACCTTTCTCTTTTGATGCTTCATAAGTGGGGTTATATCCAACACCCAAGAAGCCTTGTCGACGGCGGATATCACGAGGGCTAACGCTTATCACACCAATTGCAACTGGGTTTAATCCGACGCCAACCGTTGCAACCCAATCACCATCCATGGTCCCCTCCGAACGTGGAATCCAGGTACCCAACGGTTGTCGGTCGTTATTTTCCGGAACCTCTGAAAGCCGAAAGTAGGAAAGCTGCTTCGCTTCAATTTTAAGCAAAGCAAGATCAAGTTCATTGTCTATTCCTACAAGCCGTGCATCCAATTCTCGACCGTCAACTAGACGACACGTTATCGGCCCATCTAATCGACTTGCCTTGGTAACTATCCAACCATCGGGTCCAATGATCCCCCCGAGAGCTATCCGAGCACGATTGCAACGAATATGTACCGTAGCATGCCGAGCATCTTCGACAACGGGACGAAAGAGAGTTCGAATTTGGGGCCCATCCGTTAGTCGCGAACTGGGTACCCAGAGTCGTTCAAAGACTTCTTGGACTGACTTACGAAATTGGTTCTCGGGAAGCTCTGGTACTTCTTGAAGTTCCTCTTCTTCAATCTCAGAATTCGGATCTTCCGTTGATTCATCCTGAGCAGAAGCAACCGGCACCATCCAAGTAACAAAACATAGAATGAACCAGACAAGAGAAATTCGTGTTGAGTGTATAATCATTTTCGTTCCTCTGCTCCATCAATGCCAGGGAACCAACGATTTGTACGAGCAATCCAAACTTCAACCTCGATCTCTTTCTCTTTGCGAAGCAGCTTAATTTTGACCCGATCAAATGGTTCGAGTTGGTTCGTCAGTCTTTGAAGACGACGAATGCTGGTGATTGGCTCGTCATCGATTCTAAGAATAATATCGTCGACTCGTACGCCTGCCTCATCGGCTGGTCGATTTGGGAAAACCTGAGTTACAAGGCAACGACCCTGCACCATTCGAGCAGCAAGACCAATTAGGGGCCGAGCATCCTCCGGATCGTCATCGTTGGGCTGTCCATACATGCGGCCTGCAACTAACTCTTCCCATTCTTTCTGATACGAGCCAACTGGCACATGAAGGTTGTCGGTAATTCGACGCCCAATTCGGCTATGAATAGCAACCACTTCACCAGCAAGATTAAACAAAGGTCCCCCTGAATCACCGCCAACCAGGGTCACATCCGTGCTGATGGTATCTTCACGAACAAAAAGAACGCGTCCCAAGCGAACTGGAGGAAGACGTCCTTTTTCATATCCGTTTGGATGCCCAAGTCCTACGACCCATTCACCAATCTCAACAGGTTCGTTGCATAGTGGTGTATGCGGCCATTCAACTTTTCCTTTGGGCAAGAAATCAATAATCTGCACCAATCCACTATCGACGTTATGATTCACGCCGAGTGTACGCCCAAGAAAACGCCGATCGTCAGGAAATCGGACCCAAACTTTTTTATTCGGTTCGATGCATACGTGGCCGGCCGTAAGAACTAAGCCATCGGGAGAGATGATAATCCCCGAGCCGGCTGATCCATTCATTTCAACCGAGACGGTCGACATGCGAGCCTGCTTAACGACACTTCGTACGTCCGATTGAATTTCACGAAGATCATCCAAAGATTTCGGCATGGAACTCGAGCCAGTATTTTTGGCTTGAAGATCCTTCTTGGGTGAATCTTTATCAGTATCTAAGTCTGGCTTCTCTGCAACAGACTTAGGCTCTTGATCAGCGAGTTCCCGCTTCTGGGTCCAGCCGGTGGATGTGAAAGTAAGCGTTCCAATTAGCACCATCGAGATGGCAACCAAGCGTCTGGTCGATCCCACTTGTGCTAGCTTTCGGCAAGATATCCACATACTGTACATTTGCTATTGACAGTAAACAATTGTTTAGTACTAATAAAAGTGACGATAGATCCTATAAGGAGCTAAATTAGCAGCTATTGCTAAGTATTTGCTTCTGTTTTGGCTAGGGAATATGGGCAACGTCCAATCTCCATAGTATCCAAAACCAAGGGATTTTTCGCACGAATTCTAATCAGTTACCAATCAGACCAGAGTATTCAAGACAGGTGGTAGGCGTGATACCGGCTCGGATGGCCGATTTTGCCAATAATTCCAGTCTCGGATGGCTTTCTGAATGGACTATTACAAAATGAGGGAGGCCTTTGTGTCGACAGCTACCAATGCGATGCTCGATTCGCTCACAAAGCGGCAAAAAGAAGTTCTCGACTATATCCGCTCAAAGATCGATGGCCGTGGCTATGGCCCGACGGTGCGTGAAATTGGAGAAGAATTCAATATCGCGTCGCCCAATGGCGTCATGTGTCACTTAAAAGCTCTTGAAAAGAAGGGGCTCATTACTCGTGAACCCAATCGATCTCGTGCTATTCAGCTAGCACCCGAAGCTCAAGCGGAAGTCGGTATGCCATTGGTTGGTTCCATCGCGGCAGGGAGCTTAACCGAGGCAATCGAAGAATCAGAACGATTTACCTTCGAAGATTGGTTCCCCACGAAGAAGAACCAATTCGCCTTGCGTGTTAAAGGGGATTCAATGATCGAGGCCCAAATTGCAGATGGCGATTTGGTCATTTGCCGTAAGGCTAAGACGGCACACACGGGTGATATCGTTGCTGCACTGACTGACGAAGGGGAAGCCACGCTCAAATATTGGTTTCCTGAGCCCGAAAAGAATCGCGTTCGCTTGCAGCCAGCTAATTCGAACATGGACCCGATCTACTGTCAAAAAGTAGAAGTCATCGGCGTTGCTGCTGGCGTCGTTCGGAAATATTAGATATCTGCTAGGCTAGAAACGACACAGATGATCTGCAGCTGCACTGCTAGCACTTTCGCTAATCCTCAAGACCATCCCAACCGGTACCGATCAGTTAACTAGAGGACTGCGCATTTTGCGTCTTCCTACTTCGTTGTCTGACTTGTGGATTGCTGGGATGAATGAAACCTACACAACGATCGATACCTTCTCGATTGAAGCGCTTAATGAATCGAATCTTGAGCGTCCGGGTGATATTCAATTAACGGGTGGTCAAAAAATTTCATCAGCTAGGCAAACCGTTGCCCCGGTGATTGCTCGCATTCCCGACATCAATGCGCAGGAAGAATCACTTAGCTCTAGCCAAAACCGTGGCAATGCGACAAAAATCTACAGCAGAATTGATCAAGCGGCAGAGTCTCAGCCAACGGCACATACTCGACAACCTTCAGCTTCAAATTTGCCTAATCGAGAGGTGAATGCTTTCGAAGCAATTCGATCAGCAGATCATTTTCTTGGAAGCACAACGGCCGATAAAGATACAACTCAACCTGCTAGTTCTCCACCAAATCGCGATGCTCGCTTTACGAAGGGAGCCGATTCTGGAGTAGGCCGATCAGAAAGTTTATCGGATCTTTGGCTACTGCAAGCGGAAGCAGCCATCGTACCATTTACAAAATGGATTGTGTTGGCGGTGGTTTTGGCAGCTCTCGCTTTGGCTTTGGTACTCGTTCAAGGAAGCCGACCGGAAACGGTTGATCCGACGGACGCTCTTCTCTTCGCCGATGCTGCTGATATACCTCAAAGTGAACAAGAATCAATCAACACAGGTCTATTAGAACCTGTAAATGAAAGTACCGACATAATTACTCCCCCGAGTATGGTTTTTACGAGCAAGCAGAGTTCGGTAAAGGACATTAACCGTTCAACGAGTGAAGGGGTGATTGTAAATCGTCCAGTTGGTTTACCGCATCGGTCAGCCCTAACCGTAGCTTCTGAAAAAGACTCTGCGAGCAAAAACCAACCACAGGCGGAATTAGTAGGTCGTATCGTTCCAATCGAGCCCTACCGCACAACGAACACTCGAGTAGCAAATCAAGCTTACGAAGCTCCTGCCGGTTATCCAACGACGCAGAAAAACGGATTGCAACCAAACCCGAACGGAACAGGATCGCAACTCCGATGAATACGGATCAAGCATTTATCGATGCCTACGAGAAAACGGCCCGTCAGCAACAGCTGGATTCGGGAGCGCAAGCGATAAATCACCCTCATGCTCCCTTCAAGCCTTCCGGAAAAAGTAAGGCACCACTTTCGGAGCTGCTCGCAAAGCACAAACAAACAATTGAGAATGCCGAAGCTCAGAGCACTCAAAAAGTTCCTGATGTTTCCGGAGTGATTGATACTGAGTTAAACACAGCAGGACTGGGCTCTCAACCCGAGGTGGCTAACCTTGCTCCTCAAGTTGTTGTGACCAAATTTCCCTGGCCAAGCGAAGTAACTAAACTTGCCACGAATTTAAGCTCAACGCTGACTGGCATTCTTGATCAAGTTATGATGCAAAAGGCGAGTACTTTAGGGCTGAGTTCAACAAGACGATCGGTTGGTTTGACCACGATGACTCTTGCCTTGGCTCGTACGGCAATCAATCGCGGAGCTCGAGTAGCCATGATTGATCTGACCGAGAATCAATCTGGCATAGTTTCTCGGTTCGGATTTGAGCAGATACCTTCTATTGAAGAGACAACTCGACGAGGTTTATCTCTCGATCAAGCGGTTATTACGAGCAAAGAGGAACAAGCTTTCTTGATGCTTGGTGGTAAACCAATGCCCAAGCAGGCAACGCAAGCGATTATTCATCGACTTGGCCGTAGTTTCGATCTGATTCTGATTGAAGCTGGCATTGCCGGTTCGACGGAGAGAACGCTTGATCAATGGCTGGAGCCCGTCGAAGGATCTTCTTTGTTGATCGATTTGGCTTCGAATCGACTCAACGCACCACGTTCTGCCGCTGCTGATTATTTGATGAATTCAGGTGGCAACTTCTTGGGCGTTCTTGAAAATTTTGTCTGAGCACGTTCACCCTCACTGAAGATACCAAGGCTTCTTAACAGCATGTACTGCGAATATTGGCAACTCGCATCGAAGCCCTTTGACGAGGATCTCTCGGGTGAAAATTATTACCCATGCAGAATGCACGAGGGTGCTTTGCACAAGTTACGCTATTCAATCGAACAAAGACGCTCAGCGGCTTTATTGGCAGGACCAAGTGGTTCGGGAAAAACACTACTCATCCAACAACTAAAAAAACTATTTGCCGCTAACGAACAGTTAGATACCAAGTATCGATTCGTCCATCTCGTCTTTCCACAAATGTCAGGACGCGATCTGCTTTGTTACCTCTCGAATCGATTGGACGATTCAGGGGCTCTGTCTGTCTCAGGAAGCATTGACGAATCGATCTTACGAATTGAGAACATTCTGTTGGAGTTCGAAGAAAAGAACATTCACCCTATCTTGGTAATTGATGAGGCGCAATTACTTGAAGATAGCGGTGGCTTTGAGACGCTGCGTTTGCTAACTAATTTTCGTACCACCGAAAGTGATCAAGCAGCCTTTACTATCGTTTTAGTTGGACAAATGGGGCTGTTATCATCGGTTCACCGATGGCCAACGCTTGATGAGCGACTGGCTGTTAAAACGATCCTCAAACCGTTTGATTTTGAAGAGACATCAAACTATCTTGCCTATCAATTAGCTCTTGCTGGATCGTCTCGTGATCTATTCGATTCGAAAGCTGTTGAGTTGATCCAAGCATATGCCGGAGGCATCCCTCGCAGGATTAATCGATTGGCAGACTTGGCATTAGTCGTTGGAATGGCTGAGCAATTGGCTCAGATCGGTGCCACACAGATTGAATCGGTTCAACAAGAGCTAATCGGACAAATCCGGGCAGCCTAAATAACAGTGATGGCAATACAGATCAATCAATAAAAAAGGCCACGGTTCGGATGAACCGTGGCCTTAGTCGTTATTTCAAATCAACTATCGAAGCCTAGCTACGACGGCGAGCAACCAAAGCTGCCACTCCGCTAAGAACTAGCAAAGCTGCCGATGGCTCAGGAACAGCGGCAGCAGAGCTGCTGCTTGAAGAAGCACCGAAGTTACCTGCCCAAAGCGCGTAATCTGCTGCGACTACTAAGCCACTTGCATCTCCCGTGCCATTGCCATTCAAGGCAGCGTCACTGAGTCCAAGATTGTCACGCCAAACCGTGTAGTCGGCAGCATCAACGGTACCGTCATCATTGAAGTCACCTTCAAGAACGGTTGGTGGTACAAAAGCGGTGAAGTAACCTGGGCTACCGACACCACCACCTGGGTAGAAGACTTCGTTACCTTCGGTTGGAACGCCCGTTGCGTTGTAACCATCGAAGTCATTCAAGTCACCCGATAGGCCCCAGCTGTTACCAAGATTTGGATCAAGATCCAAGTCAGTTAAGTAAAGAGATGCGCTGTTACCTGGATTAACTGGCCAGTTGTCAGCTGTGGTGCCTGGATCAGCATCAACATCGATCTCGGAGAATTCAACTGAAATCAATGCGCCTGCCAAGTCGCCATTCGTACGATCAGTTTGGTAGGTAGTGAAGTCATTCCAAATAGTTACTTGGTCGTTATAACCATCGGTGATTGCATCCGCAGCATTGCTGTTCTGGCCATTGTTAAGACCCATTTGGCCCCACTCATCAACTGGGATAAAGTTGATGCTTGCGCCCCAAGCCGCTTGCAAATCAGCGATGTTATTATCTTCTGCGTTGAATAGAACAGCAGCAGATCCAGCAGCTATCGAACCTGAGTTGATGTTTGCAGCTGTAACGTCATTGTTGTTACCGTCGTCAATCACGTAAGGGGTAGCGCCGAAGTCGATGGCTGCACCCGTTGCGTTATAAATTTCAACCCATTCCCAATCATCTTCATTCGATGCTGGGTCGTTCATGATTTCCGTGATCAAAATACCAGTAGCTGTCGTTGGAGCAGCTGGAACTAGACCAGGGCTAGCAAAGTCCGAGGTGCTGTTTAGGAGACCAGCTGAATCCGAGAGGATAGCATTGCTGGTTGATGAGTTGGGCTCACCACTTCCAGCTTGGTACCAGCTACCACCGTCGAGAGCAGAGTTAGTTCCATCCCACTGGATGGCAACACCGTTAGAACTGCCAGGCCACGGAGCAGTCGTATCGTAAGTAACTGTAGCGATCGTGTTCGCGAACGAGGTTATGTTATAGGTTCCGCTACCTGGCGAAATTTCTGTCCCATCAGCGACAACGTCGGCGTCGGTCGCCCAAATACCAAAGGTGTCTCCACTGTTTGATAGACCAGGGAAGAAGTTGGATGAAATTACAGGGACTGACGCAGGAACATTCCATGCAGTACGAAATTCATCGGCATTGTGAGTGATTGGCGAGGTGCTGCCAAACCAGCCATCATAAATGACGGCGATTTCACCCGGTTGAATAACCGTGGTTGTCGTACCTACTTGGTCCGAAGCAATGATGCTACGGCTAAAAGTCGAGGCATAAAAAGCTCCATCCTCTTCAATTTGAGCACCGTCAAGGTCGATCGCAACCCCGCCATCGTTACGGACTTCAAACCATGAGTATTCACCATCGTTATCGGTGAGTGGATTGTACATAATCTCGGTAATCGTCAACTGAGCGTTAGCATTAGCGCCAAATCCAAATAGCGCCGCAACTGCAAGCATGCAAGTTGTCTTAAAAGCAGTTTTCATTCGAATCTCCAGGTAACAACAAATCGGTGGTGTGATCTTCTTTAGTTCAGTTCGGTAGAGAGGAATTACGAATCTTAAACGCGAAGTCAAACAGCTTCACATTCCTCTACTCCGGAGCGATTGCTTAAGCAAACAATCGCCAAACATCAAAAACAAGCAAGCAAACACTCAACCTTGAGCAACGCGTCGAAACGCAGGTCGATTATGCTGGCAAAAACAGCTCAAACCCGAAAAACAAGGGGGGGTTAAAAGCAACTAAGGGTAGGTGTCTCTGTACGGTGGGTTGGCGTCTTTGATCACCTTCAAAGCGCTCTTTACAGCCGATGGTACCTGGGTAATGCAGGCGGTCAATGATTCTGATCGTAGAAGATGCTAATTTTAACGAATTCTTTGCTTTTCTGACTGGCATTGGTAAGAGTAGAATGACAATGAAGATAGTCTAAATTTGCCATGTTTCTCTAAATTGCTTTGATTCATGGGGCATTTCTTGGCAGAAAACACCCTTGTTTGAAATAGCTAAGTTACTTCAAGGAATAGGCTTTCACACATTTATTGACTCGCACCCCCCCTTATAGAGCTGTAATACCAGACCTCTATCACCTCCAACTTTGAGAATCTGTATTCAGATGAACCTTACCATCACGAAAATTGCTCTATTTTGGCAATTCTTTACGTTTTGCTTCTTAGCTTTGACCTTAACGGAAGAGAGCCAGGCTCAAATTCGGGTTGTAACTTACAACACCACCACGAGTCCCTCCTTATCAGACGTCTCCATCGTTCTGGAGGCAATTGGTGAAGAAAGCGTAAATGGGATTTCAAAGCCGATCGATGTGCTTTTGCTGCAAGAGCAAAGCTCTCCTACGGGAACAACCCAGGACATCCTTGACGAACTCGATTCGATTTACGGCGCGGGAGTCTATGCGCGAGGTAATTACTCAGGAACCCCCTCGGGAAGTAGTCTGCGACAGGGAATTATCTATAACACTCAGACTGTTCAGTTACTTGCAGAAGCAGGTGTAGGAAATCCTTCAGCACTTGGTATTCCTCGACAACCTATCCGTTATCAACTAAGGCCAGTTGGTTATGACTCCTCAGCCGACTTTTATGCCATCAACAGTCACATGAAGGCGGGGACATCTAGCTCTGACTTAGCAGACCGACTTTCCGAGGCAACGTTTATACGCGGACAGTCAGATGCCCAGCTCGGCGAAGGGGCTCATGTAATTCATGCAGGTGACTTCAATGTGCGAAGCAGCGATGAATCGTCGTTCCAAGAGTTGATTTCATCGGGGGCTACTCAATTCCACGATCCTATTGACGAGCTTGGCACATGGCATAACAGTTCAACGTTTGCCGAATGGCATACCCAAAGCCCCTGTGAATTTGGTTGCGGAAGCTTGGTCGGCGGAGGAGTGGACGATCGATTTGATTTTCAGCTTGTCACGGATGAATTTCTCGACAATGAAGGACTAAGTTATATCAGCGGTAGCTATCATACGTTTGGCAATAACGGATCAACTTTTAATGACGCTATTAACGTGGGTAATACGATCTCACTAAATGGGGTTACCTCTTTTTCAACCTCCACCGTTCTCAATGCCTTGAGGTTTGCAACGGACCACCTGCCAGTTGTTGCCGACTATCAAGTACCAGCTATCCTGGGAACCTCGATCGCTACGATCCCCAGCATTCTTACCGAAGGAGACGTCTTTGATCTTGACGTTAGCATTTTTAATGATGCCAATGTTCTTGCAGCAATCGGGGCTGATGAGCTCGATTATTCAATCAGTATTTCCGGAGACATTTCTACCCTTGATCCTTTAAGCGGTATGGACGATGCCCTCGGAGGATCGAATTTGCACGAGTTCTTGTTCGATACAAGCAGCGCAGGGATGAAAACGGCTGAAATCATGATTTCTTCTAGTAGCCAATCCGCTGCCAACAGCTTGGTTACGATTCCTATTAGCTTTGAGGTAATTGCGGCCGGACTATCTGGTGACTTTAACGACGATGGTATTGTTGACGCAGCTGACTACACGCTTTTCCGAGACAATTTCGGAGCGCCCGACGAAACTTCAATCGCCAACAATGGTGACGGTATGAACGGGATAGATGTTGGTGATTACATACTTTGGTTTACAAATTATGGAAACACCGCCTCCTCTTCCGCCACATCAGTTCCAGAACCTGCAAGCTCGTTGCTCGTTGGATCAATGATTCTGGGATTCGCCTCGGTAAGCCGTCGCAGTCGGTGTTGAATCTGATTCAAAAACGATATGCTATTTGGCATGAGTTTGCCAACCGAGAACATGCCAACTGATTCTGGTAAGACGCGATCCTTGAACGAGGGTCGTGTTTCGCTCGACGCCGATCGACAAAGTCGCTGCGGCTATCCTGAAGTCGTATACGGCGAAGGTAAATCGCTTGAAGCAATTGCTGCGATTTTTCGTGAACAGCTAAGCGTTTCACAATCACCTTTTGCAACTCGCGTCGACCCCGCAACGGCCAATTCTTTGCTCTCAGAATTCCCGGAAGCTATCTGGAATCAAACCGCTCGCACGGTCCGGATTGGTAGTTCGAATGAACCGTTAGGTTCTGTGGCAGTGATCACGGCCGGCACAACCGATCTACCCGTGGCCGAGGAAGTCGCCGAGACACTCTCTTGGATGGGAACCTCGGTCACAAAAGTAAATGACGTAGGAGTTGCCGGTCCGCATCGATTGCCAAGCCGACTATCGGAATTTCAAGATAGCGATGCCATCGTTGTGGTCGCTGGCATGGAAGGAGCCCTACCGAGTGTTGTTGCCGGACACGTCGGATGTCCGGTGATCGCGGTTCCGACAAGTGTTGGCTACTGTGCCAATTTTGGTGGAGCGGCAGCACTGTTATCGATGATTAACAGCTGCGCGGCAAATGTTGCGGTCGTCAACATCGATGCGGGCTTCAAAGCGGGCTACTTAGCTGGCATGATAGCGAGACAAACTCACAGTAGTCCGACGAATTGATAAGAAGAAAACACGCTGACGTGCAGATTGATCGGAAACTTGCTGACTTCCCCGAAAGCGCCCGAGGGGGAGCTATTGCAATCGGCAACTTTGACGGAGT
>SPJK01109021.1_pt1 | contig 13648 bp, 7 predicted proteins | sample 3741771 | NCBI WGS metagenome assembly SPJK01 (sample SAMN10925997, study PRJNA522277) | cold seep metagenome | isolation source: Elba SIP-enriched marine methane seep metagenome, extraction at timepoint T2 | place: Italy: coast of Elba, Mediterranean Sea | reverse complement strand
CGAGCAATTTTTAAGCTGGTTCTTTTTTCATAGCGCACTAAAAAAGGCAGAAACATCATTGTATAGGCTGAATAGAGCTATCAATGTGCATCCTTGTAACCGATTCCTTGGCCGAAAAACAGATGATTATTTTAGTTGCGAGGATAGGCAGTTAAATAACACATTAGTTATCAGCAATATTAATACCCAGCTAAAAGCCTTTGTTCAGTCAAAAGGCTGTGGATGTAGGGCCAACAAAGCATACAAAAAACAATATAGGCCCGAGTGGGCTCATGTCAACATGCTTCCAGAATATCTAGTAAACAAACTAACAAAAAAGCTGGAATTTGATATCCAGTTTTATTTAACAATCAGTGGTGACACAAAATGACAATCTATGCAAAGGTTGATGCGGGGGCTGTAACCGAGTTTCCGGCTAACTTACCAAAATCAATCAAGATGGCAGATAGCCGATGGCTCTGCAACTTCGATAAAGTAGATAAAGCAACCGCAGCCAGTCAGGGCTATTATGAAGTCATTGAGGATAAGCCTGTCATTAATGAGGCTTTTGAAGAGCTGGGCGATCCTGTATTTGTCGTAGGCAGCAATGAGGTCACAGCCACTTATCCAGCTTTAACCAAGCCACTGGAAGATTACCGTAAAGAAGTACTGACTGCCGTTTATAGCCGTGCTAAAGAAATTATGGATGGATTATCGGCTGGATACAGCCAGGCAGAGATCGCAACATGGCCACAAATCCAACAAGACGTTATGGCTTATAACGCTGATAATGCAGTTATCGGTGTTGCATTACAAAATGCAGTCAATCATAGTGCTTACACTGCAGCAGAACTGTCAACAATACTGACCCCGAGAATAGCTTCTCAGAATCATATTATGGATAGACGAGCCCAATTAGTCAGCTTGATCCGTTCTGCAACAGACCACTTATCAATTAGTGCTTTAGACATAGATTCCGGCTGGCAGGTAGCATAAGATGTCGTTTGGCCTGGATTCTTTCGGAACCGTAGGTTTTGGAGAAGACCGAACACTGACTAAGGCCAGCTGTGCTCCTATCGCAGTCAGCTATGGTGAAGAGGTCTTTGGTGCGGTCGGTTACGGCGGATTCAGTATAGACAACTCTATCAACGATCTGTCTGTCAATGCAGTAGAGACTGCGGGTTCTACTTCGGCAGAATTAGTCGATTATTACCCCGTCCCTAAAGCTAACTCGTTTGGTACGGAGGCCTATGGCGAGGCTGTATTTGGAGGTGACTTAAGTTACAACTTTCAAATGGCTGCTTCTATCAATGAGGCCTCTGCAACTACATCTGCAATCATTAATACCTCGTCACTAGGTGGCGTAGTTACCGAGCCGCCTCCCGTCACTACCGCTTCCTTAGCTAACCCGGCGTTGATGCAATTCAGCCCGGTAACACATGCTGATCTAGTGTTAGGGAGTATCGCGGTCAGTGGGGTTATGACTGGCTTTATAGTCCCGCCCCCACCGAATGTATCCAGTTACACAGTCACAGGCAACACAGCTAGTTATTCCTGCAACGCTCAGTCTCCCAGAGTGTCTGGTGCCATCATTAATACCAGTAGTCAGAACTACAACATTACTGAGGGAGTTGGCCAGGTTAGCAGCCTGATGCTCAGCGAACGGGACTCCGGGTTTCAGCTAATTGAAACTCCTGCACACATTGAAGCGGCATTCACCAGTGCACCAGGGTTCAGTGTTTCTGTTACAGAGAGTCGCCCACGAATACGCGCAATCTTTAATGATAACAACTTCACTCTGCTTGAATCTCAACCAAGTGCGTCCGCTTCTATAAAGAATGGGCGGGTCCTGGTTGGCACTACACAAGAATCAAGATTAAAAGTCCAGGCTGTTCTGGAAACAGAGCAGACGATACAGGGGCAAATAAAACAAAAGGCAGACAAACCAAAATCTCTGTTTGTCGCTGGCCATATCCTTAATATCGCACCCCAAGAACCTGCGATCAGCATAGATTCTCGGCAAACTAGGGGCTCTTTGATAAAAGCTACAGTAGTTGAGTTCCCGAGCGTAGTATCAGCCAGATTACTGGTTGCCGGCTTAATTACAGGTTCAATCATTGAAGGCCCTCATTCTGTTGTCTCCACGATTAAAAACGTGAGATTAATCGTCCTCGATGATGATCAAGTCACAGCTATTTCCATGAATACAGAGAATTTGGCAGTCACCGAATATACCCATTATCATTTTATCGGCCTGTCTGAAGTAGGCGGTAAGTTGTATGGCATTAAAGAGGATGGGCTTTATCTTCTCGAAGGTGTTGATGATGAAGGCACCCCGATTGATTCTGAATTTTTAACAGGCGAATCGGGAATGGGGCAGGATCGACTCAAGAGAATCCCGATGATCCATGCTCAAAAAGAAGGCAACCTAGAGATTATTCTCTCGGTTGATGGCACCGCCTACCTGGTCCCTTTTTCTAATCGGGCTAAGCCGGGACGGGGCATACGCGGTAATTATATAGCCTTTGGTGCCCGATCTTTAGCAGGCAGCCAGATAAAGATTGACAGTATAACCCCTACCATAGAGGTTTTGAAAAAACGAGGTGAGCGATAATGTCTTCCGTTCAAACAATTATAAACACAGCGCAGAGCAGGACAGACTCAGCTGTTTCGGATGCGGGTGCTTACGTTAACATCCTCAGGAACATATCTGAGTCCTGGACCAGTTACACGCATAATTGGGATTATACGAATACAGAAGCGGCTCATAGCGATGAAGTCATTAAAAACCTCATCTCTAATTACGCCCCCATTGACAACGGCAAGTCTTATATCGATGAAGACACTATTAAAGTCTTTGATACGACAGACTCCCGCGCGGTTGCCGCCTCGGCCATACCCCTCACAGTCAAGACCAACGAGATGCAGCGTCACGGCATTGAAGACTTGGAGCCCTTGAATATTCAGGACGCGAATATTGGCATGAAGCCCGAGTATGTTCGACCCGATCGCCCGGACACAGCCATCTCTACCCCTGCAATTACAACCAATATCCAGGACAGCGAGGCCGTTACAACATCGATCCGACACGAGGCCAATTCCATTTCTGAGCCGGATAAGATTAATGTTGAAGAGTATAGAATCCCGGCTCCAGATCTGAATTATACCGTTCCGACCAATGACTTCAGTTTCGTCGAGCAAGACTACTCGTCTGAATTCCGACAGTCTATTCTTGGTGTATTGCTCGATGATGTTGAGAATGGCGGACTTGGTATTCATACGGGTGATGAGAAAGCCTTATTTGATCGAGCGGTTGATCGGGAAGCAGGGGCTTATCAGGAGGCGCACGGGGCCACGATGCGTAGCTTTGCAGCCCGAGGTTTCAGATTGCCGCCCGGCGCAGCCGCTGCACTCTTAAATAAAAATAATGAGCAGTTTAACCAGAAGAAATCCAGTATCAACCGGGATATCATGCTACAACGCTCTGAACTGCACCTGCAAGCGCGACAGTTTGCTATTCAGGCAGGCACCACGCTGGACAATGCATTGTTAAGCTATCACGGCTCTGTCATGGAAAGGGCTCTCAATGTCTCTCGACTTTCCGCCGATTTTGGTATCCAGTTTCATAATCTGAAAGTGAAGCAGTTTGAAGATCTGATCAATCGCTGGCGCAGCATCAGTGATGTTAAAAGCCAATGGATAGATAATGCAGTCAAGGCAACGAAAGAGTATGAGCTTAAATTACAGAAAATGAATCTGGTTAACCAGAATAATCAGACCCGTACAGATCTGATGCAAGCAACGAAAGAGTATGAGCTTAAATTACAGAAAATGAATCTGGTTAACCAGAATAATCAGACCCGTACAGATCTGATGCAAGCGATGAATCAGGCGGTCGAAGTTGCTGAAAATGTACGCCGGACAGAGATACAAATCGCTGAGCTGGAGATTAAAAAAAATCAGTTGTTACTGGAAACATCGAAACAGAATACACAGAATTACTTGGCCTTTTTGGAAGGGAACAGTAACGAGTTCGATGCTTATGTTCAGTATGTCAAAGCTGAAAACAGCCGTAATGATCCCAATGCACTCAGAATCGAGGCTCATAAAGAATACAGGGCAACGATTAAGGATCGGCATGATCGCGACTTCGAGCATAAAAAAACACAGATAGCGATTATGGAGGCTAATCTAAAACGCTCTCAACAGTATGTTCAAGGTTATTTGGCTGAGTTGGATCATACCGTTAACGCGGCGAATACAAAAGCCCGGTTACTGGGGGTCGATCTCAGTGTCTGGGAAACTAAACTGAAAGCAGAGCAAATTAATCAGTCAAATCAGCTTGAGGCCGATAAATTTAACATTTCTTCAGACTTCGAGCGTATAAAAACCAATATACAAGGCAAAGAACTGGAGTTTAATAACTGGCTGTCTGTGAATGATGGCAAGGTCAAGGCATCAAACAGTGTGCTTGAGTTATATACAAACATTATTTCCAGTGCCCAGAATGCACTAGGTACTATTGCAACCATTGCGGAGTAACATGAAAGATATCGCTCTTGTTAATCAGGTGAATGTGTTGAAGCAGCAGGTAAAATGGCTGATGACCCAGATTGGAGGTGGGGGTGGAGGCATCCCGGTTAAAGCCAGGGGGTTCTTTGATGGGCAGGCATTCAATACAGAAAGTGAGCAAGAGCCTCAAACTACGGCTCAACCTTCTGATACTTTGGTGGTAGAGGTTTATGGTAAAGGTATAGCAGAGGACTATACAAAAGTAGAACTACTGCGACTAATAAAAAACTATAAGCAGGATGAACTTCCAGTCTACATTGAGGAAGATCAGTTTTTATTAGCATCAGAAGCCAAAAACGAGACACACATAGCATCAGGCAACAAGATTAAATACTATGCTCTTAATTATTCAGCTATAAACCAGACATACCCGGCTTTCGTAATAGAGAAAGTTGGTGGTTCGGAGTACATCTATGTTGTTAGGGTTTACCATAATGGTTTAGATGTAGAAGGACTGCCTATACCTACATCAAGAGATGTTTACTGCCAACAAGTATCAATATTGCCATCTGAAACTATACCGGGAGGGACTTGGGCTATGGTAACTAAGATGAACAATGGCCAGTATTACATGCAGGTTCCGGTATGGCTGTAAACGATGAAGGTAAATTGACATTAGCCTCAACAGTAGATGAATTAGAACAGTTACTTAATAACCGTTTTTCTTGGTCGAATAAAGAAGATAATATAGCAGGATCAGTTCATAGACTGGATCTAGGTGACGCTGGAACCTATAAGGGTAGACCCTTATCTTTCCCTGAATTTGATCCGTTGCCAGGTGGTGGCGGAGGAGGAACTCCTGCCGAACCTATTAAAGAGATTATTGGTCTTGATTTTATAGCCGGCTTTGCCATATCACCATATTGGAGTTTTTATTCAAAGCACGTTGACTTTTTATTTGAGGATAGTAATTCTACACCGTCAGGCATTTCCTATAATCCCGGAGGAGTAGCCATAAAATTTCCTCGCCCACATAATTTTAACGCAGAACCTGTCATAAATTTTGATAAGCAACAACAATTTATAGGGTTTTCGTATGTGGTCGCAAATATTAGAGAAACTTTTCGCGGAGTGACAACAAGTAGTCGCATTTATTTAGACTTGACAACCTCATTTTCTGTAACTTCAGGCCTTCCTCATTTGACCACAACATACTCAAAAAGCTTCTATTTTGGAAGCACGGGCGGACCAGGAACATCCGTGTACCGATATATTGCAAATATAAGAAACAATAATAATCTTCGAGGGATACCTATTAGAACCAATGTATTATCACTTAATTTGGGTGTGGATGGCAGTGCAGCCGGAACATTTGTAAGAAATATTTTAAGTCAGGCGAGACGTGTTTAGTATATAGACACAAAGCATTATTTTTATGAGAGTTCCTATACCACAAAATCATATAATTAATTAAAAATTATCGGTAGACACTCTATGAAATTGATGTAAGTTTTTTACTTGTTTTTAGAAAACTGATATATCATTAACTCATATTTTTATGCTCAGGAGGGCTTTTTCTTTTTGAAGAGGATAAAGCGATGGCTGAAGAACGACCCGGTAGATTTCGTGCTTTTATTGATGCAATGGCTGAGCGAAAAGTTAATAAGCTGCTCAATCCAGCAGAAGGCACTTATATGGAGCCTTATCTTAAAAAAAACAAACCATCGGGTTCAAACAAGCTGAATCCACTAGGTTATAGCTACGTTAATGATCAAAAACAGAGCCCTGGTGCAGCCACGCCAATCATTAGAGATAAGCCTCAAGACAAGCTTGAAGCACCAAATGTCACACTGAACAGAGATGATTCTGCTCAAGCTATGCCTACAAGCAATGCAGGCTTGAATTCAGTTATTCCCAGAGCAGAATCACAAAGAAAGCTTCCTACCAGCACTATCCCTAACGGATTAGATCAACTTGAGAACCCGTTAATGGCTAAAACCGATATTGACGTAGATAGCTTTGGCAATCATCCTTTTAGTGGCTTATTGGGATTAAACAGCGCAATTGCAGCTATGTTGCCAACTATTGCAAAAAACAAACAAATAAAATCTAAGCAAGAGCAAGAAAATGTTAATAGATCGTTAGGTTTGGAAGATATTAAGCAAGCTCATTCTATGTTAAAAACAGAAGCAGGCATCTTGGGTAATATTAATAATTCTAAAAAACCCATTATAAAAATGAAGAAGCTGTATAAGGAGCATACTAATCCCTATGAAGGTACATCGAAGCCCGTTGTTTCGGGTGAAGCTCCTATTGCCATCAACCCATTAACAGGACAAGAGATCGTCCCTCCGGCGGTTCAATATAGACAAGCATTAGAAAGAATCAGTGATTTACCCAAAAAAGATCAAGCTACAATAATTGAACAATTACATCAAAGACTAGATAAAATGGGGTTATCTTATCTAGCACAGTAGGTAATTTACTTGTTAGAATCAGCATAATACATAAGGCAAGAGCCGCAACCGGGAAGAGTCCGCATTTAATAATATTAACTGTGAGGCACACCTTATGGAAGATATGTTTAGCGATATTATTGACTCGCACTTATCTGAACAGAAAAAAACTTCAAGCAATCAGCCTGGTCAGGCAAATAAAACCAGCTTGGAGTCAAACAAAGCATCTAAGCAAAAAAGCAATATTTCTCAGGTTGAATCAAACCAAAACAAGAATGATGGAGTTAGTGGACTCGACTATGCAAGGTTGTTTGGTGCTGGTGCTGTAGACTCAACGGCTGGTTTGGGCAATTTTGCCCTAAATAGAATGACTGACGGGTTGGTTGATGAAATCGAGCAGAAAGCCACTGGTAAGTCTTTAACTCAAAAAATAGGCGATTATTCAGAGAGTATTAGAGATGGTATGTCCGATGAAATGAAAGCATCTATGAATAAAAAGTTTATAGATGATGATTTCAATATTGGGGATGCGTGGACTGATCCTAATGCAGTTGCTGGTAATGTCGTTGGAAGTTTACCGTCAATTCTATTAAGCCTTGCACCTGGGGCAATTGCAGCGAGAACTGCAGCACAAGGTGCTTTAAAAGCGGGTGCTACACAAGAAGCAGCAAAACAAGCCGCAATGAAGGCTGGTGCCATAACGGGCGGCATTTCAGAAGGTGCTCAAGGCGGATTAATGGCTGGCGCAGATATTGAAAGACAGGTTATGACAATGCCTGAAGAAATACTGCTACAAAACCCTGAATATGCCCAAGCCATACAAAATGGTATTTCTCCTGAAATTGCTAGAGCTCAATCAGCAAAAGCATCAGCTGATTTAGCAGCTACAGCTACCGGTGCAGTTACAGGTGCTACTGGTGCATGGTTTGGAAAATATTTAGGCAAGCTTGTTTCAAAAGGTGGTTCTGGACGATTACAAGAGGCTGGCAGGGGAGCTATTAATGAAGGTATAACTGAGACAGTTCAAAGTGGTGCAGAACAATTTCTTGGTAATCTCTCTATAAAAGAACACGCTAACCCAAATCAAAGCTTAAGTGAAAATGTTGCAAATGCAGGCGCAACCGGTCTGGTTGCAGGTGGGATTACAGGGGGTGCTATTGGTGCTGGACTTGGCGGCAATACAAAAGAGGATAGTATTGATCAAGCCAAAGAGAAGGATAATGCTCAAACCAATACAACCAAAAATAAAGACGAGGTTAAAAGTGAAAATGAGGATGATTTAGCTCAAGATATTGAATTTTATAATGTCAGTGATGATGGTGCAGAAAATACAAATTCACCACAAAGAGCTTATTATGATTTGCATAAGTTAAAACAAGAGCAAGGCCAATTAAAATTAGCAATTAAAAATGGAAACCATTCAAACGAAATAAAACAAAAACTCAAATCTATTGAAGGCCAAGTCTCTCATATCAAAAAAGGCATTACTGATTACCATGAATACGGGAATAAAATTAATCATAATGAAGAGATTAAAGAAATAAAAGAAACTTTGCATGAAGGCTCTATTGTTACTCATCCTGAGTATGGTGATGTAAAAGTCACTGATGTTGGTAGAAAATTGGTCTCAGTATCATCCGTTGATGGTGAAAGAGATCTAGGAACAATCCCATACGAATCTTTAATTACATTTGGTAAAAGTTCTGATCAAACCAAAAAAGATATTACTGATTTAAAGCAGGATAACCAGCAGGAAAACCCTCAAAATAAAAAAAGTCAGATTAACAAAAGTGTTAGTGGTGAACAGCCATTATCAAGTAATGATATTGATTCTGCAAATCTTAAATTAACCAGTAAAGGCATGCCATTCAAGACTAAAAGGCAAGCGGAAAGATCAAGAGATAACGCTTTAAAGTCAACAAAAAAATCTTATGAGGTTGTTGAATATCTGGATGGCTTTGCTTTAAAACCTGTTGATAAGAAATCTGGTATTGCCAATGAAAAACTACAATCCATTCAGCCAGGTACTACTGAACAGCGGACAGATGATAGAAATGCCCTTTCTGGACAATCAAGATCAACTGGTACAGATGTTAGTAACCTATCTCAACAACAGCGGCCGGAAATTAAATCACCTGGGAGTGATAACAGTACAGTATCCAGTGACAATGCATTAAAAATTGAGCAACAAGCTAATCAAGCAGCGACATCACCCGCTAATGATCTGCCTGAACCATCCCAAAAGCAAAAAGAAGCTGGCAACTATAAAAAAGGCCATGTAAAGCTTCAAGGATTAGATATTGCCATAGAAAACCCACAAGGCTCCAGTCGATCCGGAACCGATGAAAACGGCAAGTCATGGTCAGTCAAAATGGCTCACCATTATGGTTATGTTAAAGGCACTGAGGGAGCAGATAAAGACCAGGTTGATATTTACATTGGCAATAAACCAGATAGTAATAGAGTTTTTGTAGTCAATCAAAACAATCCAAACACAGGAAAGTTTGACGAACATAAAGTTATGATTGGCTTTGACTCAGAACAATCCGCTAAAGATGGATATTTAGCCAGTTATGAAAAAGGCTGGAAGGGGTTGGGTGATATTGTTGAATTGTCGATGGATGAATTCAAAACCAAACTATCAAAAAATCAGTTTAAAAAGGCAATAAAGAATGAACCTAAATCAAAGGGTGAGCAAGTACAGATTCCCCAAAGTAATCAAGAGTCTGATACACAAAAGAGCACGCCAAAAAACAAACAGCAAAAAACAAATTCACAAGTAAAAGATGAACAGCAAAAAGAAAATAAAGCAACGAAAAAGAATCAGACAGCGCAGACAGGATCGAAGAAACGAAAAATAAAGTTCAAAGAAATTACACAGCAAGAATGGGATAAAACCCATGATGATTACAAAAGCATTGATGAGCATGGACAAAAATCAATGCTGTTTAATGAAAACGGCGGAACTGTATCAAGGCCAGTTAAAATTCTCGATAAAAAACCTAAACCTAAGTCAACAAGGTCAAAGCCTACGCAAAACAAAGAGCGAGTAGAGCCAAACAAAATAGGCGTTAATAAGGATGGCTTTGAAATTTATGAAGATGAAAATGGGGTGCGAAGTTATCTTGAAAGTGGCTTCTTAATTAACGAGCCTGTATCTATCAATTTAAGTCAGCAAGGTGTTAATGCGGTAGTAGAGAACAGAAAAGATGATTTTTTAACTGAAAGTGAATTAAAAAGTAAGTATCCTGATCAGCCAGCTACGCCAGATGTTGATCAATCTGAGCCTAAAGAGCCAGATTATGGCAAAACGAATAAAATATTTACAGAGGATTCAGCCAACAAAGCAAGAGAGTTATTAAAGAAAAAGTTAGGCCAGTTAAATACCGGTATCGATCCTGAGATATTACAGGCTGGGCTAACCTTGGCTGGTTATCATATTGAAGCAGGTGCTAAGAAATTTGGCGCATATTCAAGAGCAATGACTAATGACCTTGGTGATGCTGTAAAGCCTTACCTACGGTCATTTTATGAGTCTGTCAGGCATTATCCTGGATTTGATTCACACGGCATGACAACTCCTGAAGAAACTGACTTGATGCAACGACATGATGTTCATGAAGGTGATACTTATGATGTGCGCGGCAAACAGGTTACAGTTTCTTTTATTAACAATAATAATGTTACTTTTAAAGATGGCTCGTCTGTTTCTTTAAATGAATTTGTTAATTTCTCCCAAAAATCTAGTGTTAAAAAAGTAACAGAAAACAGTTTAAATGAAGCTGAAATAGACTCTAACAAAAGTGAGTCTATACATGTTAGCCAGGACGCACCTTTAAAAGTAACAAAAAAACTCACATCAATATTGGATAAGGTTTTAAAAGATGTGAATGTTGATAACAGCCATGACGATATTACTATTAATTTTAGTGATCCAGATTATTCAGAAACCGGTGGGTATCATCCAGTAGAGATAAGCATACAGAAAAATGGGAAGATAAATTATATTACTGACTATACATTTTTTTATGATGATATGGTCAAAGATTTAGATTTTGATTTTCAACAAAATGTTTTCGAAATGCTGGGATCAGGGAGGCCATCAGTTAGCCAGATTAGACAAGGTGCGGGTTTGTTTAAAGCTTGGCAAGCCAATTTCACATCCTATTTTTCTATGGGTGTTTATGATGTTGAAGTTAAAACAGATAAGGGCGAGTTTACATACAGCGATAATAAATCATCATCGAAGGCAACAGCCGAAAAAGAGTCAGAACAAAAAGATAAACCAAGCCCTGGTACCGATAATTTAGGCGATTCAAATAAAGGCAAGTTAGCCACGGCATTTTATGAAAAATTGATAGTGCCTGATGTTTCATTTAGCTCAATAACACAGGCCAGAAAGTACGCAGAAACCATAATTAATGAACCAATCAAGCCTGGTACAGAGCAGGCAAAGTTAGTTGATGAAGCAATTGAATTGGGTGTTGTTCTCGCTGCTAGAGATATAGTCAGCTCACAAGATAATAAATCTCAGGTATTTGACGATCTGCTAGATTTGTATAACAGAATGCCAACGTTGTCTGTGCGTACGAGTGAGTCCATGGTTCAGCAAGCCTATTCAACACCGGTACCACTATCTTATTTGGCTTCTGAATTAGCCGGGGTTAATAAAGACTCAACTGTTTATGAGCCATCAGCCGGGCATGGCGCATTGGTTTTAGCTGCGAATCCCGATAAAGTGACCGCTAATGAGTTGAATGAAGGTAGGAGCCAATCATTAAAGAGCTTTGGCTTTAATGTTTCAACTAAAAATGCAGCCGAATATAAGCCAAACAATACCTTTGATATCGTGCTTACCAATCCTCCGTTTGGTGTTGTCAAAGATGAGAATATAAAATCAATTATCTTTTCTCCTGATAGCGACAACCCGGCATATAAAACCCGAGAAATTGATCATGCTATTAGTTTAAAGGCTTTAGAAACATTAAAAGATAATGGTCGGGCGGTTTTGATCCTGGGTGGCGTTAGTAAATTAAAGCAAGGTGAAAGCCGAGCAAATGCTTATAACGCAAAAGCTAAACGGGAATTTTATTTCACTTTATACAATAAGTTTAACGTAGTGGATCATTTTACCGTGTCAGGTGATCTATACAAGAAACAAGGTGCAGCATGGCCGGTCGATTTTGTGGTTATTCATGGTAAGGGCAAGTCCAAATTAGACTTGCCTGCTGTGAATCCACCAAGGGAACTTAATAACTTTGAACAATTGAAAGAGGTACTGAATGAAAATGCCACAAATGCCGAAGACAGCGTATCTTCCTCCCTGCAAGGATTCAATGAAGCCGTTGCTGGTGGTCGCGTTACAACAGCAAATACCCAGCAAGATGGTAATACAGGACGGGGAGTCTTATCTAAGCCTGATGGCGGACAGGATAGCCTTTCTAATCAACGAAGAAGGCGAGTGGGCGATGGAGGAGGTAATGAGGGAAATAAACCGCTGGTATCCTCAAGTGACACCGAGAATGGACAATCCGTTGGTGATGATGACGGATTTAATGCAATTTCTGGAAATCAAGCCGCTGATACTGGAACAGATACAGCCGAAAATACAGTGGCCGGTCAAAGTGAAGATGACTCAGGAGGCAGCCGAGATTCTGGAAGAAACGAGTCTTTGGGATTGGGTGGAGAGGCTGATAGACCTGTAAACACAGGTCAAGCTAAGTACAAGCCTAAGAGCCAATCCAACTCAATGGATGTTTTAACGCCTGTCAATATGCAGCAATCAGTTGAGGGAGCATTAAATAACATTGAATTTCAGTCTGGTCCTATCGATAAATTTGTGGCTGATAATCTTGAGTATCCTTTAAAAGATATTGGGAATTATTTTTCAGCCGAACAAATCGATGCCATTGCATTGGCATTAAAAGCATTTCAATCTGAATCAGCTTTTATTATTGGTGATCAAACCGGTATGGGTAAAGGCCGAGTTGTGGCATCAATGATCAAGTACGCAATGATTAACGGTAAAACGCCTATCTTTGTCACTGAAAAACCGAACCTTTATGGCGATATTTACCGTGATTTAGTTGATATTGGTGTAAAAGACATTAACCCGATTATGACGGATAGTGGCAAGGATTTGTTCTTAGATGAAGATGAGACCGTTCGATTAAAAACCGTAGCAAAAAAACATAAGACCCTATTAAGCAAAATTGCATTAGAAAGCGATTTAGGCGAATACAACATGGTATTTACTACCTATAGCCAAATGCAAACAGTTAATGGAAATAAAACAGTCAGGCATGATTTTTTAGAATCACTCAATTCAAATGCCATGATAATTTTTGATGAGAGCCATAATGCGGGTGGCTCTGTACAAGATGCTGACAAGTTTGATCGTGCCAAGTTTGCCAGGCAATTGGCAAATAATGCATGGAACGTGCTTTTTTCATCGGCTACCTATGCTAAAAGACCATCTGTTATGGATTTGTACTTTAGAACAGATATGTGAGTTATGATTAGATCTGGTGTTTAAGAAAAAGAGAGGTTGACGTATTCTGTTGGAATTTTATCCACCACGATAGAATTAACAACAAGGAACACGTCATGAACGATGATAATATTTTTCAATTAAAACAACCAGAAGAAAATGCCACAGATGCATTAACAGAGCTTTTAAAAAATGGAGCCAAAGAACTGAT
>SPJK01025501.1_pt1 | contig 13652 bp, 10 predicted proteins | sample 3741771 | NCBI WGS metagenome assembly SPJK01 (sample SAMN10925997, study PRJNA522277) | cold seep metagenome | isolation source: Elba SIP-enriched marine methane seep metagenome, extraction at timepoint T2 | place: Italy: coast of Elba, Mediterranean Sea | reverse complement strand
GCGTCTCTCCGCATGGAATGTGGCCTGCCGAGGGGGCTGTCTCAAAACCTGCGTTAGGTTTGCTAGCTAAGCATGGCGTTAAATGGGCTGCAACAGGGCAGGGCGTGTTGGCGAACAGCCTTAAAAAGTCTGAACTGCCTGCTGATGCGCCGATGGATTACCTGTATCAGCCTTATCGTATTGTAGATGGCGAGCATGAGATTTTGTGCTTCTTTAGAGATGATGTTTTGTCAGACAAAATCGGCTTTGAATACGCCAAAATTCATACGCATGATGCAGTCAAAGATTTTGTTAAGAGCCTTGAAAAAATTCAGCAAAACAACCCAAGTGAACAATCAAAAGTTGTCAGTGTAATTCTCGATGGTGAGAATGCATGGGAGTACTTTCCATACAACGGCTATTATTTCTTAAATGAGTTATATGAAGCCTTAAGCGAGCATGCCGATATCGAGATGACGACTTTTAGCGACATCGTTGAAATGTATCAGCCAATGACTAGTAGTGCTGTTTCTGAGCTACCAGAAGTCGCTGCGGGAAGTTGGGTGTATGGCACGTTTAGCACTTGGATTGGCAGCAAGGACAAAAACAAAGGTTGGGATTTATTGTGTGATGCAAAGCTTGCTTTTGATGAAGCTATTGCTAATAACCAGTATTCTGAAGAAACGCTGGCTGCTACCAAAAAACAACTCGCCATTTGTGAAGGCTCAGATTGGTTTTGGTGGTTCGGAGATTACAACTCCTCAGACAGCGTGAAGAGTTTTGATCGACTCTATCGCTTAAACTTAATGAACCTGTACCGCTTGTTAGAACTACCGATTCCTGATGTCTTACATGAATCGATCAGCACGGGTGGTGGCGCTGCCGATAATGCGGGCACCATGCGCAGGGGGCAAGTCTAATGGTCTATGACGCAACAAAAAAACACGCAGGCGTTTTATTACACATCAGCTCATTACCCAGTGCGGGTTATATTGGGGACTTAGGCAAAAGCGCCTATCAAATGGTCAACGTTCTAGCCAGTATGGGCATCTCAGTCTGGCAAACGCTGCCAATGAACATGCCACATGCGGATTGGTCACCTTATCAATGTATTTCTGCATTTGCAGGCAATACCGAATTTATCAGCCTTGAGAGTATGGTGGATGATAAGCTGCTATCAAAAACCGAAGTCGACACTTATTATCAAGGCCATATTCAAGACAAAAGCATTTTGTTTCCGCAGGCCTATCAAGCCTTTTTGTACCATCATGACCAATCACATTTTAAGCGTTTTTGCGAATCAGAGGCTTTTTGGCTGGATGACTATGCGCTATTTGTGGTGCTCCGCCAAAAGTTTCAACAAAAAAGCTGGCAAGAGTGGCCTGAAGAATATAAAAACCGCGATATAGAAACCTTAAATGCGGTGAAGCAAACGTTGTCAGACGACATCGAAGTGATCAAATTTGCGCAGTATGTGTTTTTTACCCAGTGGCAGTTTTTTAAACAATATGCTGCCGACAAAAACATTGCGCTTTTTGGAGATATTCCTATTTTTGTAGCTTACGACAGTGCTGAGGTCTGGTCCAACCCGCATTTGTTTAAGCTGGATGAAAATAAAAACATGACTGTCGTGGCGGGCGTTCCGCCAGATTACTTCTCAGAAACAGGTCAGCGCTGGGGTAATCCACATTATGACTGGGACACCATGGAACAAGACAATTATGCCTGGTGGGTAGCGCGACTCAAGCTGCAAAACAAACTATTTGACCTAGTGCGAATTGATCACTTTAGAGGGCTAGAAGCTGCCTGGGAAATTGACGCCAGTGAAGAGACTGCGATTAATGGTGTCTGGGAAAAAGGCCCTGAAAATGGGCTGCTGGATGCGATTACCCAAGCGTTACCAGATTTGCATTTAGTGGCTGAAGACTTAGGCATCATTACCCCAGAAGTGGATGCCTTGCGCACGGCTTACAATATGCCCGGCATGAAAATCTTGCAATTTGCCTTTGGTGGTGATGATCAAAACCCATACCTGCCAGAGAACATTGAAGCAAATAGTGTGGTGTACTCAGGGACGCATGATAATGACACAACGCTGGGTTGGTATCATCAGGCTGAGCCACATGTTAAAAAGCACTTTCATGAATATATTGATGATGAAAAGCCCGACATGCCAGGCAAATTGATTGCAATGGCAATGCGGAGCAAAGGGAATCTTGCGATTGTGCCCATGCAAGACATCTTAGGCTTGGATACTGATGCACGCATGAACACGCCAGGAACCATCGAAGGTAATTGGCACTGGCGCTTTACTTGGTCACAGCTTAATATGCAGCAAATTCTCGACATCAAAAGTCTCGTCGCCGAAACTGGTAGAGTTTCCTAAATCATGGCAGATACCCCATTGAATGTTGGTATCGACATCGGTGGCACCAATGTTCGCTTGGGCGTGTTTGATGAGGTCGAGTGCGTTAAACAAACGCGTTTTGAGGCGAATTTCTCTAAAATCTGTGCCAATAACCCACCAGAACAAGCCTGGCAGCAAATTCTCAAATTATTAGCCAATGCAATTAATGCGCTAGTCACCGAATTTCCAGTTGTTCGGACGATCGGTATTGGTTTTCCAGGGTTTATTGATCCTGAGACGAATATCATCGAGAGTTCCCCGAATTTACCAGGTTTGCACAATGTCAATTTGGCAGCAGATTTGTGTAGCTCACTCAAGGCGGCAGGGCTCAACCAGATTGTATTTGTTGCAAATGATGCTAATGTCGCAGCACTCGGAGAATATTATCTAGCAGGTCAACCAGCAGGTGGCTTGCTATATTGTGGCTTGGGCACAGGTGTTGGTGGTGGGCTGGTGTTAGGTGGTCAACCTTATGCAGGTAATCATGGGTGCGCAATGGAAATAGGGCACATCATCGTTCACCCCAATGGTCGCCAATGTGGCTGTGGTAACAGAGGTTGTCTTGAGACCTATGCCTCTGCAACTGGCGTATCTAAGACTTTTCAAGAGCTCACAGGTCATCAGCAAACAGCGCATAGCATTGCTGAGCATGCCAAATCAGGTGATGCTGATGCGCAACAAGCCTATCAAGCCGCTGCAGAATCGCTAGCATATGCACTTGCCAGTGTTGTTAAGGTTGTGGATGTAAAAACCATCGTTATTGGTGGTGGCATGGCAGGTGCATGGAGCGTGATGCAAGCCAGTTTTGATCAGCGCTTTAAAGCAGATTTGATGCCAGTGTTACGAGATAAAGTGAAAGTACAGCTTGCCAGCGGGAGTGACTTAGCCGGCATGATTGGAGCTGCAAGCTTGTATCATTAAATGATTAGCCTATTGATTGGCATGTAAAGCAATTAAGCGGATGCATAAGCATGCATCCGCCGCCAGAGTTTTAATAAAACACTGTCATGCCAACATTGACTGATCGTCCCATCCCTGGCACTTGCAACCCTTGTAACACACCCATGCCCATGGTTGCGCCCTGACCAAGATAGGCACCTCCCAGTGGATCAAAATAGTGTTTGTCAAAGAGGTTGCTAATCCCCACATCCAGTCTCGCGTGCTCCCAGTCATAGCTGGTGTTAAGGTCAACAGTCGCATAACCGCTGGTTTGGACTTCTTTGCGAATCGCTTGCACTTTGTTTTTGGCCGAGACTAGTTGCAAGTCAGCTTGGCTCTTCCACTGACCGAGTTGATGTTTGAGTGACAGCTTGGCATTTAAAGGCATCTGGTTATAGAGATCATCGTCTTTTTTGGTGTTTTTGCCTCTGACATAGCTGATTAAACCTGTGCCTGACCATTCACCATATTTGCCTTTTGAAAAGACTTTGCTAGCCTTAATATCCAAGCCTACAATCCTTGCGGCTTCATTATCTAGACTCAGATTCACAAAACCATCTCTGCGATTCATGCAGGTTTTGCCGACACTGGCGCAGGTGACTGCATCAATATAATCATCCACATAGGTGAAATACGGAGTGACTTTAACAGACCAGTCCTCATGTCTGGCATCCTGCCAAAGGCCAGTTAGGCTTAAGGTATAAGCGGTTTCCTGTTTCAAGTTCACATTGCCTACATAGCCATTACCATCACCATAAAGATTAATCATGTTCATCACCATGGTGTTAGTATCAGCCCAGGTATAGCGCTCATACAGATTAGGTGAGCGGTTTTTTACGGCAAAACCAGCGGTGTAGGATTGTGTGGCGTCTGGGGTGAATTTGACCAGCGCAGAGAGGTCAAGGTTATGATCGCGGTCTTTGCGATCAAGCTGGTTAAACGCATTGGCCGCTGCGCCATAGCCTGCCATGCCCATCAGCATATTGTTATAGCCCTGTACATCATCTGCATCCATCATCACGGTGCTGTGGCGTGCGCCAACTTGCATCATCCATTGCTCATGCCAATGTTGTTCATATTCGGCAAACACATCAAACTTATCACGCTGACCATTATTGATGTTAACGAACGTATTCGGGCTCATCATCATGCCAGTACCAGAAGCCACCCAATAATCATCCAGACGATAGCGTTGATATTCTGTACCCAAGGTGACTTGCTTCTCTGGGCTTAAATCCATCGTCGCTTTGAGCTTCACACCCGAAGTCAGTCCTAATGTTTCCATTGGCATACCAGGAGCCGTGCCGTTTTGATAATAAAACTGCTTATCTTCGCCAAAGTTCATCACATGGCTCACTCGCTCGTGATACACCTGTGCATCCAGCGAGCCCCAGTCATAATCACCTTCGTATTGGAAGTTATATTGCTGTGCATCGTTGTCCGTCATGTCCATACGCTGATTCACAAAGCCTTGCTCGGGAATCTTTTGCAAGTTCAGCTTAAAAGAAAACAAGTGGTTATCACTTTTGACACCAAAAGCAAACGCATGGTTAATGGTTTGATAAAAAGTCGAACCGACTTCATCACTGGCTAAAAAACCACGTCCAGACGCAGCTTGGCCCGCGGGCTTAAAGCCACTGCCAGCGTGATAATTATTCGCTTCAGTCGATGAGCCCGTATAACGCATATACGCATGGTCATTGGCAGCACTGGCATTCAGGTTAATGCCGCGCGCGTTGTTATTACTCTTATAAAAAGTATTAATGGAACCATTCACCAGTAACGGGTCACCCAGTTTGGCAAAGCTTGGTTTGGCAGAGTCGACCTTAATCGTCCCTGCAATACTATCGCCGCCCAGGCTCACAGGGGATACACCTGCATACACGTCAATGTTGCTCACATTGCTGGGTGCCAGATATGACAAAGGTGGATTCATGTGGTTACCACAGCTTGAGATCAGATCCATCCCATCCACTTGAACGCGAATCCTATCGTCAGCCAGTCCGTGCATCACTGGCAGGCTGGAGACACCACCAGCACGATAAAAAGAAATACCTGGCTCATCTGCCAGCAGTTTGGCTGCTTCTTCGGCAAAGTGGCCGCTTTGTGTTTGCACGTGTGAATGCGCTTCGGCAGTCACCTCAACCTCGTCCAAGACTAAGTGCTCGGCTTGCGCATGCGGGGCAATGCACAAGGTAGCAATCACACAAGCGACCAGTTGTTTTGGTTGTGTATTCAATAACATGTTTTCTCCTAAATACAGCTCTAACAGCGAGGCCAGCGTTACGCAGCCATCGCTACTATCAGCGCGTTTTATTGCGCAAAATAAATCAAAAAATTGGGTAAGAGTATTTAAGAGAGCGCAGGTGGCGCGCGGGAGAAAAAGCTAGACTGAACAGCAGAGGAAATTGCTTGTGCAGGCGCAGTGGCTTGCCAGCGATCATGCGTGTGATCTGGTAGCGTATAAGTAATGCTAGGCAATATTGCTAGCCAGTGATCATCCGCACTTAGCGCGCAATAGGGGCAGTGCTCTAAGTGTAAAACCAGATTGCGCTCAGGTGCTGGCTGCGCTGTTGGTTCGGAGCTAAAAGTTGTCTTGAGTCGCTGACCTTTGGTGGTGAGCACCTCAATGGTGATTGATTGTGTCGCAGAAGTGCAAATCGACGGTTGAAAATTAACCGTACCGCTGCTTGCGGCCGCCAGTTGAGAGATGGTTGGCGCGAGCGATAAAAACAATAGCGCAAGTACTGCGAGGTGATGCGCCAAAAGGCTTGTTTTTATTCTTTGCATGAGCATAGCTGGTAATTTACTTGATGACGAATTAATTCAGTTGACGCAGGTCAAGTGATCATGAACAACAACCTAAAGTATATCGCTAAGCCTGCCATACACCAAACCCTGCACTGCGCAAATCGATGCCAATTTCAATTTCACGGCTCACTGCTTCGTCATAAGTCATCGGGTTAAAGCCTTCGTATAAATCCGGCCACAAGCGCAAGCCATAGTCGCGCACAAATCGGTTCGATTGAATTCCCGCCTTATGTTTATCAAATCGCACATCAGGGTCTAAGCCAGTCATGCCCACATAGACGCAAGGCTTGCCTGGGATGTAATCAGGGTTGCACTTTTTAAACTTTGGTTCGTACAACACGTCTTTGGATAATTCAACAACGTAGACATTGTGTTTTGGTCGGCGGGGCATGGTTTGATGATAAAGCGCAGTCAGACCACAAACGACTTTGTGGCCTTGCTTAAGCAGTCGTGTTTAAAAGTCTTGCGTCTGCACGCCTTCTTCAACCCCAGCGGCTTCGGTGAGTGCGGCAACATTTTCTTTGGTAAAAAAGCCATTAAAATCGCCAAAACGTTGCACGTATTCAATGATGAGTGAAGAATGTTCAGATGCGTTTGAAAAGATCTGTTTTAAGCCTTGCTCTTTTGAGCCGATCACATCTAGCAAAAAGCCTTTGCCTTGTTCGGCAATCGAGTTCACCACAAAATCAATGTTCTCAACACCGTCGCGCTCGCCATCTTTTACTGCCAATGCCATGTGATGTAAGCGTGGCCCATAGTTGCGCACAAAGGTCTCAGTAGGCGAGGGCAGTTTCTCTAGATGATTCACAAAATAAGGCGTGTTGTTTGCCGTAAACACTTTTGCTGGGCTTTTTGACTCTGGAATCGGGTGAACGCTTTTGGTCACATTCGTCGATGAGTTTTGATCTTTAATGTTATAAGCGCCCCAAAAATGGTAGCTAGACAACGATAGATATTCAAGAATCGCTACCTCGCGATTTTGGCTATACACACGTGTTGCCAAGTGGTCGATCGGCAAGATTAAATCGTCAATGCCTAATTTTTCTTGCGTTTCTTTGGCTTTTTCATAGGCAGATTGAATGTCGCTTCTAATGCTGCTGATGCCCAAGGCATAGACTCGTAAATCTGTCACCTTGCGCTCTAAATATCCCACAATATTGTGCGTGTAAGGCGAAGGCTTGCTAATCGCCAAGTTAGCCGGCAGCTCTAGATTACGAATATCATGTTGATTAAAAAATCTAAATTCGCGGGCACGCTGGATTTCTTCAACCGCTTGCTTATTGCTCACGCGAATCACTTCACCCATATAGCGGCTGTTCGGCTTTTGCGAACCGACCGGGTAAATTTCATTCAGCGATCGAAAAATCCCTCTCACATTCGGGTCTTTTACCTCGCGCACAATCAGGTCGGGCGAGTCTAAGTCAATTCTTAAAATATGTGTCCAATGTGATTCACTCTCAAGCGACACTAGGTAGTGATACGGTGTCATCAAACAAAGCTCGGCAATGTATTCAACCGAGTGATCAGGGTCGACCGTAATCATCAGCGCATCGATCTCATGAATCAGGTCGGTCAGACCCAAGCGGTCACGCTCTTGTAAGATTTGTTCTAAATATTCCTCAAAAAAAGCGGAATTTTCTTTATCGCCGTGGCGGGCAAACGCTAATGAATTGGTCATCGGTCAATCTGGCTGCAATGTATCAACAATGAAGCATTTATTTTAAAACAGTGCATTCTAAAGCAATTTGTATAATAAATGCAGTTCGATCAGTCTCTTAAGCCTTAGGGTGGACCATTTTATTTAAGATAACACCGTGGCTTTTGCAATGGCTTGGTGGACACCCAATAAAGGTGAGAGCGCTTGCTTGCGGCTAAAAGCATGTCTTTGTTTGTTACCAATGTGTATTACTCACACCACCTTAATTTCTTTTGCGCTGGTGAATCAGTGTCCATTGTATCTACTTGAATGTATTTAAATACAACTTAGACAAAGTACAGTATTGCGTAGTCATATAAACGCTTCACAATTTTTGATTAAAGTGGGTTAATATTTAATTACTTGATTATTAAACACAATGGCCAACGTTGAGTGATGCAATCAGACCCAAAATTCGATCAAACAAGTTTCCTATCTTTTTTAGAAGCGAATAAAAATAAAGACATCGAAGCAATTGCCAACTATCTGCACCAAGACTGTGTTTTTACCTTTAACAAGCACGTATTTAACCGCGAAAATTATTTATGGTTTTTAAAAGTAACCTTTCCTCTGATTGATTTTGAATTTAGTGTAAAAAACCTGATCATTCTGGAAAAAAGCATTACATGCGAATTGATGATGGATGTAAGAGTTCTCCAAAACAGCCATCATTTTTTGGTTGGAGAAATGCTTGAAAACCAGTACTGGAAGGGTACTATTCGCGCAACTTACGCATTAAAAGAAGGCGAAATTTTGGCTATTAAGCTTGAAGCTGAACACATTCACCCAGTAAGTCTGTTGCACAGAAGCTGATAAATTTTAAATACTGGTGCGTTAAGCTTTAAAGTCATTTCTTTTAAACCGCGTATAATTCCCCAAGTTATGAATTACGCTTAGTTTTAATCGCATGAGTTCACTAAAAAACGCGCAAAATATCGCAATTCGCTTACCCAACTGGTTGGGAGATATTTGTATGGCGTTGCCGATTATTCGTGCGATGCAAGAGAATGTATTGCATGACCGATCTGATGCAAAGTTCACGCTGTTGATGTTGCCCCAGTATGTGTCGTTGATGCAAAAGTTAGATATTAAGGGCGACTGCGTGGCGTTGCCCAAAAAAGGTGTTGGGTATTTTGCTAAATGTCTAGGCTGGCGTGGCCAGTTTGATGCGCATGTTTTATTCACCAACTCACAGCGCGGCGACCTTGAGGCATGGTTGATGGGCGCGAAGTCTCGCTATGGTGTGGCCTCACCAAGCCGAAAGCGGCGCTTACTAACTGACAGGTACGAGCTAGATGCAGGGTTTGATCAAGAGGCCATGCATCAGACAGCGCTTTGGACCGATTTTGCTAAACATTTTGGTTGGCTGGATGCGCCAAAGTTATCACCTTTTGCCAACCCTTTGCAACCACCAACCAATCACATTGCCCTGATTTGCGGCTCGTCTAACGCGCCAGAAAAACGATGGGGCGTGGAGAACTGGCAAAGATTGTTAAAAGCACTAGTTACCCAATATGACCAAGTCTCTTTATTGGGCACACGCGAAGATAGAGAGATTTGTGACCAGGTGCAATCAGTTGTGACTGAGGCTAACAAAGTGGTGAATCTAGCAGGGGAGACTAGTTTGTCTGGCTTGGTGGATGTGATGCGTGAGCAGCGTTTGATTATTGGTAATGACACTGGTGGATTGCACTTGGCGAATGTGCTTGGAATCCCAGTGATGGGTATTTTTGGCCCGACGAATCCTACTCGCACAAAACCCATTCACAATGCACAGATCGAAATTGTGCAATCACCTCATGGTCCTTTCAAAGGCAAAATGTCCGATGTGTTGGTGGATGAAGTGTTAGCAAGGCTTGCTACTTTTAATCATTAAGTAAAAAGCATGCAGCAGTTAGCCGCATTACGCTCAGGTACATCGCGGGTTTGATTGTGAGTCAGTCTATTGTCGAGCACTAGGGCTCACTTCAAGCAATTGGTCTCTCTATGCGGTTTCTACGCATAGATGAATGGCGGGGCTATTCGGAATTTAAACGGGATGTTTTAAAAGCAAAATGCCAAGGATTAATGGTTGGCACTAACCTTTGAGCTGGATGTTATGTGGCTAATTCAAGTTGACTCTGACCATGTAACAGCCGCTCTTTTAACATCAATAGATTTTTTCTGTTTAATTCGTAATTGTTTTTCTGACTTGCCATAAAAGAGACTGTATCAGCAACTCTTCCGCCTTCGTCTGTATTTTCATCCCATTCAAATGTTTCTGAGGCCTGAAGGCAAAAACCGATTACTTTTAGATGCCCTGGTTGCAAGTTACCCGCTAATGCAGAATCACAGACTTTAACCAGATGAGACGGCGTGACTCTAAACACAGTATGCATATCCTCTATCCAAAACTGTGTAATATCATCCATGGTAGCGGTTGTATACATCAAGTCAGACATCAGCACGTGATCATTCACTTTTGCTTCAAAGAAATCTTTTAATATTCTTTCTTTCATTTACCTTGTCCACATAATGTTGTGCTGGTTTTGACCTTAGATCCTAACCAGCAAGCTAATCTAGTTTCTTGATAAAAAATTGATCAGGACAAATATTTTTTAGATATTTATCACGCTGAAACAACTAACGGCATGAATTTTTTTAATGAGACTACAGAAACAGCTTGGCGCTGTCTGTAGGAATTTCCCTAAAATAATATATCAATAGAATTTGCAATAATATCTACACAATAACAAAAGGAGGTTTTCCTAGGTTGACAGTGAAAAAACCCTATATATTTTCGGGATAACTAAATAGGCCAAATAAAAACAAACCTCATCCAGTACAAATAACTTATTTGTACTTATCTAATCTCAAATAGTTTGTTTTTGATTTTCTATATCGATTTTAATAATAATGGAGTTGTCTTATTCTGTTTAGTTTAAATAGAACGTTTATTCAGCCTCTTTATTGAATTTGTATGCTTATTGTGCTGGCTTGTTCTCAAAATAATATGCTCCGCAATCACTGCACTTATCCAATGCGATGAATTGCACTAGATGTCAATTTTTTCCTGTTCTGTGTTTTTAAGCTGGCCAAATTGATGCAGATACTTGCCTAAGATCAGTAGCAGTAAACCAGCAACGCCACATATTATGACGATTTGTATATAGATGGCTGGAAAGTCCTCAACTGCACGGGTGTCGAATCTGCCTGCGAGTAACCCAGCTAAGATATTGCCAAGTGCAGCAGCACAAAACCAAAGCCCCATCATTTGGCTAGCGTAGGCGCGCGGCGCCAAGCGGCTAATAGTACTTAAGCCAACCGGGCTTAGACAGAGTTCGCCCAATGTATGTAGCAGGTAAGTTAACACCAGCCAGTAGGGTGCTGCTTGACCGCCTTTCGTTACGATATTCGCAGCGCCAATCATCACCGCAAAACCAAGCCCCAGCAGAACTAGGCCTAATCCGAATTTGATCGGCGAACTCGGCTCCAGCATGCGCTTTGCCAGCGCAACCCACATCAAGCTAAATAATGGCGCCAGCATGATGATAAAGAGTGCGTTGAGCGACTGATACCAACTAGACGGAATGGTTAAGTTGAGTGCATCAATGGTGTTGTCAGTGTAACGGTCGGCAAAAAGGTTGAGTGAAGAGCCCGCTTGCTCAAAGCCAGACCAGAAGACGGCAGCTGCAAGACATAGCACAAAGATGACAATGCTGCGGCGAAATTCACTTTGATTAAGCCCGCCAGCGATCCAGATATAAACGAAATAAAGTACGAAGACTACAGAAACAATTTGCGCTGTGCGTTTAGCAAACATAAGTGGCGAAATAGCAATGAGCCCCATTGCGCCGAGTAAAGTGAATGCTAACGGCACTGCGATAATCAAGCCTATTATTACCCATGCTTGTTTAGGCTTCTCAGTCGTTGAGTGTGGAGTCGCGCCAGCACTACCGAGTTTGTGATGGCTTAAGCGATATTGAACCAAACCCGCCGTCATACCTACACCAGCTGCAGCAAACCCCCAGTGCCATCCAAACGTATCACTTTGCCCGAGCCCACCGCATATAAGCGGCCCAAGCATCGCACCAATATTGATCCCCATATAAAAAACAGTAAAACCCGCATCGCGACGTCTGTCATCTGGGCTGTATAGTGCGCCAACGATTGTACTCATACTGGGCTTTAGCAAGCCAGAGCCAATCGCGACTAAAAATAGGCCTAAGAAAAAGAAAAGTTGACTTGGCACCGCAAGGGAAAAGTGACCAAGCGCAATGACACAGCCGCCCCAAAAAACTGACTTTTGTGCCCCGATTAACCTGTCAGCAACCCAGCCACCGGGCAGTGCCAGCAGATAGACCGCAGCAGTATAGATGCCGTAAATCGCAGTCGCGTTTTTATCTGTTAATCCTAAGCCGCCGTTTTGAACACTATCGACCATAAACAACACCAGCAGCGCACGCATGCCGTAATAGCTCATCCGCTCCCACATCTCTGTGCAAAAGAGTGTTTGAAGGCCTTGGGGGTGATTAGAGGTCAAGGAGATGCGGAACATATTATTCAGAAAATGACCTTATGAACAGAAAGTCTTTAATTTCAACCTCTGGATCAATTTCATCTAGAGCTCGTTGGTCAGGTTATACCCTGCCGAATGTTTTAGTTTAATCAACTGAGGATAAAACAACATTCAATACGGCGCAATGCGCTAGCTGTCTATTACTTGCTCCAAATTAGGTCGTTGAAGTGTTTGGTTTAGCCAATTAAGACAGCGTTGTTAAGGTTTTTATTCTCTATATATTTTTAATATTCAATGGTTTAATTCTATTTTAGCTTGGTTGTTGTTGCGTTGGGATGATTTTTGCTTGTTACCACTATCGGTGCATTTATTTAAATGAACCTGTTTAACTAAGAGTGCGCTTGCACTCTTAACTATTTTAAGATTATTAGGGGATAACATCATGAGTGGAAATGCATCAAGACTATCAGCAGTCAGTGCGATAACTGGCGGCAAGCCGATGGCAGTAGAGTTGCCTGAGTCGTTAAAAGATATCTGGGCAAGTGACGTCTTTAATTTAGCATCGATGGAAGATGCTTTATCAAAAAGCGCATTCAAAGCCATGAAAAAAACGGTGCAAACAGGCGCACCACTAGACCCAGCAACTGCCGATGTGGTTGCTGCCGCGATGAAAGACTGGGCCATGGCAAAAGGTGCCAAGTTCTTCTCGCATATTTTTTACCCGATGACCAATGCCACTGCCGAAAAACACGATGGTTTCATCGTCACCAACGCAGATGGTAATGCCATTACTGAATTTACAGGCAGCTTACTGATTAAGGGCGAACCAGATGGTTCATCATTCCCGAATGGTAGCTTGCGTATGACTAACGCCGCGCGTGGTTATACTGCGTGGGATCCAACTAGCCCTGCCTACATTATGAATACGGCTAATGGCGCGACCTTAATGATTCCAAGTGTGTTTATGTCTTGGACAGGTGAGGCGCTAGATAAAAAGATCCCATTATTACGCTCAAATGCAGCGATGGACAAAGCTGCAAATAAAGTGCTGTCGTTAATGGGTGAAGAAGAAATTGCTACTTTGAACTCAAGCTGTGGTGCTGAGCAAGAATACTTCTTGGTAGATGAGAGTTTTGCTAATAGCCGCCCTGATTTATTGTTAGCGGGTCGTACTTTATTCGGCGCTTCACCAGCCAAAGGTCAGCAGTTTGATGACCATTACTTTGGTGCGATTCCAGAGCGTGTACAAGTCTTTATGCAAGATTTTGAAGACCAATTGTATAAACTAGGCATCCCAGCCAAAACCCATCATAACGAAGTAG
>SPJK01047972.1_pt1 | contig 13659 bp, 6 predicted proteins | sample 3741771 | NCBI WGS metagenome assembly SPJK01 (sample SAMN10925997, study PRJNA522277) | cold seep metagenome | isolation source: Elba SIP-enriched marine methane seep metagenome, extraction at timepoint T2 | place: Italy: coast of Elba, Mediterranean Sea | reverse complement strand
GGAATTGCCTGGAGCAATCGATAAGGTATTTCCATCAATAGACAATGTTGGAGCCGTAGTGGTTTCCCCTGCTTCAACAGCGTAAAGGGAATAGGGAACTACCTGCAAGGGTTCTGCTCCCATGAAAATGAAAGTGCCGTCGTTTTCAGGGTCCATCTCCACTTCAAGGCAATGCTGGATGCTACTCCAGTCGAGGGTGTTGAAGTCACCGATCTCGGACAAACCTTTACCGATCGTTAACCAGAAGAGTCCTAGGTCGGAGGTGCCAACAGTGTGAAGCTCGCGGTAAAGCGCAGTGCCATTACAGTCATCATTGCTGTTCTCGAGAATGGTGAGTCGTAAGGTGAGCGTGGCGTCTGAGAGGATGACGCCATCTGCATTGCGTGCGAGACCTTGATACTTGATGCCACTAGTTTGACTCGAAAGCATCGTAGCCAAGGAGATACTTATTAATAGGAGTAGAAAGTGCTTCTTCATGTTATTTGATTTTGAGAATCTTCACAGTTGGAAAGCGGCCGTCTTGCGAAGAATAGGCCGATAAGAAGTAGGGCCCGGCAGCTAAGTCCGTTAGGTTCAGGCGGAAAGGCGTTTCGTTTACCTCAACTATTCGTACCATTTGCCCCTGGCCGTTATGCAATTGTATGGTGAAAGGAGTATGGACATCCGTATTGATGCGGACTTGGTCCATCACCGGATTTGGGGCGATCTCCCAGTGCAGGAGGATGTCCGTAGCTTCCTCAATAGCCACTACCACCCAACTGGATTGTAGGAAGCCTTGATGAAGTTGTGTATCATCGGTGGATAAAGTAGTAATGGCTGTTTGGCCAGCTACCCAATGAAGGTTGTAACCAGAGTCTTCGTCCTGAAAATAGGCACCGGAGGGGCTAGGTACATTCCAAAGGCTTTCCTGCGCAGATAATTGTAGTGGGCTTACAAGGAGGAAGAAAGCGAGGCATGCGCCTTCAAGCAACCGGCTATGGAGAAATGCCAGATCGGTAGCACGTGGCTTAGGGCAGTAGGTGTAGGTATTCATACAGCTTTTCTATTGATTCCAGTGAGCGACCAAAGGGGTAGTTTGCGCACACTCATCAATAATAGCTGAAGTAGGGCCGGTGTATTTTAGCTAGAGTGGATATCTTTTTAGTGGCAGAGAGGTGCTATTTTAGTCTTTGTTGCATTTGTGTAAAAGGGTTGGTGTTTAAAGGGTTGGTTATTAGTTATTTGCGTGTTGCGGACGGCGGCTCGTTGAAGGCGTTTCGATAGGCTTGTGAAAACCAAGATAGATTGGAAAACCCCACCGCATAGGCAATTTCGGACACGGGATCATCAGTGGTTAGTAGGAGGCGGCGGGCTTTTTGCAGGCGGAAAAGCCGAATATACTCGGCGGTGGATTGGCCGGTATGCTTTTTTAGCTTCCTGTGCAATTGACTGCGACTCATTTGCAGGCACTGGGCCAGGTGATCCGGGCGGAAATCCTCGTCTTCGAGATGATCACTCAGTATAGCGGCAACTTTCTCGAGCCAGGAGGCTTTTTTGTCAACTTTCTCTTTTGATGGATCGACTAGTTGGTGCCTTTTGGCCAAGAGCATTCGGATGGTTAATTGAAGTTCTTCCTCAGAGAAGGGCTTGGCTAAGTAGGCGTCGCTGCCAGCTTGTAATCCATGAATTCGGTCCTCTAGACCGGCCCGCGCAGTCAATAATACGATAGGAATAGCCAGCGTCGATTCCTGGCTCTTGAGATGAGCGCACAATGTCCAGCCATCCATTTCTGGCATCATCACATCGCTGATGATCAGATCGGGTTGGTGGACAATGGCTTTGTCTAATCCTTCGCGGCCATTGCGGGCCCGCAACAATTGATACGCAGGAGTCAGTAAGCTAGCCAGGTATTTCAGCATCTCGTAGTTATCCTCAACCAATAGGAGTAAAGGGGCATTAGCTGTCCCCTCAGCCTGAACTTTGGTTATAAGTGAGCGCGTGGAGGATTGCCTTGTTTGGGCATATACGGGCAGGATATTCGCCTCCTGTAAAGGAGCTTCATGGTGAATGGGGAAGAGAAGGGTGAAACGAGTTCCTTGTTCAAGAGTGCTTTCTACAGTAATTTTGGCATCGAGGAGGTCTACCCAGGTTTTGACCAACGAAAGCCCAATGCCCATTCCTTCGGTATTGGTCGTATTGCTTTCATCAGCTCGGTAGAAACGCTCAAAGATATGAGGCAACACCTCCGGAGCAATGCCACGACCGCTGTCTTCAATACGCAAGCGCAGGTAGCCTGACTGGTCACTCCCGCTACTGCCGGCAATTACTTTTACCTGCCCGTAGTCGGGTGTAAACTTGATGGCATTACTCAGCAGGTTATTCATAATGCGCTGAAGCTTCTGAGGCTCGTAATCAATGACCAGCTCCTCGGTTTCTTTGAAGAAAGCCAAACTAATGTGCTTGTCCACTGCTACCGATTGAAATGAGTTGGTCAAATAATTGAGGAAAGGCATGACATCACCCTGAACCCAATTCATCTTGACCAGGCCTTTCTCAGCACGGGTGAGGTCTAGCAGTTGGTCGACCAGTCGCAACAATTGGCGAGCTTGCTGCAAGATCAGCTTCCCAATTCCTTGTTGTCCTTTGAGTTGTCGTGCCTGCCCCATAATCAAGGTCAGCGGGGTGCGAAATTCGTGGGATACGTTGGCCAGCAGGCGACTGTGAAATAACTGTTGTGTGCGTAAGCGATCAGCTTCGGCCTTCGCTTGCATACGTTGTGTTTCGGCCAGACGTGTTTTGTAGCCCAGGCCGGCAGCAAAAAAGAGGACTTCTAGGAGAATGCCAAAATAGCCGGGTAGATCGGTGATGTTCCAACTACCCAGGTGGTGATTACTCAAGAAGGACCCCAGCAATTGAGCACTAAGAGAAGACACGATGAGAATGGCGGTGCCCAAGAGGACGTAGACGACGAGGGCGTCATTACGTCGGCGAAATAAGAAATAGAGAAGATATGAAGCTAATAAGCCGAAAATGATGCGACCGTAAAATTGGATGTCCCAGGCGACAAAGCGGTCAAATTGCGCTATTAGTGTAAGGCTAAGGGCAAAGCACCCAATACCTATTGCCAGCCATCGGCTGTAGCGGTAGAATTGGGGATAAAGAGAGCGAGTAATTAGAAAGGAATTGACAAAACCGAGATACCCGATTGCCATTGGTAATACGAATAACATAAACCAGCGATAGGCCATCGATGGAGGAGGAAGGACAACGAGGTATTCATTAAAGCTGAAATTCCGGAGGTAAAAGATGACAATACCTGCCAGGTAGAGGCTATACCAGAGAAAGGCGTGATCTCGATGTTGGGCATACTGAACTAATGAGAAAACGAAAATGAAGAGCAGCACACCGAAAAACAAGCCAAAGAAGAGAAAATAAGGAATGGAAGAACGATGGATTTCTTCAGAGCGAGTTGAAATAGAGGTTAATTGCGGATTGGTACGAATGGAGTAGCCAAGTTCGCCGGCTGTTCGCACCAATAGCCGATAATGGTGCCCCCCGCTTAAGGCGATGGATACGTCAGTTTTATTGAGGTACCCCCCAACCCAACGGAGTGTCCCGGAAGACTGGTGATAATGGCCGGCTAAGGTCTCCTGTATTTGGCGATCATCTTGCAATAATATTAGGGATAGACTGTCTTGTACTTCGGGCTTAAAAATGAGTTCTTGTTGGGGAAAGGAGTCACCGGTGATTAGATCTACTACTGTCCAGTAGGCGAAACGAGCGCGTTGGCGGTTGGCGGGCCAGCGGAAGTTTTTTAGCGGGGTGAATGCACCAGATTGATAAAGCGAGTCGGCCTGCTGCCAGTTGACCACTCGACTTGGGTCGGCAAGAATTGCGGTATGTTCAGCTAGAGCAATGACACTATCAAGGGTGATCTCAAGTTGGAGTGGTAGCGGATGTTCTTGTGCAGGTAAAGGCTGTGATGCTCCTGCGAACAGAAGGGTGGCGATCATTACATATACCTTTACGTCTAATTTCATGAGGTTTTAGGTTTGTCTTATCCAAGGCTTTCTATTGCAGCAAAGCTAGGACCTTTGCCGCGAAGCAGACGGTGTTTGTCCATAGGCTTCCCGATAGGCTTGAGAGAACCAGCTCAGGTTGTCGAAGCCCGTTTGGTAGGCGATTTCTGAAACCGGCAGATCGGTTGACTGGAGTAGCTGTCGGGCTCGCTGTAGCCGATAGCGTCGAATATATCGTGAGGTAGGTAAGCCGGTGATTGCTTTAAGCTTACGATGTAATTGCGTACGACTCAAACCTAGGAGGCGACAGACAAAACTGATCTGCAGTTCGGTATCTGCCAGATGTTTTTCAAGTACGGTATTAAGTTGTTCCAAGAAGGCACTTTCTTCAGGTGGAGCCGGGCGGTCTGCTTCTCCAGGTTCGTGATCAAGTTGTTGCCAGTGAGCGTGATTTTGCCGTTGCAGTCGCAAGAAATTGCGCAAGCGCTGAAGCAATTCTTCTTTGTGGATAGGTTTGGTTAGGTAAGCATCAGCACCTCGCTGAAGCCCGGTCAAGGTGGCTGCAGACTCGGCTTTGGCTGTGAGAAGTAGAACGGGAATATGGCTGGTTCTATGGTCTTCCTTGATGAGGCGACAAAGCTCAAAACCATCAATTCCGGGCATCATTACATCGCTGAGGACAAGGTCTGGAATTTGCTCGCTTGCCAAAGCCCAGGCGTCTTCGCCATTTCGAGCGATGAGTAGTTGCCATTCTTCGGCGAGAATTGAGCGCAAGTAAAATACAACATCCGGATTGTCCTCTGCAACTAATAAAACAGCTTGGTCTTCCTCTTGTGTTGAATCGGTTGTCAAACTTGGCACCGGCACCGGTGAGGGAGGATTGCCAGAAGCAGCCAATACAGGTAAGGCCAATATGAAACGAGTTCCTTCTCCAGGAGTAGATTGCACCTCGACTCGTCCGGATAAGCTATCAACCAATTCCTTGACTAGGGCGAGCCCAATGCCAGTGCCTTTTGATCCTGGGCCGATGAAGTAGGTGTCGAAAATATGTTCCTTTACAGTTGCCGGCATCCCGATACCAGTATCACGCAGGTCTAAAATCACCTCCCCATCGGAAGCCCTCGGTTGGCCAGTGACTTGCAGGCTTACCTGGCCATATTCTGGAGTGAAATGCAGGGCATTGTCTAACAGATTGGCAAGAATGCGTTCCCATTTATTGCGGTCAAACCGAAGGCGCTGCGAAGGTTCCTGGAGTTGTAGCTGCAAGCTAATATGCTTAGCGTGGGCTTGATCCATCCGCGCATCAAGTTGTAGTTGGAGGAAGGTGTGGAGATCGTGTTCTTCCAGTCTTTCTGGCCAATGTCCGGCTTGTAGCTTGGCCATTTCCAGCATCTGATTGACTAAACTCAAAAGCGCGTCACCATTCGACCAAATACGCCCTAGCTGATCCTGATGATGCTTGGGCGCACGCGCACGTAGCTCTTCTGACAAGCCCATGATCACCGTTAGCGGAGTGCGAAATTCGTGAGTGATATGCGTAAATACTTTGCTTTTGAATTCATCCAGTTCCTTAAGGCGATGGGCTTCTGCTTGTTCTCGTTGTAGTTGCCCACGCAATCGGCGACGGCGTTGCTGAAAACGCCAGGCAGTGAGCCCAATCATCGCAATAAGCAGTGCATAGATTAAATACGCCCACCAACTCGCCCACCAGGGCGGTAGAATCCGAATAGTAAGTCGCCGGGCGTCTTCCGCCCATAGCCCATCGTTATTTGCCGCTATTACCTCGAAGGTATATCTTCCAGGAGGCACGCGGGTGTAACGGATTTCATCCTGCTGGCCCAGATCTACCCAGTCTTGGTCGTATCCTCGAAGGCGGATGCGGTAGCTGTTTCTTCCCTTGCTGAGAAAGTCTACTGCCCGAAAATGAAGGGTGAAGGTGTTGTCTTGGTAGGGCAATTCCAGGCTGGCTAACTCACCGATATAGCTAGGTGTCTGGCGCAACTGACCATTGACGTATAACTCGGTGAGTTGTACAGAGGGAAGCGCTGGGTTGCCATCGATCGGCGGCCGGAAGAAGTTGAATCCTTGTGTCCCACCAAAGAGCAGGTGGTTACTTGTTGTTTTTAGGTAGGCATTGGTATTGAACTCAAAACCCTGGATTTGGTCATCCAACCCAAATAGTCGAAAATGTTCTTGCGCTGGGTCGAATTGCACCAGCCCCCGATTGCTGCTAATCCACATTCGGCCACTCTCATCCCAAAGAATACCGTAGAGGTATTCACTGGCTAAGCCATCTGCTTTGCCATAGCGATTGAGTAGGCGAACGGCCATCGTACTAGCGTCGAATTGCAGCTTGAGTAATCCGGAGGTGGTAGCGAGCCAAAGAACGCTGTCGCCCTGTGGAGCAAAGTGCTTGATATTGTATTCTTGGAAAACGTGCTGTACGTCCAGTGTTTGTTGATCACTATCGATCCACTTACGATAATTGAACGCCCAAAAACCACGATGATGTCCGGGCACCAAGAGCCAGTCTCCTAAGAGCTCGATGTCGCCGGTACTTATGTTTTGAAGGGCATCTAATTGGTAGGCGCGTTCAGCTCCAGGCGGGCTAAAGTATAGCCCACTGGTAGTAGCGAAGAAGTAATACCCTTCAGGGGTTTCGAGTATGTCCCATACATGGAAGCCTACTCGATCGGGAGTGCCTGTCTCTTCGTGAGGGACCAGCGAGAAGGACTGACCATCTTCCGAGTGGAATAGGCTGTTGCCAGTACCTACCCAAATGTGATCCTTGCTGTCGATAAGGAGCGACGAAGCGTGGTTTTCTCGAAGCCCATGCGAGCCATTTGGCCGAAAATGACGAACCACTTGTTTAGAAATAGGGTCAAAAACAAAGAGACCGTCCTCTTCAGCTCCAACCCAAATTTCTTCATTGGCAGCTTCGGCGAAGCAACGAATACTTGGAGATACAAAACCCTTTTCTTCAAAAAAATGGTTGTTGTACACCTCAAATCCCTGCTTAGCAGGATAGAGCACATTGATGCCTTCCGGATCAGTATTTATCCAGAGAATTTGTTCATCATCCAGATACAGGCTAGCTGTTGATAGGTTTTTTAAGGTGCTGTTTTGGGCAGTTAGCTGCCCAATAACCCCAATTGATGGGTCGAAGAGAAATAGGCCATCGTCTTCGGTTCCCAGGTATAACAACCCGTCGGGCCGCTGCTGTAGGTCGGCGAAAGAAACAAGGGTGTCGATCGGGTAATGTTGCCAGCGATCAAGCGCGGGTTCAAAGTGAATGAGGCCACCCTGTACCCCTAACCAAAGGGAAGAATCGCTAACCGACAGGTGGCAGATTAAGGGTAAGGCAGGCCCAAGCCTGTTATCAGGATTCGCTGAAAAATAGTAGCGAGCTTCTCCCGTCAGTGGGTTGACTCTTGCGAGCCCCTTTTCTTGTCGAATCCAGATGAAACCGTCGTACCCTCTAAGGGTTGAGTTAATGATGGAGGCACTCCAAGAATAACGAAAATGGGAACTGATAATACGTTTCTCCTTGCGGTGAAAGTCAAATGCAACCAAGCCTTCTACTTCGTTGATATACCACACATTAGAACTATCGGCATAAAATGGGTAATGAATACTTGGCTCTAGTTCTCCATTTTGCCCCAGTGCATAAACGAAATCGAAGTGATCCCTTTCTCGCTGATATCGGTTTAGACATGTTTCGGTTCCTACCCAAATATTACCGTACGGGTCCTCTACTAGACCGATCGTTTGATTGCCACGTAGCGCTATGGTATCATTGGGGTCAGCATGATATACTTTGAAGTGAATGCCATCAAAACGGTTAAGCCCTTCGTAGGAAGTGAACCACATGAAACCCCGGCTGTCCTTAAGCATCCCAAAAACAGAACCCTGGGATAAGCCATCTTCAACACCATAGTGAAGAAGCTGCCGATTGGCTAATTGGCCTGCGTTCTGGCTACTAAGTGTAAAGCCTAGCCCAAAGAGAAAGGCCATCGTCAAAAGACCAGGGATACGAATCATGTTCATGACACTAACGTATCCTGGTAAGATAGTGCTTTCTTGAGGTTTCTACTACCCCTAACTAGTAAAGCCCGATACAGGCTAGACCAGCAGAGCATTTCTATAGGGGGCATCATAACCTTCCGGAACCCCAGCAGAGCTGCTGTGTGAGTAGTTTCTTCCTCAATCCATCATTCGATAATTTGGATTTCTTGAAAATACCATTGAGTGGTATACTTGTAATGGTATGTACCTTATTGATGGTTAGTTAGTTACAGGGCAAAGGTGATTGTCTAGATTATTGCGGCTGAAAAAAATCAACTCCTCACTCAACAAATCTCTTTGTAATTAGTTATTAGTTGCATACGCAACCAAATTATCTTGACTATACCCAAGCACCCTGCTCATGCCCTCCTCTTTCTTACCATTCGGCTTGGCCGGTTGGTCACCAATCGTATTGACCAGCAACTGGAACCAGAGGACCAGTCTTTGATTGGTCCCCATATCGGCGTGTTGCACGACTTATACCACAAGGATGGAGTACGCCAGCAAGACCTGGCGATATCGAGTATTAAAGATAAGGCAACTATCGCAAGAGCCTTGAAATCACTAGAGGAAAAGGCCTTAGTGGTACGAACGGCTGATCCGGTTGATCGACGTACCAAGCGGATTTACATTACACCAAAAGGTCGCAAAACCATTGAGCGCATCAAGCCGGTAGGTATAGCGGTGATGGAGGAAGCTCAAATGGGTGTCCCGGAAGAAGAACTAGCGGCTTGCCAACGCGTCTTGCAGCAGTTGTATGATAACTTGAATCAATAGTTGCGAATGCAACTAAAATGAAATTCGGCTGAAACCCGGATCATCAAAATAAATCGCTACTAAAACAATGAATACAGTAACCAAACGCCGTTTAGCCGTAGTCGGAGGCATCCTTATTCTTGTGCTTGGCATCGGAGGGATGAGATATTTGAGCGGTTTAAAAGAGGCACCCCCTCGTAAAGAAACGGCCACTTCTGCCAGGCTGGTACAAGTCATGACGGCTGAGCCTGGCCCTGTTTCAACCACCTTGGACGTACAGGGACAACTGGCTGCTTACGATAAGATCGATATCTTCTCGGAAGTGACCGGAGCGCTGCGCAGTACAAGCCGCCCCTTCAAAGTAGGTACCTACTTCCCAAAGGGCAGTATTTTGATCAAAGTGGATGATGAAGAGGCTCGCCTGAACCTCTTGGCGCAGAAGAGCACCTTGCTAAACAGTATTGCGCAGATCATGCCCGACTTGAAGATCGATTACCCGGAGAGTTTCCCCGCCTGGGAGGCTTACCTGAATGCCTTCGATCCGGAAGCAGCGATCGTGTCTCTACCCGAGGCGGCCAATGATAAAGAAAAGTTGTTTGTAGCAGCGCGTAACCTCTACACGCAATACTATTCGATAAAGAGCCTGGAAGAGCGTTTGGATAAGTACCAGATTTATGCACCATTCGGCGGTGTATTGACGGAAGCTACAATCAATCCCGGAGCGGTGGTACGGGCCAACCAGAAATTGGGCGCGCTGATGGCTACCGGCCGCTTTGAACTAGTTGCTACGGTACCTCTGTCAGATTTAACGTACATCAAAGAAGGCAACCAGGTAGCCCTTTTCTCGGAAGATATAGAAGGAGAATGGAAGGGAACCGTTCGACGCATCAGTGATCAGATCGACCCGGGCTCCCAAACGGTACAGGTATTCATTGGTGTCAACGGCCAGGACTTGCGGGAAGGTATGTACCTACGCGGTGATGTGGCCTCGATTACGGTAGCCGATGCCTTAGAGATCGACCGCCGCCTGCTGGTCGGTCAAAACCAGATCTATGCTATTGAGAGTGATTCGCTGCTTCGCTTGTTACCAGTCGAAGTGATCAAAACGGACCGCCGCTCGGTGGTGGTACAAGGCGTATCAGCTGGCCGCACCATACTGGCAGAGCCGGTCACCGGTGCATTTGATGGTATGAAAGTTCGTATCGCGGAGGCTTCCGAGAAGCCCTCGTCTATTAGTAGTGTTGAAGAATAACCCCCTTCTCCGACAATGCCTAGGGGCCTCCTCAAAGCGTAGGTCATAGTCATTGCCAGAGAACCTAAGCTCGTTACCATGCGCGGATTTATCCAATATTTTATCAAGTATCCAGTTGCGGCTAACCTCATCATGGTTGCCCTGCTCATAATGGGTGTGGTGGGCTTGTCTTCGATGAAGTCCACTTTCTTTCCTGAGGTGGAAAGCCGCCTGATCAATGTACAGATCGTCTATCCCGGCGCTTCTCCGGAAGAAGTGGAAGAGGGGATTGTAAACAAGATCGAAGACAACCTCAAGGGCCTCACTGGCGTCGAACGCTATACCTCGGTTAGCCAGGAAAATAGCGGTTCGGTAATAGCAGAGATCCAGCGAGAATATGAAGCTGACGTGGTATTGCAGGACGTGAAGAATGCCGTTGACCGTATCTCCAGTTTTCCCGTAGGCATGGAGCCGCCGGTGATCTACAAAATAGAACAACTAGGCCGGGCGATATCCTTCGCCATTAGTGGAGAGCTCGACCTGCGTACCCTCAAGCGTTATGCCCGCGAGGTAGAAGATGACCTGCTGGCGATGGACGGCCTTTCTCAGGTGACATTGAGTGGCTTTCCGGAGGAAGAGATCGAAATTGCCTTTCGCGAGCGCGACCTCAGAGCCTTTGGCTTAACTTTCCAGGAGGCAGCGGAGGCCGTGCGCCGGTCCAATATCGACGTCACGGGCGGTACCGTGAAAGGTGATGCAGAAGAACTATTGGTACGAGCTCGAAGTAAGGAATACTACGCAGAAGGGCTACGCAATATTCCTGTGAAAACGACAGCCACCGGCGGAGTGGTACACCTGGCACAGGTAGCTGATATTGAAGACCGCTGGGCCGATACGCCAAATCGCAATTACCTGAATGGCACGCGAGCCGTAGTTGTTACCGTGCAAAATACCTTGGAGGAAGACCTGCTAGGTATCACCGACATGGTGAAGACGTACATCGCGGACTTCAACGAGCGCGAAACGGAAATTGAAGCGACCATCATTTCTGACCCTAGTATTACGCTCCAGCAGCGCATTGACACCCTCACCAGTAATGGTATTTCCGGCTTCATCATCGTTTGTGTACTACTCGCTATGTTCTTGCACTGGCGATTGGCTTTCTGGGTAGCCATTGCCATCCCGATCTCTTTTGCGGGGATGTATATTTTTGCCGGAGCGATTGGTGTCACCATCAATGTGATCTCCCTCTTCGGTATGATTATCGTGATCGGTATTCTCGTAGATGACGGCATTGTAATCGGTGAGAATATCTATCAAAAATACGAGCGGGGGGTGCCCCGCATGCAGGCGGCCATCGATGGCACGATGCAGGTACTCCCTGCAGTATTTGCGGCTATCCTGACCACCGTGATCGCCTTTTCAACCTTCTTGTTCATCGAAGGTACCCTTGGTGATTTCTTCGGAGAAATGGCCATTGTGGTGATCTTCTCCTTGATCTTTTCTTTGGTCGAAGGAGCGATCATCTTGCCTACCCACATTGCACATTCGCATGCTTTGCGCCCAAATCGTGAGCGCAACCGCGTGCAGGTTTGGTTCGAGAAAATCATGTTTGGCTTGCGCGATCGCTTTTATGCGCCTGTTTTACAATTCGCGATGACCTACCGCACGCTGACCATCGCCATTTGTGTTAGTACACTGCTGCTGACATTTGGTGCAATAGGAGGGGGGATCATTGGAACGACCTTCTTCCCTAATATCGAGCGAGATGACATCACGGTCAACCTGCAAATGCCGGCCGGCACGCCGGAGGAAATTACGCAAGGGTGGCTTGAACATATCGCGGAAGCCGCCTGGAAAGCAAATGTGACCTTGAGTGAAGAGTATTTCGGCAATGAGAAACAGGCGATTCGCTTTGTGGAAACCCGATTGGGGCCGAGTACCTATCAAGGTACGGTCAATATCGCCGTTTTGGAAGGTGACTTTCGAGATGAACTGACTATCCTGGATGTAACCGAAGCTATCCGCGAGGAAACAGGTACGATCGCCAGCGCCGAATTGGTGACTTTTGGCTCTGCTACGCCTTTTGGAAAACCAGTAACGGTTTCTCTCATCGGAGAAGATTACGAAGAACTGCAAGGTGCCACAGATGAAGTATGGGAGGAGTTAAATAACCTCAGCGAACTGGTCGACGTGGTAGACAACAACCAGGAGGGTTTGCGCGAAGTAAATATCAGCCTGAAAGAGAAGGCTCGTTACCTGGGGCTCGATCTCCAGGATATCGTTTCACAAGTGCGTCAGGGATTCTTTGGTTCCGAGGCGCAGCGTTTACAGCGTGGCCAGGATGAAGTAAAAGTTTGGGTGCGTTATGCCGAAAGTGATCGCGCTAGTATTGCCGACCTGGAGCGCATGCGGGTGCGCTTTCCAAATGGAGTGGAGTATCCTTTGGGCGACTTGGCTGAGCTTAGCCTGGAGCGTGGTATTATCAGTATCAACCACATTGACGGGAAGCGCGAGATTAAGATTGAAGCAGATATTTCCAACCCGGAGGTGTCTGTTAGTGACGTAACCGGAGCGATCCAAACAGAGATTGTGCCGGGGGTGCTAGCCGATTATCCATCGGTCACGGCTTTGTATGAAGGCCAAAATCGCGAACAGCAGCGCTCAGCAGAATCGATGCAGTTCCTGGCACCGATCATTTTGGGCCTGATGTTTTTTGTGATTGCCATTACCTTCCGCTCCATCGGACAAACAGTTGTCCTTTTCTTACTCCTGCCTTTTGGAATGATCGGTGTGGGTTGGGGGCACTTCATTATGAATGCGCCGATCAGCCTGTTCTCTTTCCTCGGCCTCATTGCACTGGTGGGGATCATCGTTAATGATGGACTGGTGTTTATCTCCACCTACAATGATTATTTGCGTGAAGGAGAAGACCAAATGAGTGCCATATATAAAACGGGTTTGGCTCGTTTTCGGCCTATTGTACTCACCTCGGTGACGACATTCGCTGGCTTGGCGCCACTATTGTTCGAACGAAGCCTACAGGCGCAGTTCCTGATCCCGATGGCCATCTCGATCTCCTTTGGCTTGATCGCCGCTACCGTGGTGTTGCTGGTATTGCTACCTACTTTGCTGATCGTTTTAAATCGCTTCCGGGTCAACATGCAATGGCTATGGAACGATAAAAAGATTACCTACCGCGAGGCAGAGCCGGCTTACAAGGAATTGGTGGAAGTTGAATAGAGTTGAAAGGTATAAGGGTGTAAAAGTGTAAATGTTATTTATAACTCTTACACCTTTGAACGCTTACACATTGCACGTAAACACAAACGTATGAAGCCCCGTATTGCCTTGGACATGGACGAAGTGATCGCCGACATTATGGCGAAGTTTCTGGATGTATACGAAGAACGTTATGGCCGCAGGTTGCAACGGGAAGAGTACTGGGGCAAGAAGATCTATCGGATCGAAGGCGTGCAGGAATTACGACAGGTGCTTTTTGAGGAAGGATTCTTCCGCGACCTGGCGGTAATGCCACATAGTCAGGAAGTAGTGCGAGAATTGCAAGAAGACTACGAGGTGTTCATCACTACGGCAGCAATGGAGTTT
>SPJK01047191.1_pt1 | contig 13660 bp, 11 predicted proteins | sample 3741771 | NCBI WGS metagenome assembly SPJK01 (sample SAMN10925997, study PRJNA522277) | cold seep metagenome | isolation source: Elba SIP-enriched marine methane seep metagenome, extraction at timepoint T2 | place: Italy: coast of Elba, Mediterranean Sea | reverse complement strand
TGGAAACAGATTGATCAGCGACAATATAAAATGCAAAGACGAATCGACAGAGGTATTGACTCAGGCCAGTTAACTCGTAGAGAAGTAAAAAAACTGAGACATACTAAAGCGCGTTTGAAACAACAAATTAATCAATTCAGAGATAAACGGTTTTTAAGTTATTCTGAAAAACGTTGTGTCATTGATTATTTGGATGATTATTCGGAAAAAATACATCATTTAAAAAATAATGACCGATATGCGCGTCATCGGAATCAATATGAGGATGATTATTATCCGCGTTCAGATTATAACCATCGTCATTATAATAATAGGCGATATGGTTGGGCAAACAGGGATAATTCAGCGGGGTTTTATGTTCGTTTTTGAGTTGTTTTCGATTGCTCTATTAAAAAAAGCCAGGTTCGCTCAAGTGATATAGACTATGCCACCCTGGTTTTTCTCTTCAGTTTTTCAAAAAGACCGTGTGTACAAACAATGTTTTCAATGTGATAAATAAATAATTAAATGTAAAAAAAATTAGCCTAAATTTTGATTGATGTAAAATAAGGGGCGATTTACATAATTATAATTACAATGAATTCAAATCCTGGTTTTTCTTATCAAAACATCATAGGCGAACGTTTGCGTCGTATCTTTCCCAATGGGCAGTCCATTGCTTTGGCACTGGTTATCATCATTGGCTTTATTCTGATTTTTAATTTATCAGATATTCTCATGCCGGTTTTTGCTTCAGTCATTCTGGCGTATCTGTTGGAAGGAATTGTAGGCAAACTGGAAAAAAAATACCCAGAATTTTTGCTGTTTACCTGATATTTTTATGTTTTATGGCGGCATTAGGGTTGGTTTTGTTTGTTTTGATGCCGATGGTCTCTTCTCAGGCGGTGCAATTGGTGCAGCGTATTCCTGAGATAATCAAACGAGCGCAAGTCGAATTCATGCGATTGCCAGAATTACATCCCCAGTTTTTTACCGAAGAAAATATTCAGGATATCATGATTTCAGTGCAGGAAGAACTGCTGAAATATGGTCAGGAATTAATTTCTAATTCTGCCGCTTCAGTCATTGGGTTGGCAGCGGCTATTGTCTATTTATTTTTGGTTCCATTAATGGTGTTTTTCTTTTTGAAAGATAAACAAACCATGATTAGCTGGTGTAAACAGTTTTTACCGCGCGATATGAGTTTGACAATCAAAGTCTGGAAAGAAATAGACATGCAGATTGCAAACTATGTGCGTGGCAAGTTTGCCGAAGTTTTAATTCTGGCGTTTGCCAGTTATGTTACCTATAGCTATTTGGATTTAAAATATGCGGTGTTGCTATCGGTATTAATGGGGCTTTCTGTAGTGATACCTTATGTCGGTGCAACATTGGTGACTTTTCCTGTATTGGGTGTGGCAGTTATTCAATGGGGGTTTACTTCGGATCAGTTTCTATACGTTGCTATTGCTTATTCAATTATACAGGCAGTGGACGGGGTTGTTCTGGTTCCCTTACTTTTTTCAGAGGCTGTAAATCTACATCCGGTTGCTATTGTGGTGGCAATTTTATTTTTCGGTGGAATGTGGGGACTTTGGGGGGTGTTTTTTGCTATTCCTTTGGCTACAGGAGTCAAAGCAATACTCAATGCCTGGCCAACGATAGTCGAAACCCCTAGAGAAACAACGTTTTAATTTGGGGTTCTAACTCGGACCTTTCGTCAAGGTGACTGAAATTTTTAATTGAACGTTGACGATTCAAAAGCTTATATTGTAGCGGTATGTTTTTGAAAATTATAGCTTTACCTGAATAGTTGAGTCGAAAAATCTGGTTGGAAATCTTGAATCAAATAGTTTAAGTCAGAGCCTGTTATATTTTTCATTTTGGTTCAATTTTTTTGCCAGATTTTTCAGAAATCATTCCTTTCATGGTACTCCGGGCTAGCTTTGATAGTCAGCGATGTTTTCACCGAGCTGAACTCCGCTTCCTGCTTTTAATGCAGTTTGCCATTGAATGGCTTGATTTTCAAATAATACGATGATGGTTGATCCCATATTAAAACGAGCAAATTCAATGCCCTTTTCTATAATCTGCCCACCGTCATAATGCCAGCGTTGAATTTCTGTTTGTGTGGGTGGGGTGACAGCACCATGCCATACTGTTTCTATGCTTGATACAAAAATGGCTCCTACCAGTATCAGGGCCATTTTGCCAAATTCAGTTTCAAAGTAGCAGACGACACGTTCATTTCTGGCAAATAAGCGAGGTACTGAGTTTGCGGTTGCTTGGTTTACGCTGAACAAGCGTCCTGGAATATGTACCATTTCAGTCAGCTTACCCGTGACAGGCATATGTAGTCGATGGTAGTCTTTGGGGGATAGATAGATGGTACTGAATTGACCGTTTTTGAATAAATCAGCTGTTTGCTGATCTCCACCTAACAGTTCCAGGCAGGAGAATTCCATGCCTTTGGCTTGAAAGATTTTACCCTGTTTTATCGCGCCCAGTTGGCTGACTTCGCCATCCGCCGGGCATGCGATGGCGTTTTGATCCGCTGTGATTGGCCGAACATCTGCTTTTAATTTACGGGTAAAGAATGCATTAAAGCTTTTGAAATGGTTTAAGTCGGTTTCTGCGGCTTCCTGCATATTAACACCATAAAGCCTGATCACGGTTTTGATCATGAAATTTTTCCAGACTGTCAGTTCGCAGTGCGTGAGTCTGGACATTAAACTGGACAGGAAATGGTGTGGCAACAGATATTGTGGCAATGTGGTCAGAGTTTCTTTCAGAGACATATAAGTTTGGTGTTTATATTGGTAAATAAGGGCGCGAAGTAAGCCCTTTAATTAGTGTTAACATGTGATTTTGTATGGAATTCCAAATTTAGAGGATTCCACGAAGATTGTTTACAGGGTGAGCAAACAGTGCAAATACGATATGTCACTGCAGCTGATCAGTGGAATTAATCGTTATTAGTTGAAGATAACTATTTATTGCTAAAAGCCAGTAAAGACCCAGAAACACAATGACATGTTAGTGATATTTTTCCTGGGGATGGTGTGGCTAACCTGTTGCTAATTCAGCATATAAGGCACGGTATTCATCCGATAATTTATGATTGGGGGCATAATGAATCAAAGGGCTGGACTCGGTATGTGATTCTCTGACTTTTACCGAAGGTGAAATTTTTGCTTCAAGAACCGGTTGGCCTTCGGCAATTAATTCTTCGACCAGCTGTCTTGGCAGATTTGCTTGTTTTTGATACTGGTTGACCACAATGCCTTCGATTTCAAGATTTTCATTGTGATCAGATTTAACTTCTGAAATCGAATTCATCAAGGTATATAGGGCATCTCTGGCAAATGTGTCACAATCAAAAGGAATGAGGCAGCGTTCGGCAGCGATTAAGGCTGATTGGCTGTAAAAATTCAGAATGGGAGGTGTGTCGATATAGATGGTGTCGAATCCTTCCAGTGTTTCCAGCGCTTCTTTGAGTTTGAAGATTTTGTAACGTGATTCAAGACGACTTTGCAGGGCTTCAAGTTCAGGATGACTGGGCAGTACATACAGGTTTTCATAAGGTGTGTCATGGATAGTGGCATCCAGTCCGTCTTTGCTACCACCAAACAGTGATATGCCCAGACAATCTTTAAAAAAATGGGCAATGGTTTTGTCTGCATCAGTGATTTTTTGGCCGATTAGATACTGGGTAGAGTTGCCTTGTATATCCAGGTCAATTACCAGAGTTTTATTACCTTCCGCTGCACTAATGGCTGCAAGGTTGCAGGTAATTGTTGACTTACCAACTCCGCCTTTTTGGTTAAAGATCACTCTACGCATACCTTTTCCTCTTGAAATCAAATAGATGATGTTTGCATTATAAGCAATAGCAAATGAATATCAATAGCGATTGAAAGATTTTCCCTTACATTGTGGGCATTCCGGGATCGTGCTGGTGGACTTGAAGGCAATTTGTTTGTTGCAATCTTGACAGGCAAAGGTTCCTGGCCCGGTGATTTCTCCACTTTGATAGGTTTTAAACTGTTTGGCCTGGGATTCCAGTTTGTTCAATTCAAGTCGTGTTTTGTCTGCCAGATTTGAAAAGGCATCCCAGGCAAAGTTTTCGATGAGTTCAATATCGAATTTAAGCCATTCAGACAGGGAATCAGGGTTTTTCTCATCATTGATATAATGGGCGGCATGATCAATATCACGTAGCAGAAATTGACTGACATGATTAATTTCATCCTGAGTCATATCACTGATTTCTATTGCTTTCTTTTCGGCAAGTTCCAAAGCATCAGCACAGGAATGCAATGTATCATCCATGAATTCATACATATAACTCATTAAATCGTCATAGGCTTCAACGAATTTATCATCACTCATAACAGTCTCCTTAAATTAGGCTTTTGATTTATACACTGGTAATGTATTCTAACCCTTTTGAGCGTAAAAACACGAGTCGGATGGAAGAACTTTATCAGCCTTTAACTATAGAACAAAAAACCCAACAAAGCTGGGAAGAAACAGGGGTATTCAACGTTAGCGAAGACCCGGACAAGGAAAAATTTTATTGTCTGTCCATGTTTCCATACCCTAGTGGTAAATTACATATGGGACATGTTCGGAACTATACCATAGGCGATGTCATTTCCCGTTTCCAACGTATGTTGGGCAAAAATGTATTACAGCCTATGGGCTGGGATGCATTTGGCTTGCCAGCAGAAAATGCAGCGATGCAAAATAAGGTTCATCCAGCAGATTGGACCTATTCAAATATCGATTATATGCGGGATCAGCTGAAACGATTAGGTTTTGGTTATGACTGGAATCGTGAATTAGCAACGTGTGATCCTGAATATTATCAGTGGGAACAGTGGTTTTTTCTAAAATTACTGGAAAAAGATCTGGTCTATAAAAAAGTATCAGCAGTAAACTGGTGTCCTGAAGATCAGACCGTTCTAGCGAACGAACAAGTAATTGAAGGGTGTTGTTGGCGCTGTGATACGCCGGTTGAGAAAAAAGAAATTTCCCAATGGTTTTTACGTATTACGGCATATGCTGATGAATTACTACAATCTTTAGATCAGCTTGGTGGTTGGCCTGAACAGGTCAAAACCATGCAGGCAAACTGGATAGGGCGTTCTGAAGGTGTGGAGATGGATTTTTCTATGTCTGGTTCTGAAGTGATCAGCATTTATACCACGCGACCCGATACCGTGATGGGAGTAACCTATTTGGCTGTTGCAGCTGAACATCCTATTGCTTTGGAAGCCGCTAAAGATAATCCGCAGGTCGCTGACTTTCTGGAAGAATGTAAGCGTATGGAGACTTCTGAAGCTGCTATGGAAACCATGGAGAAAAAAGGCGTTGATTCAGGACTGAGAGCGGTTCATCCTTTGAGTGGAGAAGAAGTACCCGTCTGGATCGCCAATTTTGTATTGATGGGCTATGGCACGGGTGCCGTCATGTCTGTACCTGCTCATGATCAACGAGATTATGAATTCGCAAAAAAATATCAAATTGCAATCAAACAAGTTATTTTTTCAGAGAAGGATGAAGATGATGATATCAGCGAACAAGCTTTTACCAGCAAAGGGGTCTTAAGAAATTCGGAGGATTTTGATGGCCTTAATTTCAAACAGGCGTTTGATGCTATCGCTGAGCGTTTACACGCGCAGGGAAAAGGCAAGAAAACCGTTAATTTCAGATTGCGCGATTGGGGGGTTTCCAGACAACGTTATTGGGGTGCACCGGTTCCTGTAATTGAATGTGACAGCTGTGGTATTGTCCCTGTTCCTGAAGATCAATTGCCTGTAGAGTTACCGCGTGATGTGGTGCTGGATGGTTCTCAATCGCCATTGGCAGCTCATCCAGAATTTCCTCATGTCGATTGTCCTAAGTGTGGTGCGGCTGCAAAACGAGATACCGATACCTTTGATACCTTTATGGAATCTTCTTGGTATTTTGCCCGGTATAGTTGTAATAAAGCAGAAACCATGCTGGATCAGAGTGCGAACTATTGGTTGCCTGTAGATCAATATATTGGTGGTATTGAACATGCAATTCTGCATTTGCTTTATGCGCGTTTCTACAACAAACTGCTTAGAGATGAGGGCTTGTTGACCAGTGATGAACCATTCAAGCGTCTGTTAACCCAAGGCATGGTGTTAAAAGATGGTTTTAAAATGTCCAAATCCAAAGGAAATACGGTAGATCCTCAGCATTTGATAGAAAAATATGGTGCTGATACGGTACGCATGTTTGTTATGTTTGCGGCTCCGCCTGAACAATCACTTGAATGGTCTGACAGTGGTGTGGAAGGTGCGTTTCGATTCTTGAAACGATTGTGGAAACAAATTTATCAACATTCAGGCAATCAATCGCGAGTGCCTCAGCTTGATCGTTCATCGATGACTGAACAGCAGCAGGATTTAAGAAGGCAGTTGCATCAAACGCTTAAAAAAGTAACCGATGATTATGCCAGACGTTATACCTTTAATACGGCGATTGCTGCAAACATGGAGTTGATTAATGCTGTGTCCCGTTTTAATGATACATCGAGTAATGGGATTGCCATAAAACATGAGTTATTCGAGCTGGTTGTGATCATGCTGTCACCTATAGCACCTCATATTTGCGAACAGTTGTGGAATGAATTGGGCCATGATACCGATTTGGTTCTATCCAGTTGGCCCTCAGTTGACGAATCCGCCTTAGAACAAGATCAAATTAAAATGATGATACAGGTGAATGGAAAACTAAGAGGTGAAATTTCTGTATCAGTAGAAACGGAAAAATCTGCAATAGAGGCATTAGCTGTGGAGGATGAAAATGTTAAACGATTTGTTGCGGATAAAACCATTAAAAAAATCATCGTAGTACCTAAACGATTGGTCAATATCGTTGTTTGATCGTTGGGCTTCAGATGTTTTTTTGGTTTGAGGCTTGGTTTATAGCGTTATCGGACTCTTAGTTTTTCTTATTATTTTCTATTGCTGTTACCAAATTATATGCAAAAAATTAAGTTTGTTTGGCTTGTGTTGTGTTTGCTGACCGTTTCTTGTGGCTATCATTTGCGCGGGGTTTCTGATTTACCGGAAGCTTTACAAGTTGTTTATCTGCATGGTGCTTCACCTGAGTTGAAAAAAGTGCTTAGAGCAACCTTTTCGATATCAGGCGGCCGAATGGAGTCCAATGTGTTAAAGGCCAATGTGATCATTAATGTCACTAAGGAAGAATTAGTTCGACGTGTAATATCCTTAAGCACAACAGGGCGAGCCAATGAATATGAATTGGATTATGAGCTTGAATTTACCTTGTTTGATATTGGTGGAAATCCCTTGTCTGAATTATTAAAAGTGAAAGTGAGTGCGGAATATTTTAATGATCAGGAAGATGTTTTGGGCAAGGAAAATGAAGAGCAAGTGATTCGGGATGAGCTTTATCAACAGGCAGTTCAGTCTATTATTGATCGTTCAGCGGCAGTGTTGGAAAAGAAAGTCAAATAATGTGTACTGTTATGCTGGATGGCAAATCAGCTATGGCGTCTGCAAAGGGAAGGCACAATGCGCATTAATTCAAACCAGTTGAGTGAGCAATTGCTAAAAAGTGAGGCTCAGCTGTATCTGATTACTGGCGATGAACCATTACAAATGGCAGAAGCAGGGGATTCAGTCCGGCAGTATGCCAGGAAACAAGGTTACCAAAATCGCGAAATTTATAACATCGAACCACAATTTCAATGGAGAGAATTGCTGGCAAACTGTCAGACACAGTCCATTTTTTCAGATAAAAAATTCATTGATATCCGGCTTTCCAGTCCTTCTATAGGCAGGGATGGGGCGAGTGCCATGATTCAGTTATGTCGATTGAATCAAAATGATAACTTTGTATTAATCAGCGCAGATAAATTTAAAAAAGCGACATTACAGAGTCAGTGGGTTAAGGCTGTTGACCAGGCTGGAATGATTGTTCAAGTTTGGCCAATTGAGCCCAAAAATCTGTTTGACTGGCTAAGGCAAAGGGCAAGAAAGAAAGGTCTGAATATTGCTGATGATGCTTTAAGGTTGTTTGCGGCTAGAGTTGAAGGTAATCTGCTTGCTGCAGTACAGGAATTGGAAAAACTGCATGTATTGCATGGTGATGATACGATTAATATGCAAATGATCGAGGCATTTGTGGCAAATTCCAGTCGTTTTAACGTTTTTGAACTCACTGAGTCGGCGCTGGCAGGCCGCATGAATCGTACGATGGTTATTCTATCCAGCCTGAGAGCGGAAACAACGCCAACGGCTGTCATTCTCTGGGCTTTAGCCAATGAATTGAGGCTATTGCTCCGGCTAAAAAAAGGTATGGAACAAGGGCAAAATATAGCACAGTTATTCAAAAAATTTGCTGTCTGGAATAAAAAAGCACCTTTAATCAAATCGGCTTTGCAGCGATTAAGCAGCGAACAGCTGGAGAATATGTTGGTTTTGGCTGCCTTTGCAGATCAACAGATTAAAGGACAACGATCAGGTGATTGCTGGGATTCTTTAAGCACGCTCTGTGAATCTTTTTGTTGTGCAGAGACCTGGTTGTTGGATTTTGAAATCTGAGACAGCTATCAAATGCCTGGGCTTTAATTTCAACGTTATTGAACTGCGTTGAAAAATACACGGCCTGGTTTTGGGGATAAGTGCATCAATTACAGGTATAATTAATGGTTTGGTGAAAGCATTTTACCCATTAGCATAGACAGGTTAAGTAATGATAGATAGCAAATCGATAGAAGATATTGCAAATAAACTGGCATCTTCCATCCCGCCAGGGTTGAGCCATTTTAAAGAGGATATGGAAAAAAATTTTCATGCCATCTTGCAAAGCGCATTAAATAAACTCGATCTGGTGAGCCGCGAAGAATTTGAAATCCAGAAAGCTGTGTTGGCTAAAACTCGAGCTAAGTTGGACGATCTGGAAAAACAGGTGAATGAAATTCAGCAATCAATGGAATATAAGCAGGATTAATTTTACAATCTGTACTGGCTAGCATATTTATTTGGGTGGCAATCTATATTCAAAAAAATTTGCCTGATTTGCATAAAACCGAATCTGCAAATAAATTATCAAGCCCGGTTGAAATCTAACAAGCCGAATTTCATGATATGACAATAGAAACGGATTATGAATCATGTCGTTAGCAGTGGTTTACAGCCGAGGGAAATTAGGTGTTGACGCGCCTTTGGTGACTGTTGAAGTGCATGTGGCCAATGGTCTGCCTTCTTTAAATATAGTGGGTTTACCTGAACTGGCGGTTAAGGAAAGTAAAGACAGAGTCAGAGGGGCCATACTTAATTCGCATTTTGAATTTCCCTTGCAGCGTATCATCGTCAATCTGGCGCCTGCAGATTTGCCCAAAGAAGGGGGGCGCTATGATCTGGCTATCGCCATTGGAATTTTGGTAGCATCAGGGCAGATTAATGTTCCGGACCTTGAGTCTTATGAATGTCTGGGAGAACTTTCTTTAAGTGGCGAATTAAGGCCGGTCAATGGCTTGTTGCCAGCCGCTTTACACTGTCGTATGAGTCAACGAAAGTTACTTATACCCGAGCAAAATGCATCTGAGGCTGCATTAATCAAAGCAATTACGATTATTCCAGCTAATAGCTTGTTGGCTGTTTGTGCGCATTTAAACGGGCATCATCCTATTCTTGAAAAAATGATAGACAATGTCGATATTCAACCTGAATTTGAAATCGATTTTTCTGATGTTCAGGGACAATATCAAGTCAAGCGTGCTTTTGAGATTGCAGCGGCGGGTGGGCACAATTTATTAATGTATGGTTCGCCAGGAACGGGAAAATCAATGTTGGCTGCCAGAATGCCAACCATTTTGCCTTTATTGAATGAATCTGAGGCTCAGGAATCCGCTGTTATTGCATCCATTAGTGATCATTGCCTGAATGTCAGCCAATGGAAAATGCCTCCTTTCCGGTCGCCACATCATACTGCTTCCGCGGTTGCTTTGGTTGGAGGTGGGAGTTATCCCCGGCCTGGTGAAATTTCACTGGCGCATAATGGTGTATTGTTTCTGGATGAATTTCCTGAATTTGATCGTAAAGTTCTGGACGTTTTAAGAGAACCGTTGGAAACCGGAGTTATCACAATTTCAAGAGCCAATCGCCAGGTTGATTTTCCGGCCAGATTTCAATTAATCGCGGCCATGAATCCTTGTCCTTGTGGCTATCTGGGGGAGGCATCGGGGCGATGTCATTGTACTTCCGAACAAATTTCAAAATATAAGGCCAGAATTTCAGGGCCTTTGCTGGATCGAATTGATATCCATATTGAAGTAGCAAGGGTTCCAACTGCTATGCTTAGAAATAAATCTCAGCAACAAGAGAGCAGCAGCACGATTAAAAACCGTGTAATTAACGCCAGGAAGAGGGCTTTACTCAGGCAAGGTCGATTAAATAAGGATTTAAAAGCGAAGGACATAGAGGTTGTTTGCGCTTTATCTGATCAGGGATATCAAATTCTGGATCAGGTTATGGATAAGTTTGGATTATCCCATCGTGCATACCATCGAATATTGAAACTTTCCAGAACAATTGCTGATCTTGCGCAACGTGATACCATTAAAATTTCTCATTTAACGGAAGCAATTACCTACCGTCAACTCGATAGAAATGTTGGTTAATTTCGATAGTTTATCGGTGAACGGGTATTCTTGATAAACCAATTGAAGTCAATAGACCTTTGAATCATTTATATAGTCTGAAACATTTTAGCTTGCCTGGTGACAATTCCGGGTTTATGTATGGATAAGCTCAATCCTCAGCAGCGTGCTGCTGTGCAAAACATTCAAGATCCTCTTTTGGTGATAGCGGGTGCTGGCAGTGGTAAGACTCGAGTTATCACCGAAAAAATATCGTATCTGGTCAATCAAGGACGGATGCCGGCCAATCGTATCGCAGCCTTGACCTTTACTAACAAGGCGGCCAGAGAAATGAAACATCGGGTTGCAAAGGTTCTGAATGGAAAGCAGTCCAGAGGGCTCAGAGTATCGACTTTTCATTCCTTGGGGCTGGATATTCTGCGTAAAGAGTATCAGTCTTTAGGCTATAAAAGCGGCATGACGTTGTTGGATGATCAGGATCGTTTAACATTGTTACGCAATTTGATTGCTCAGTCGAAACATGGATTATTTGATATAGATCTGGTAGATCATTATAAACAGCAAATCAGTCATTGGAAAAATGCTTTTAAGCGCAGTCATCAGGTTATTACAGATGTAGATGCTGAAAACGAGGCTTCAGCTTTGCTTTATCAGGAATATGAGCGCAGTATCAAAGCTTATAACGCCATTGATTTTGAAGATTTGATTCTACAGCCGGTTTTCTTATTTCAAGATTTTCCAGAGATACTTGAAAAGTGGCAGAATAAAATTCATTATTTTCTGGTAGATGAATATCAGGATACCAATTTAACTCAATACCAGCTGGTTCGTCAGCTGGCAGGTAAACTAGGACGATTTACTGTAGTTGGAGACGATGATCAGTCTATTTATGCTTGGCGTGGGGCGCAGCCGGAGAACCTGTCTCAGTTAGAAAAAGACTATTCACGTTTAAAAGTCATTAAGCTGGAGCAGAACTATCGTTCAACGGCTCGAATTCTGAAAGTAGCAAATCATTTGATCAGCCATAATCCCCATGTATTCCAGAAACAGCTTTGGAGTAAATTGTCTTCAGGCGCGCCGATTAAGGTTCTCAGCCATAAAAATGAAAAATCAGAGGCGATGCAGATTGTTTCTGAAATTATTCATCATCGTTTTAAAACGTCGAATAGTTACTCGGATTATGCAATTCTATACCGTAGTAACCATCAATCGCGTTTATATGAGCGTATTCTAAGAGAAAACAGTGTGCCTTACTTTATCAGTGGCAGTACTTCATTCTTTTCTTTTAGCGAAATCAAAGATATTCTTGCTTATTTAAAGCTGTTCGTTAATTCGGATGATGATGCGGCTTTTTTAAGGATTATTAACACGCCAAGGCGAGAAATAGGGTCGACAACTCTAGAAAAACTGGGAGAATATGCAAACAGACGTGAAATCAGTTTGTTTAAGTCTTGTCGTGAAATGGGGCTTAGGTCTGTTTTGTCTGAAAAGGCCTTGTTCAGATTATTAAATTTTACAGAATGGGTTGAGGATATTGCTAAGCAGCTGGAAACAGAGGATAGCTTTCAAGTCATAGAGGCTTTTATTCAACAGATAGATTATGTGGCCTGGCTACAGGAAAATTCAAAAACGCAATCATCGGCAGAAAAGAAGATGCAAAATGTTTCTGATTTGTTAGATTGGTTGAAACGAACAGCAGCAAACAGCCAGGAAGAAGATCAATCTTTATCAGCTTTGCTCTCCCGCATCATGTTGATGGATATTCTGGAGCGTAATCGGGAAACAGAAGCTGAAGATCAGGTCAGTTTAATGACCTTGCATGCGTCTAAAGGGCTGGAATTTAAAAATGTATATTTAATCGGCATGGAGGAGGGGATCCTGCCGCACCAAACCAGTATCGATGAAGGTGATGTTGAAGAAGAGCGGCGTTTAACCTATGTAGGAATTACGCGTGCAAAGTCAAATTGTACATTAAGCTATTGCACTCACAGGAAACGTTACGGTGAAATGCACGAATGCGAACCCAGTCGGTTTTTATCAGAATTGCCTGAGGAAGATCTGGAATGGCAAAAGAAAATGAAATTGGATGAAAATAACCTTAAAGCCAGAGGAAAGGAAAACCTGGCACACTTGAAAACCATGTTAACCTAAAACTTTGTGCATTTGATGGCCACTTTCAAATTGAGTCAACTGATACAATTTGATCATTGATGAATAATTCGGATAGTCATGACAATAAAACGTAGATTTAAAAGTTTAGTTAGAGCGGATGCTTCTATTATGGGCCTGGTTATGTTGTTGGGTTCAGGAATGAGTACTGTTCATGCAGTTGATTCTGTTTTAGCCAGTCAATATTACGAAACAGCGTTGATGAAGTACCATAACGGTGACTTGACGTCTGCAATTATTGAATTAAAAAATACTTTGCAAGCTGAGCCTGGGCATCTGGCGGCACTCACAATGCTGGTCAAAACCTACATGGAAACTGAGAACTACCTGTCCGCAGAAGCAACCATGCTGATGGCAGAAAAATCAGGAGCTGACCCTTCCTTGTTGGTATTGCATAAGGCTGAAATTTATATCAATCAGTTACGCTACAAGCAGCTGTTAACAGAAATAGTGCCTGAGAAATTTAAGCCTGGCCTGGCAGCAGATATTCATTTATATCGGGGGTTTGCCAATTTGCAATTGGAAGCGTCGGGAGCCGCTCTGAATGAATACCAAATAGCTACCAGATTAGAGCCCATGAAAATTGAACCCCTGTTGGGTCAGGTTAAAGTTCTGTTGCAATTGGGTAATATTGACTCGGCAAAAAAGATAGCCCAAAAAGCAACAGAGATAGAAAGCAGCTCAGTGGATTTATGGGTTATTAAAGCTGCAATCGAGAAGACTCAGGGAAACTTGGAGCAGGCATTGCAATTTTATAACCAGGTTTTGCTTAGACAGCCAGAGCATTTTGATGCACTACTGGAGCGCGCGGGAATACTTATAGAATTACAAAAGGATCTCTTGGCT
>SPJK01022514.1_pt1 | contig 13660 bp, 10 predicted proteins | sample 3741771 | NCBI WGS metagenome assembly SPJK01 (sample SAMN10925997, study PRJNA522277) | cold seep metagenome | isolation source: Elba SIP-enriched marine methane seep metagenome, extraction at timepoint T2 | place: Italy: coast of Elba, Mediterranean Sea | reverse complement strand
CAAGAGGGTTACCACATGTTATTGCGAGATCGTCAGGCACAGACCGTGTTTGATGATGTTCTCGCAGTCCTGCGGGACCCGGATGCGCCATTGCCGAGCAATGTTGGGGAAGTTCCTGGGCGTCGGTCAGACTGATTGTTGACCCTGCGCCAAGACGCGTTACACCGCCGCTTTGTTTCAGATGCAACCATGATGATAGATAGCCGGTATGTTCGACAATCCTTCTTTCGATAATCACGAAGGCGTTCACGTCTTCAGCGATGAAGCGAGCGGCCTGCGCGCAGTGATTGCTGTGCATTCCACCGCGCTTGGCCCTTCGTCTGGCGGCACGCGCATGTGGGACTATCCGGATAGTCACTCCATGGTCACCGATGCGCTGCGTCTTAGCCAGGGGATGAGCTACAAGAATGCGATGGCGTCGATCCCGCATGGCGGCGGCAAGGCGGTAATCTGGGGCAATTCCAAAACCGATAAATCCGAAGCCTTGTTCCGTGCATTCGGGCGCGCGGTCGACAGTCTTCACGGCCAGTACTGGACCGCCGAGGATGTCGGGATCGATACGGCTGATATTGAGATCGCAGCGCAGGAAACGAAGTATGCTGCTGGTCTCACCACCGGCGCTGCGGCGAGCGGCGATCCGTCTCCGGTCACAGCGCTCGGTATCTTTAAGGGCATTCAACAAACCGCGATGCGCGCCTTTGGCAGTGATGACTTGACCGGAAAGACCGTGGCTGTTCAGGGCGTTGGCTCGGTCGGCGGATATGCCTGCGGTCACCTGGCCGAGGCCGGCGCCAATCTGGTCATCACCGATATTGATCAGCAAGCGCTGGCTGAGGTGTCGCAAAAGACCGGTGCGAGGATCGTAGCGCCAGACGAGATTTATGATGTCGATGCGGATATTTTTTCACCAAACGCGCTTGGCGCGATCATCAATCCAGACACGCTCAAACGCCTCAAGGTGAAAGTCATCGCGGGCGGGGCCAACAATCAATTGGTGACGCCCGCCATGGGCGAATTCGTGCGCCGCGCTGGCATCCTATATGCGCCGGATTATGTCATCAATGGCGGCGGTATCATCAATGTCGCGGCGGAAATTTCGGGTTCCTATTCGCGCGACTGGGTCGATCAAAAGCTTGATACGCTGATCGACACATTAGGCAGTGTCCTGGATGAGGCGCTGACCAGCGGTCGCCCAACCAATGAGGTCGCCGATGAAATCGCGCGCGCCCGTATCGCGGCAGCGCGCGCCTAGGTTTCGTCAGGCACACTTTCGTCAATCACGGGATCGGTGTCGGGGACGGTTTCGCTGGGCGATGGTTCCGGTGGGGCCGCTCCTTCGCAGACGAACGGATCGGCTTCGACGGGTTGGCCATCTAACAAACGAACCGCGCGGGCGTGTCCGCGGGCATTGCCGGCCGTCAGCGCGAACGTCCCTTCAAGTACATTCACGTTGCGCTGATAGAAGGGCAGGTAACCCGTCCAACTGCGCCGGGTGAGCGTCGGGGCGAGTTCAAACCGGCCCGTGGAAGCCCGCCGTGCGCCCTCAAAGCGGCCAGTGAGCGAGACGCGGTTAATCTCCTTGGTGCCGACAAAGCTGACCGGGAACCTGCCGCTCGGCGCGATGATCTGAAACGCTTCTTCGATCTTTTCACCGTTCCCGACCACGGGCGCAGACAATGGATCATCCGAGAGGAAGACGCGCCAGGCAAGGTGCAGGCCAACATAAGTTGAAAGGTCCGCGGTCTCTGTGCAGGTGTCGATCTGCCATTCACCGTCGAGGCGAAACTTTTCGTATTGCATCCAGCCGGTCACGACTGCTGTTGTCGCGGTAAACGCCACGGACGCATATTTGATGAATTCCAGCATGAGCGGTCCCCTCAGATCGCAATTTGGGGAACCTTAGCCGAACCGCGCGACCAGCGTAAGTCGCGGATTAAAGTGCCGGTTGGATTGGGCCTTCAGCACGGCCGTGGACGAACTGATCGACATATTCGTTGCCGCTATGGTCGATCGAGCTGGCCGGTCCGCGCCAAATGATCTTGCCTTCATACAACATGGCAATCTCGTCCGCGATCTTGCGCGCGCTTGCCATGTCATGGGTGATTGAAATCGCCGCTGCGCCAAGCGCCTTGGTCTGCTCCACGATGAGGTCATTGATCGCGTCGGCGGTAATCGGGTCGAGCCCGGTGGTCGGTTCATCAAAGAAAATCAGTTCCGGCCGCGAAGCGATGGCGCGCGCCAGGCCAACGCGCTTCTGCATCCCGCCGGAAATCTCTGCCGGTGTGAGATCAGCGACGTCGGAGCCAAGGCGTACCTGTTTCAGGGTCTCGATGGCGCGTTCTTTGGCGTCTTTGCGCTTCATGCCGTCGGCATTGAGAAGGCGGAAGGCGATATTTTCCCAGACGGTCAAACTGTCGAACAGGGCTGCCGACTGAAACAGCATGCCGATTCGCGCCCGCATCGCGTCACGGGTCTTGCCCTGATCGCGGGTGACGTCGACACCGTCAAAAAGGATCTGTCCCTTGTCAGGCGTCATCAGGCCGAGGGCGTTCTTGAGCATGACCGATTTGCCGGATCCGGAGCCACCGAGCACAACCAGAGACTTGCCGGGCGCAACATCGATATCGACGCCGGTGAGGACCTGTTTCGGGCCGAAGGACTTGTGAACGCCTTTGAGTGCGAGAAGCGGCTGCGTGCTCATGATCCAAAGTCCACCAGGAGGGTTGAGATGAGATAGTTGAAGGCCAGGATCAGCACCGCTGCGCCAACCATGGCGAATGTCGCGGCGCGTCCGACCCCGGTGGCACCCGCGCTCGACTTGTCACCATGATAGCAGCCCAGAATGGCAATGACGCCGCCGAACACGAAGGCCTTGATCAGGCCGACCGTGACATCCTGCCAGGTCAGGAAATCCATTGTATTACGCAGATAGGTCGTCGAATCGAAGCCGAGTCCCATAGTGCTGACGGCCCAGCCGCCCATGACGCCGATGACGTCAGCGATGATCACCAACATTGGCAGCGTCAGGATCCCGGCGAGAAAACGCGGCGCATACAAATAGCGGAATGGATTGGCGCTGAGGGTTTTCAGCGCATCAATCTGTTCGGTGACCCGCATCGCGCCGATCTCGGCTGCGATACCTGCCGATACACGGCCTGCCAGCATCAAACCGGTAATTGTCACACCCAGTTCGCGGGTGATTCCGAGCACAACAATGTTCGGAACGAATTGTTCTGCGCCAAATCGGCTGCCGCCAGAATAGATGTTCAATGCCAGGGCCGCCCCGATAAAGATCGCCGACAAGCCAACGACGGGCAGGCTGTAAAACCCGATCGCAATCATCTGGCGGATGATCTGCAATGGATACCAGCGCGGGCTGAAGCTCGCGCCTATGGTCTTGCCGGTAAAGATCGAAAGACGACCGATCTCGCTGAGCATGCCCAGCGTCGCGCCGCCGAGCCATTGCAGAGGATTAGGCAAACCCGATTTAGCTTTCGTAGATGCGTTTGACACGAGGCGTCAGTCCTGTGGTGAGTTCGTAACCAATGGTGCCCGCGAGGACGGCTTGTTCTTCTAATGCAGCGTCTGGCCCGATCAATTGGGCATAAACACCGGGGCGCGCAAGATCCGCGGTTTGTGTGACGTCAATTGTAATCAAATCCATGGATACCCGTCCGAGGATTGGGCAGCGTTTCCCGCCAAGACTGGCGAAGCCCTTGTTCGAAGCGGAACGCGGGAATCCGTCGCCGTATCCGATCGCCAAGGTTGCCACCAGAGTCGGCTCTGTTGCTCGCCAGGTCGCGCCGTATCCGACGGTATCGCCGGTTTCAATCTGGCGAACCTGCAGGATCGGGGCTTCCAGCGTCATGCCAGGTTTCAGGATCAAGCCTTCGGGCGGGTGGCCGCCGCCATAGAGCGCGATGCCTGGCCGGGTGAGGGCATGGTGAAAATCTGAACCGAGCCAGACACCGCCCGAATTGCTCAGACTGCGCGCGACGTTCGGAAAGGCGCTGGCGATCGAATCGAGCGCGTCGTTCTGCTGTGCGTTGAGCGCCGCGTTTTCGTCTTCCGAGCAAGCAAGATGCGACATGATCAGGTCCGGATCTTGCGCCTGGCTGGCTTCGGCGAGGTCATAAACGTCTTTTGCAGGCAGACCCAATCGGTTCATGCCGGTATCAAAGTGCAACGCATATCCACGCGGCATCTTCACGCCATCGACAAGCCAGTCGGCCATGGTCCGGAACTGAAAACTCGAATTGATCACCGGGATCAGTGCATTCTCGCGGTACAGCGCTTCTTCATCTGGCGACGGGCCATTGAGGACAAAAATATTCGGATGGCTGCCGAGAGTCGCGCGGGCAACTTCGGCTTCATGGCTGTGGGCGACGAAGAAATGATCGCAACCGGCATCGTGCAGCGTTTCTGCGACGTGGGGCAGACCATGGCCATACGCGTCGGCCTTGATCACCGCGCCTGTGACGCCTGAAACCTGCGCAGACTGAACCGTGCGCCAATTATCGGCGATGTTGGAAAGATGAATATGGGCGCGGGGTCTTAGGCTCATAATCGGTCGGATTACAGCGCTTTGCGGCGGATGTAAGGCCTATTCCTCAAATGGGTCCTGCGAAGGCCGCGCAAGATTACCGAAGCGCGTGACATTCGCATCAAACGATAGAACGACTTTCCCAATCGGACCGTGGCGTTGTTTGCCAAGGATCACTTCCGCTGTGCCATATACCTCGTCCATGCGTTGGCGCCAGGATGCCCACTTGTCAGCCGCGGCCGGGTCGGCGCCATCGGCCTGCGGCTCGGTGCGTTCGAGGTAATAGCTCTCACGGTAAACGAACATGACGACGTCAGCATCCTGCTCGATCGAGCCGGATTCACGAAGGTCAGAGAGCTGCGGGCGTTTATCATCGCGTTGCTCGACCTGCCGTGACAGCTGCGAGAGCGCGATGACCGGGACATTGAGCTCCTTGGCCAGCGCTTTCAAGGTCGTCGTGATCTGTGTCACCTCTTGCACGCGATTGACGTCGGATTTGCCAGATGTGCCGGTCAGCAGCTGCAAATAGTCGATAATGATCAGGTCGACGCCTTGCGCGCGATGCAGGCGGCGTGCGCGGGCGGCCAGTTGGCTCACTGAAATGCCGCCCTGATCATCAATATAGAGTGGCAAATTCTGGAGTTCTTCAGTGCCTTCTCGCAAAGTCTCGAAATCGTTCTTGTCGAGATCGCCCTGGCGGATCTTGTGGGCGTTGATGCTGGTCCGTTCGGCCAGGATCCGCGTCGCGAGCTGTTCAGACGACATCTCCAGCGAGAAGAACGCAACCTTGCCGCCTTCGATTGTCTTGGTTGAGCCATCATCCTGTTTCTCGCCGCGATAATCAGCTGAAACATTGTAGGCGATATTCGTCACCAGCGAGGTTTTCCCCATCGAGGGACGTCCCGCCAAGATGATCAGGTCTGATTTGTGCAGCCCGCCCATCTTGTGATCAAGATCATCAAGACGGGTCGCGATACCGGCAATCTTGCCTTCGCGCTTAAACGCCGCTTCGGCCATTTGAAGCGACTCGGTCAGCGCCTCGGAGAAACTGGAAAATCCGCGCCCGGTCGATCCGCGCTCGGCGAGCGAGAACAGTTCGCGTTCGGCAAGTTCTATCTGCTGTGAGCCATCGACGTCGCGATCATGATGCTGCGCGCGCGACTGAACGCCTGCGCCGATATTGATCAGCTCCCGCCGCATTGCGAGGTCGCGAATGATTCGGGCATAGTCCTGCACTTCCGGCCCGAACGCCGCGCTGTCGAGAAGATCAGCTAGATACTGGGCGCCGCCAATCTGCGTCAGGCGTTCGTCTTTTTCGAATTGCTCGCGCAGCGTAACTCCGTCGGCGACGCGGCCATTCTGAATCAGCATCATGCAGGCTTCGAAGATTTCCTGGTGCGCCGGAGCATAGAAGTCGATCGGACGAAGGAATTCCGAAACGCGTTGGAACGCGTTATTGTCATACAGAATCGAGCCAATGACCGCGGCTTCTGCCGACAGGTTGTGTGGCAATTCTCGGCCGGGTTCGTCCGATTCCGGAAGAGGTGAAACAGCTGTGCTCATCGGGTAGTGTTAACCATAGATACGAACATTCGGCATCCCCCCTTCATCACAAATCCCACTGACTAACTGTGAGTTGTCCACAAATGAGCGTGCCGCAATTCTTGAGATCCCATCCCGTGACTGGCCTTTCTAATCCAATACGCTATGAAGCGCCGTTCGCGTGCCTGACCCTCATCCAAACTCTGCGGAGTCCTTGCCCTCATGAGCCCGGTTTCGATGCTGTCCAACCTTTCCAGCCCGGCTTCCGTCTATGGCGCGCCGTTCGGGCTTGACCTGTTGCGGTTGATCGAGGCGCTGGAGGAACGCGGATGCGCCGCGCTGTATGTCGCGCGCGATGACAAGCAAGCCGCCACCGCTCTGAAGCTGGCGCAATTCTATCGCCCGACGCTCGAGACCATTCGCCTGCCGGGGTGGGATGTTCTGCCATATGACTGGGTCAGTCCGTCGCCCGCGGTGGCTGCAGCGCGCTGTGCGGCGTTGGCCTTTCTGGCGCAGCGGGCCGCCAATGCTGAGCCATGCCTGGTCGTCACCACAGCCAGCTCTTTGGTTCAACGCGTGCCGCCAGTTGAGACGATGCGCGCAAGTTCCTTGTCGGTTTATACAGGCGGCCGAATTCAGCAGCAGGATCTGTCTTCATACCTCTCCATAAATGGCTACATCCGCGTCGCGTCTGTTTCGGAGAAGGGCGAATACTCGATCCGGGGCGGCAAGGTGGATATCTATCCACCGAACGGCGACGAGCCCGTGCGCCTCGACCTGTTCGGTGACGAGGTTGAGACCATCAAGGCGTTTGATCCGGAAACGCAGATCTCGACCCGTGTTCTCAATCGCGTCGGATTGGCGCCGGTGTCGGAAGTGTTGTTCAATGAGCAAACGCTCGGGCTGTTCCGGGAACGCTATCTTGAAGCGCTCGGATCGCCGGTCGGGGATCCGATGTATGAAGCGGCGCGAGCGGAAATCCGCCGCGGCGGGATCGAAAGCTGGCTCTCTTTGTTCCACGATCGCTTGCACACGCTGTTTGATTATCTGGGGCCGGATGTTCTGATCGGGCTCGGTGCGCTGTCAGCAGAAGCAGCCAGCGAACGTCTCGCTCAGGCCAAGGATTATTATGCTGCCCGCCTCGAAGCAGCTGGCGAAGAGCGTCAGGCGCGCGTGCTGCCGCCGCATCATCTCTACCTGACCGAAAAAGAGCTTTCTGATAGCCTGCAATCGCGCGGCGTCGCCCGTTTTCATGCCGGCACAGGGGAGGGCGGTATCGATCTTGGCGGCGCGCCAGGACGTGATTTTGCGCCGGAGCGCACTCAACCGGAAGTCAATATTTTCGAGGTCGCAGCAGCGCACGCCAAAACCGAACAGGATGCTGGCAAGACGGTGATCTTCGGCGCCTGGACAGAAGGCTCGGCGAGCCGGCTGGAAGGCGTGCTTGAAGATCACGGCCTTCCGGATGCGACGCGGATTTACTCACTCGAAGCGGCGCAGCAGGCCGAAATCGCGATCTGTGAACTGCCGCTTGAAAGCGGTTACCAGACGGATGACCTTGTTATCATTGGCGAGCCGGACATTCTCGGGGACCGACTGGCGGCTCCGCGGAAGAAACGCAAAGCGGCGAATTTCATCGCCGAAGCGGGCAGCTTGAATCCCGGCGATCTGGTTGTCCATGTCGACCACGGTGTCGGCCGCTATGTTGGCTTGAAAACACTGGACCTGGCCGGAGCGGCGCATGACTGCCTCGAGCTTGGCTATAGCAAAGGCGATAAGGTCTTTCTGCCAGTCGAGAATATCGACCTGATCAGCCGCTATGGCAGTGAGGATGCTGAGAGCGCGATCGATGCGCTCGGCGGCGCCGGCTGGCAAACGCGCAAGGCCAAGGCCAAGAAGAAGATTCTGGAAATGGCCGCCGAGCTTATGGCCATCGCAGCGGCGCGTGAGATGAAAAAAGCCGATGCGGTTGTGACCGGTGATGGTTTGTATGAAGAGTTCGCGGCGCGCTTCCCATACGAAGAAACAGACGATCAACTGAACGCCATCGAAGACGCGCTCGGCGATCTCTCGTCCGGCAAGCCGATGGATCGCCTGATTTGCGGCGATGTCGGGTTCGGTAAGACCGAAGTCGCGCTGCGGGCAGCTTTCGTCGCGGCCATGGCCGGGCAGCAGGTTGCGATCATCGCGCCGACAACGCTGCTGGCGCGCCAGCACTATAATACATTTGTCGAGCGGTTCGCGGGCTGGCCTCTAAATGTGCGACCGCTGTCGCGTTTTGTCTCCACCAAGGATGCCAGCGAAACCAAAGCAGGGATGACAAATGGCACGGTCGACGTCGTCATCGGTACGCACGCACTGCTCGCCAAGAATGTCGCGTTCAAACGCCTCGGCCTGTTGATCGTCGATGAAGAGCAACGGTTCGGGGTGAAACATAAAGAGCGCTTGAAAGAGTTGAAAGCCGATGTTCACGTGCTCACGCTCTCGGCGACCCCCATTCCGCGAACCCTGCAAATGGCGCTCACCGGCATTCGCGATCTCTCCATCATCGCAACGCCGCCGGTCGATCGATTGGCGGTGCGGACCTATGTCACCGAGTTTGACGCGGTCACCGTTCGCGAAGCCCTGTTGCGGGAAAAGTATCGCGGCGGACAAAGCTATTATGTGGCGCCGCGGATTTCCGACCTAGATTATCTGGAGAACTTTCTGAAAGCGAACGTCCCAGAGGTGAAATTCTGCGTCGCTCACGGACAGATGCCCGCCGGCGAGCTCGAAGATCTTATGACCGCTTTCTATGAGGGCGAGTATGATGTTCTGTTGTCGACCACGATTGTTGAAAGCGGACTTGATATTCCGCGCGCCAATACGCTGGTCATTCACAAGGCGGACCGATTTGGACTGGCGCAGCTCTATCAGCTGCGCGGACGCGTCGGCCGATCGAAACTTCGCGCTTATGCCTATCTGACAACGCCGGCGGATCGGGTGATCTCTCAATCTGCCGAGCGGCGCCTGCGCGTGCTTCAATCGCTCGATAGCCTCGGAGCTGGCTTCCAGCTTGCGAGCCATGACCTGGATATGCGCGGCGGCGGTAACCTGTTGGGTGATCAGCAATCCGGGCATGTTCGAGAGGTCGGGGTCGAGCTTTACCAACAGATGCTCGAAGACGCAGTGAAAGCGCTTCAGTCCGGCTCCAATGATGTCGATGATGTTGCCGATGAATGGTCGCCGCAGATCAATCTCGGGCTCTCAGTCTTGATCCCCGAAGGCTATGTTGAAGACCTCGGCTTGCGGCTCGGCCTGTATCGTCGCCTCGCAGATCTGGCGACGGAACAAGAGCGAGAAGCCTTCGCGGCGGAGCTCATCGACCGCTTTGGCCCGCTGCCGAGAGAGACTCAGCAATTGCTCGATGTCACGGCCGTGAAAGTGACGTGCAAGGCGCTCGGGATTTCGAAACTGGACGCCGGACCCAAGGGTGTCGTCATCACGTTCCGGGATGACACGGTTGTGGATCCGGCCAAGCTGATGACACTGGTTCGCTCACGTCCTGGAAAAATGAAACTGCGTCCTGACAGCAAACTGGTCATTATGGGCGTTCCGGCTGACGCAGATGCGCGCATGCAATCGGTCAAAGGATTGCTGAACGAACTTTCGGCTACGGCAGTGTAGCGACGCTAAGCAGATCGCTGTTTGCTGAACAGGGATTTTGCGGTCAGCCCTCCGAGCAACGTCTTTAGCGTGTGGAACTGCCGACGCTCAATCGCGCGCCAGGTCATCGTATTGCCAGCTGAGTCCTCGATCCGACGCGCCAGCACAACGGCGCCTCGATAGCTCGTTTCGGGCAACGAAATGCAGATATGTCTGGAATCCAGCCGCGCCGCCAGATCGGTATCGCGCAAGAGCGATTTGATGATCAACGCGACAGACCGGATATCGCCATTTTGCGGGATCGTGAATGCAACAACCGAGAGCGGCGTGGCATACTGATCGGCTTGCGCGATCTGCGCTTCGAGATGGGATTCCAGATATTCGCGGGAGACCAGCCCTGTAGCGGGGTCCTCGATGATTCCAGACGGAACGTGGCCGGCGTCCCGCTCAACCAGTGCGTCATGAGAAATTGCGTGAAGATCATTTGCGAGATTTTCGATGTCCGGCGTAAGATCGAGAATTTGATCCGCCTTCGCCATTTCCTCGCTCGACAATTGTCCTGCCACTTGCGGGCGAAGCAACAGAATAACGCGCGGTATATGTGCGATCTGAAGCGCTTTGACACTCGATAGCAGTTTTGCGGCTTCGTCGTCGGCGCGGGTGGGGCAGAGGACCAGGGTCTGAAACCCGCCGCTGGTCAGATAATCTTCTGCAGTCAATCGACTGATTGCTGCGACGAGGCTGACCTCGGCATCATTCAAGCTGGACTTGATAGCGTTTAGGAAGGGCGCATCCTGTCCGAGCCAGAGCATACGCGCACGTCCCATTGGGGGCGCTGCGGTGGCTGCGGATCCAAATTTTTCGGCGGTGCGCGCGCGGAGATGAATTTCGCGTTGGCGCTGCATTTCGCGTTGGCGGATCGCCAATCTCGCCGGGAGCGATTCGATTTGTCCAACATCGGTGAGATGAATGTCGCTGCGTGCCGGGGCAGACGTCTGTTTCCCAATCGTGACAACCAGGCGATTGTCCAGGCCATCAAGCGGGCTGCGCCGGGTTAAATTGTCGATGAGAGCGGGCGCCGAATCCGGCGGCAGATACGAGCCACGCACCGGAACCGGTCTCAGGCCGGCTTGACGCAAGCGCGTCTGGAGCATTTCCAGCCGCGGGCTTTCAGATACGACATGTATCACCGGAGCATCGAACCGTTGATCGTTCAGCATTGTTTCCCGCCCTTGCGTCGACGTTACGTCAGGCTTTTTCTTTGCGCCTTTGAGTCTTAAGGTCTGGTTGATCAAAGCGGCTTTTTCGGCCGCACTTATAGGAGAAGCTCATGGCGCAAGGTCCATTGTCAGGCGTGAAGATTGTCGAATTTGCCGGAATCGGCCCTGGTCCGTTTTGCGGAATGCTGCTCAGCGATATGGGCGCGGATGTTGTTCGGATTGACCGGGCGGGCTCAAACCGCCCTGGAAATCCAGCCGATGTAATGAGCCGGGGCCGCCGTTCAGTTGCGCTGAACTTGAAAGATGACGCGGATCGCGAAACGGCTTTTCAGTTGCTGGAAAAGGCCGATGCCCTGATTGAAGGGTTCCGCCCCGGTGTGATGGAGCGCAATGGACTTGGTCCCGATGCCGTATTGGCGCGCAACCCGAAGCTCGTTTACGGGCGCATGACCGGATGGGGGCAGCATGGCGCGCTGTCGCATTCGGCCGGGCATGACCTCAATTATATTGCGATCACCGGCGCGCTCCACGCCATGGGTGACGGCGATGGCCGGCCGCGCCCCCCGTTGAACCTGATCGGGGATTATGGCGGCGGCGCGCTGTATCTGGCGATGGGGCTCCTGGCGGCGGTCATCAACGTCAAGAATGGCGGCGATGGCCAGGTCATCGACTGTGCGATGTCAGATGGCGCGGCCTCTCTCGCCACGATGTTCTATGGCATGCGAGCGATGGGAGTGTGGGCAGACGATCGTGAGGCTAATCTGCTGGATGGCGGCGCGCATTTCTATGACACGTATGAATGCGCGGATGGAAAATGGGTCTCAATCGGATCAATTGAGCCACAATTCTATGCCTTGCTGGTCGAAAAGGCCGGACTGACGGATCCTGATTTTCAGTCGCAAATGGATCGCTCCAAGTGGCCTGATTTGAAGGCAAAACTGATGGCGGTGATCAAGACCAAGACGCGTGATGAATGGTGCGCAATCATGGAAGGCACGGACATCTGCTTCGCGCCGGTGCTGTCCATGGCAGAAGCACCGACGTATAAGCACAATACTGACCGCGGAACGTTCGAGACCATTGACGGGGTCGTTCAACCCGGACCGGCGCCGCGCTTTTCAAAAACACCAGGCGCGATCCAGGGCAAACCTGCCGGTATTGGAGAGCATCAGGAAGAGGTGCTCAAAGACTGGGGAATCGCTTAAACCGCGCAGTTCAGAAAAGCATTTGAGCGGAGAATACGATGGGCGCACTTCCTGGCACAACCGGGCGACGGCGAATTTACCTGATGCGGCACGGGTTCGTCGACTATACCTCGCCTGAGGTGCGAGCCGCCCAGGATCCATCGATCGCCTATTTGACCGAACAGGGCCGCGAAGAAGCCCGCGCGGCTGGCATTGCGCTTTCGGATGTTCAGCTCGACGTGGCGTTTCACACAGGACTGCGACGCACACAGGAAACAGCCGAACTGGTCCTCGCGCAACATGATCTGAATGCGCCAGAGCTTGAGCAGGAATCTCGCTTTCAGGAATTGCGGTCGGGGCAATATATCGATTTCAAATCGCCCGAACATCTTGCTGCGACGATGACGTTTCAGTTTGAGCAAGCCGGGACGCCGGGCGCGACTTTTCTCGAAGGCGGCGAGAAGTTCTCGGATGCGATGGACCGGATCGAAGACGGATTAAAGGGGCTGCTGTCTCGTCCTGGCTGGGCCTCAGCCCTTTTAGTCGCGCATGAAGTGGTCAATCGCATGATCCTGTCCTGGACAATTGGCGCCCCGCTGGGATCAAGCGCCGGGTTCGAGCAGGATACCGGATGTATCAACATTATCGATTTCGATTTGGTGCCGGACGAGGTTGGAACGACGCGAATCGAACGGGCGATGATCAAATCGGTCAATCTGACCCCAGCCAATTATCTCAAGAATGGCATGAACTTGCGGTCGCTGGAGGCGATATTTACGCGCGCAGCTGAATAGGCCTACGAACTAAGGCGAAATCGCGGCGCGAAAATGAACGGAACCTACAAGTTTCCCTCCGACTGCGTTCATCTACGTTCAGCTATACAGGGGATGTCGACGGGATCCCGTCTGTTCTTCAGGCGCCCGGCGACGTCCTTCTTGCTTGACCTTGGCCGTTCTATGAACGGCCATTTTTTTGCGCGATATCCTCGGCCCGGGCCATCGCTGTGTTCAAGCTGACTTCCAGGCGCGCCCGCAGCGTTTCGCGATCGTCATTGTCACCTGGTATGACGGCTTCTCCAAATACCAGAGCGCCGCGCGTGAACGGGTAGGGAATACGGAACTTATCCCAGGTGTTCAGGCGTTTGCGAGGGGCAGATACGATCGCATATGGCAGGATTGGCGCGCCGGTTCGCTGCGCCATGATGATTGGCCCGTTTTGCGCGATCTCTGCAGGACCTCGCGGACCGTCAGGTGTGATGCAAATGCCGCCGCCATTCTTGAGGATGCGTAACGCTTCGGCCAGCGCCTTCATGCCGCCTTTGTCGCGTTTCTTGCCTTTGTGCGTCGAGGACCCGCGCACCGCTTCCAGGCCAAGATGTTTGATCGCTTTGGCCACCGGTTCACCATCCTTGGACAGCGAGATCAGCATGGCGGACCGGGTTTTCTGGTTCGGCCATCTCTGGATGATTCGATTCCAACCGGAGGGCAGAAGCAAGATCGTTGAATGCCAGGCGGCGACGATGATGT
>SPJK01048991.1_pt1 | contig 13663 bp, 10 predicted proteins | sample 3741771 | NCBI WGS metagenome assembly SPJK01 (sample SAMN10925997, study PRJNA522277) | cold seep metagenome | isolation source: Elba SIP-enriched marine methane seep metagenome, extraction at timepoint T2 | place: Italy: coast of Elba, Mediterranean Sea | reverse complement strand
CTTCCATGCCGCCAAAAAAACCGGTCAGAACCTACCGTGGGCAAGTCATTCAAGAGTAAATTTAAAGTGCAAGCATATTTGTTTACTATTCAGCCCGCTTGAATCAAGCTTGATATACTTGCTCAATTTAACCGGGTTGAATAGTGAAACAAAAACAATTTTGCTGAGTTTTCCTTTTTCTCAAGTATTTCAAGGGAATTGGCTATAGCCAAATAACTAAATTATTTTCATCATCCAGGTTATTACGAGCCTCCTGTAAATGTTTACAACCCGCAACCAATATCTGTACACGTTCTTTCGTTAACGGCCAATGAGGGTGTGTGTTATGGGCAAATGCGCCATTACTTGCTACGATTTCATCTATCGTGTCTACAGCTAATACATGCACATAGATTGCATTCGCCTCAGGGTTTCCATGCTCTATGGCTAGAAAAAACTGAAATTCAACTTCATCTCCCTGGGTTTGTGGTTGAATGATTGCATCAGATGCTCTTTGTATCCAAGTCCCCGGTTGCTGAACATTTGACTGAAGATAGATCCTCAACCGTTGGAACATTTGTGTTGGTGACGGGAATAGCATATTTAATCGTGCTATAGGCGGTTTTGGTATCACCAGGATATGCCCTCCATCACTTTGTTTTGCCCAGGCACGGGCTCGATACATGATCCACAATGCAGTGATGGTATCAAATACATCCCAGACCTTGGGTTCGCCTAATGGGGGAATATGTAGAATACGTTCTCCGTCACGATTAGTGAAATAATGTAAACGTATTTCAAGCTGGGAAATCAAACGTCCTGAAGTGTATTGTTCAATAATGGCCAAAAGACCAAAAATCAGAATGGTATAGGAAACCAACTTAAAAATAAGTTCTAAAAAATCAAAATTCACTGTTGACTCCATCTTGCAGTTAAATAAGGGAAGTAGGGAAAATCAAAGCCAGATTGTCGTTCTGACTTGATGAGCAAGCAGTATCTGCCAGACTTGGTTCAGAATATTCTTTCATGTTATTCAGTGTTAATTATTCCAGTTCAATAGTGCAGTCTGGTTCCAGGTTGAAAATATAATTAATTCCGGCCTGAATTTCTACTGCAGTCGTACAGGTTTTAGCGAACAAACCGTGTTTATAAGCAAAGATATAGTTGCCTTCCGGCAGAACAAATTTAAAATTATCACTGTCATCAAATCGGTAGGTATCAACGCCATCAATAGAAAATACCAGATTGTCAAACAATGCACCTTGATCAATGGCTCTATGGATGGTAATGTTTGCTGAAGTCGCAGGAGAGGCTACCAAGGGCGTTGCGTTAATTACACCGGGACTAGTGCAGGCATTTAAAAACAGCGTTGCGATTAAATAGATGATCGGTTTGTTCATGGGTTGTCCGGCTAGATATGTTTAAATTTAGAGGTGATTAAGCTGATATTCACAGCAACTACACATAGTGTTATTTAGGTTTCATAGTTATCTGAATTTTCTAATTGGAAATTATACGCTTCTGGTTCAAAAATACCTCGATATAATGTATAGATTTATGTGTTGATCAAGGATATTTGCAATATTCGCTTAACACTCATGTAAACCGGTGAAAAAGTAGACAATTCAACTATAATGCAAGATTTAATGGGCTAGTACACAGCACCCACTAAGTGAAACTAATAATAATCTATGAGCCAGAATGCTTGCATCATTAGCTGCCACGATTGCGGATTATTGCAACGCATAAGCCATCTGCCTGAGGACGGTACTGTCCAATGTTGTCGTTGTTCAGCAGTATTAAGAAAACGTCAGAGAATCAAGCCGGAAAAAAGTATTGAACACACACTGGCATTGGTGATAACCGCTTTAGTTTTGTTCACAATAGCCAATATTTTTCCGATTATTGAAATACAGGCTGAAGGAAATGAATTGTCATCTACGTTGTTTGCTTGCGTAGAATACCTTTTCAATAACAATATGAAACTTTTGGCCGGATTGGTTTTTTTAACCAGTATCGGCGCTCCTATGATTCAATTAACGGGGTTATTTTATATTCTGCTGCCATTGCATTTCAATGTTAGATCCTGGAATGCTCCGCAAGTCTATCGAATCGTGAGAGTCATCAGTTCCTGGAGTATGTTGGAAGTACTTATGCTAGGTATTTTGGTTGCGGTGGTCAAATTATCGGGGTTGGCTACCGTTATTCCAGGTATAGCCTTATGGACTTTTGGTTTGTTGATTTTTGTCGTAGCAGCCATACTGAATGATCTGGATACTGAGATGCTTTGGGAACAAATCAGTTCCAAAACAGCCGCAACAACGATTCCAAAATTAGCGTTGAACGTACAATTCAGCAACTGTCATAACTGTAATCTGTTAAATACCATTACCAGTTCCGGTGCCAACGCATGCCCACGTTGCGGGGCAGCGGTGCATAGTCGAAAGCCGGATAGCTTGAATCGTTGTACTGCATTACTCATTGCTGCTGCCGTTTTGTACATTCCGGCTAACTTATTGCCGGTTATGGTGGTCACCAGTTTAGGTAAAGTCGAAGGTGATACTATTATCAGCGGGGTCATCTATCTGGCAACATCCGGAGACTGGCCTTTAGCGGTTATTGTGTTTGTTGCCAGTATCGTGGTGCCGAGTATTAAATTAATAATTTTATCTTTGCTGTTGTTTACCGTACATTTCAAGTCATCATGGCGTCCGAAAGAAAGAACCCGATTGTATCGTTTAACCGAATTAATCGGGCGCTGGTCGATGGTAGATATTTTTGTCGATACTTTAATGGCAACTCTAATACAAATTCAGGGTTTAATGGTTATAGAAGTCGGTGTTGGAGCGGTTGCCTTTGGCGCCGTAGTGGTATTAACCATGTTAGCCGCTATGGCTTTTGACCCCCGGTTAATATGGGATAATTTGGAGAATGTAGATGGCTGAGTCCTTTCAGGATGAGCAAATGGACCAATTGCCCGAAAGTCGTATTCAGGCTCGGTCAAAATTTTCTATCGTCTGGTTGGTGCCATTTATTGCGATATTGGTTGGCGGATGGATTGGCTATCAAGCCTGGTCGAAAATGGGCCCTACGATAACCATTACATTTAAAACAGCTGACGGTCTGGAAGCCGGTAAAACAAAAATAAAATATAAAAATGTTGAAGTAGGGGGGGTTAAAAGCATTCAAGTTAATCATGAGACAATGAATATCATAGTCACGGCCGAATTAGATAAAGATATCAGTGCTTTTTTAACCGATCAGACTCAATTCTGGGTGGTCAGGGCAAGGATCAATGCCAGTGGCGTTTCCGGCTTGAGTACCTTGTTGTCAGGTGCTTATATTGGTATCGACCCTAGTTCCAAAGGACAAAAAACCCGCAGCTATACAGGGTTAGATACGCCTCCGGTCGTGACACGAAACAAACCCGGCAAGCATTTTATTTTATATGCTCAGAATTTAGGGTCTCTTGAAAGAGATGCACCGATTTATTACCGGAAATTCAGCGTAGGTCGGGTTGAAGATGTCAAGCTGAATAATGACGGACAATCTGTTACCGTGAAAATCTTCATTGACTCGCCATATGATCAATGGGTTAATCGTACTACCAAATTTTGGAATGCCAGTGGTATAGATTTTTCCATGAACGCTAATGGGATTAATATGGATACTGAATCGCTGGTTTCTATTTTGATTGGTGGGATTGCATTTGAAACGCATGATCTGGGCCAAGAAATCGAACCGGCGGAAAATAACAGTACTTTCACCTTATATACCAATCGAAAAGCCTCCTTAGAAAGAGATGATAAAACCAGTTCTAAATTTGTAATCAACTTTTCCGAATCGGTGCGAGGCTTGACAGTTGGTGCTCCGGTTGATTTTAGAGGTATACAATTAGGTGAAGTCACTGATATACATTTGTCATATGATACGGTTACCAAACAAGTTATTGTACCGGTGACGATCAGGATAAATTATGACCATATTGCATTCACAGGAGAATATATTTCAGATGTATTGCTTGATTCAGTACGCCAGAAGAGAACTAATTTTTTTGTAAAACAGGGCTTGAGAGCTCAGTTACAAACAGGCAATTTATTGACCGGACAACTGTATATTGCTTTAGATTTTTTTCCGGATGCAACGCCTTATCAAATGAATTGGGATACCGAAGTGCCGGAGTTTCCATCAATGCCGGGAACAATGGGGGCAATCAAACATAATATTACTAGTATTTTGAAAAAAGTGGATGCGATGATGACACAAGTAAAAGAGTTGAGTTATAAACTCAACCATAATATCGAGCCGGAATTGTCTGTTACATTAAAGCAGACCACAAAATCACTTGCATCGATTGAGAATACCTTGAAAAATGAATCTCCCTTGCAGCAGGATTTACAAACTGCGTTACGTGAGTTTGCAAAAGCGGCCCGGTCAGTTAAAAACTTAACTGATTATCTGGAACGGCATCCGGAATCTTTAATTGAAGGTAAAAAAGGAAATTAATCGTGGGAAAACAATTGACAGCGCTTTGGATCACTATTGGGTTGATATTATCGATGACAGGCTGTGGTAGTTCCCCGGCAGCTAAATTTTATACAATCACTGCATTAGATCGTAATCTTGTTACACCGGCCCTAATTAAGACAGGCAAGGATATTACGGTTAGAATTGGCCCAGTTACAATTCCCGATACTTTGCAAAAGCCTCAGATTGTTTCACGGACGGGTGAAAACATGCTGGTATTAGATGAATTCAACCGCTGGGGAGGTGATTTACAGAGCGATTTTCAACGTATTCTAGGCGAGAATATTTCTATACTATTGCCAACTGAGCATATTATTTTGAATCAAGAGTTAACACCGCTTCCAGTGGATTTTCAAGTCATTGTTTATGTCCGTGAATTTGATGGTAAATTGGGTGGGGTTGTAACACTCAATGCGGATTGGACAGTGGTACACTTGAAAAGTGAAAGTACAGGCAAGTCCGAAAAATCTTTGCTTCAGGAAAATACTGAAGGTGCAAGATATCAGGAGTATGTTTCAGCACAAAGCCGTTTATTGGCAAAGCTCAGTCATGAAATTGCCAATGAAATTAGCAGGCAATTACAGGTACCAGCCCAACATTAGAACTAATGCCGGATTATGCTATGGTCCATCCGGCCTACTCAGGCTATATCTGCTGTGTTAGTTAGTCGCGCTCACTGGATTAGTTTTTAGATGGTATTATTTTCAGGCGCGACGTAATGCAACACAGAACCGATGCGGCTTTTATTAGGCAATCTTTTGTTTTTGATTAAATAAATCAAGTACAGTTTTGGACAGTTCCTCTTCTGAATATGGTTTGGTCAAATACACATCAACCCCTTTTTCGATGGCCAACTGCTTATGTTTTCCGGTTGCCCTGGAAGTAATCATAATCACAGGAAGTGATTCGGTTGACTCGGTTCTGCGTAAATGCTCGGTGAGTTCGATACCGTTCACACGCGGCATTTCCAAGTCGGTGATGACAATATCAGGAATCCGTGAGTCAAGTAGTTCAATAGCTTCCAAACCGTCACGAGCCGGCATGATTTGATAACCCATATCCGAAAAGAATTGCTCTAAAGAACGTCGTGCACTGAGTGAGTCATCAACAACCATAGCATGAGGCAGATCGTCCATTTGGTCTTTTTGGATAAATTGTTCGTTGTGTTGATCACCCCAGCGAGCAGGTTGTTGCAGCAGTTCTTGTAAATCCAGTACTGATGCAATACTGCCATCATCGAGCAAACTGGCACCGATAACGCCATGAATTTTAGGTAACACCGAATCCAGTTCTTTTACCACCATTTCTTTTACATTAAGTACGCTTTCAACAGCAATTGCATAATGTTGGTCTTGATAGCTCAATAATAATAAGGTTCGGTTTTGGATTTCCTGGTCCAGATTCGGTTGAACACGACTTAACAAGGATTCAAGAGCTTTAACTGTATAACGTTTATCGTCAAATTCAAATACATATTCTTGATCTTCTTGGCTGAGATGACCGGCTTCAGGTAGCAATATTTGATCGATACCCAGTTCCGCAATCGCAAGCGTTTGAGATCCGATTTTTACCAATAAGGTATTGTAGTGCGCCAAACTCAAGGGCAGCTGGATATGAAAATGACAACCTTGGCCCGCTTCACTGTCGATATTTAAAGTGCCACCCAGCGCTCTGATACCGGTATTGACGGCATCCATTCCCACACCCCGGCCGGAAATGTGACTAACATTTTCCTGGGTGGAGAAATTCGGTTGCATGATTAACTGTTTAATTTCATCATCAGCCAATACGGTATCGGGCTCAATCATGCCCAATTTCAGGGCTTTGTTTTTAATTGCGTTAAGATTTAAACCGGCACCGTCGTCAATGCAGTCAACGACAATCATGTTTTTATCACGTTTGAAATCCAGTTTAATATTACCCTGTTCATTTTTGCCAGTGGCAACTCGGTTTTCAGGGTCTTCGATACCATGGTCTACGGCATTTCTTAATAAATGCATTATGGGGTCCAGCATACCGTTTAGGATGTCACGATCAACCAGCACATCCTGCCCGGTGATTGATAATTGCGCATTTTTGCCGGTCATGCGTATGGCCTGTCTAACACTTCTTTGTAATCGGGAAGTGATGGTATTGACCGGGATAGTACGCATATCAAGTAATTGGTCGCGGCTGGCGCCATTCAAATACCCCTGCTCGATAACCAATGCATCAATATCGCGAAGTTGCGATACAAATCCACGGTTCATCTCCCTGGAGTCTGATGTCATTTCATGTAAGCGTCGACTGGTTGTGTATAGCTCATTGTATTGGTCCATTTCCAATGAGTCGAAATCCGGGTTTTCGGTGTCGGCGGTTTGTAGTTGTTTAATACTTTGAAGATCAACCAAATCCAGCATTTCCTCACTGATAAGGTGAAATTGGTCCAAATGCGCTTTTAATGCGCGGGTTTGATCCAATGCATTTTTCAACTGGTCTCGCAACTGTCCGTTTGCGATCATTAATTCATCTGAGAACTGTAACAGGCTGTCGATAGTTGAAGCCGGGATACGCAGCATCTGTTCGGTATTTTCTTTTTCTTCCTTAGCGTCTTTACTATCTGCTGCTTTTGCGGTTGTTGCTGTAGAGGGTGTAACTTGTGCCTGCCCGGCTAATGATTCAATCCCTTCGTGGTCAATGCGTCCGGCTAAATCCAGGATTTCCTGTAATACCGATAAAGTGTCTTGTGGTGGTTCCGAGTCGGTGGTCAAAGATTCGGATATTTCTTCCAGGCAATCCGAGGCACGTTGTAAAGTGGACCGTATCAGGCCGGAGGGCAGAGTGTTGCTGTTCACCAGTGCTGTTAAAATATCTTCAAGATGGTGAGTTAGATTGGCAATACCGCGCACCCCCACGGTATTTCCTGCGCCTTTTAAGGTATGTGCAGCCCTTTGCGCAATAATGATATCGTCCATGCTGCCGCCTTGGTCCAGGTTGGCTATCGCAGCAGAGAAAGATGCTGTTTGTTCGGGTAATTCACTCAGCAGACTGTCAACCAGTTCAGGGGCAACATCCTCAGGTACCTGCAGGGATATATCATCTGCCTGCGCTTGCTTTTGACGCTCAGGTTGTGCTTCTTGTTGATTGTCCGATTCCAAAGCCTGGAAAGCAGTCATTAATTCCATGGCATTGACTTCATTTAAGGCAATCGGCCATTTAGGTGAGCACAATGCCAATATCAATGATTGAATTTTTTCCGGCGCGGTCGGGTTGATTAAATAATGATTTAACGCAACTAACCATTGCTCTAATAATGCGTCGATGAATTCCGGTTTATCACCTGCCTGAAGTGCATTAAGGTTGGACAGGGTATGCAAACTGGCTAAATGTAAGCCCTTGAAATCGGCAGTTTCGGCGATTCGCGAAAACTTGTCCAAGTGTTCGATCAGCGTTTCGGAGTGTGAAGCAAAAGCTTGCTGTTCATTAATCAATTCGTAGGCAGAATCCACAATGGGTTGTAGTGTTATTAATAATAATGCTACAAATTCTTGTAATGCCTGCGGTACCTGGCTGGTATCGGTGATGACGGTGGGTGCTTGTAATTGAGGTTTAGCCGTTACAGTCGTTTGATTTGATTCCTCTGCCAGCACCAGCGGTGATTGTTCAAGTAATTCGGTGTCATCGAGTAATAATTGTTTGATAACTCCTACATCATCTTCATCGATGAGTGGCTGTTGCTCAAGTTGATTAATTGAGTACAGGATAGTGTCAATTTGATCACTACTATTTTGGTTTGTAAAATAGTTTGTTACAGCGAGCAGGCATTGTTGGCAGGATTTAATGCCCATTTGGTCGACTGAATTAGATTCAATCGAGGTATTCAACCATTCTTCCAGTAAATAGACAATGTCCTGAATACCGCTTAATTGTTCGAACAGCGGTTCATTTTGTATGCTCTGTAATTGTGCCAGACAGTTATTAGCCAGGGTTAATTCGTCACCTTCAAGTGCTTCAGCATCAGTCACCGTAGAGTGCAGCGTTGCAGCTTCCTGCAATAATAATTCTGCTATAGCATCAATTTCGTCCTGTTCCAATTGAGTGCTTTCATCTAGCGTATTGAGTGTTTTGAATAAGGTATTGATTGCCTTGCTGAGTTCCCGGCCGGAAATATAATCGGATAATGCGCCGGTAAGGGTGTCGAAGATCGATTGCTCAGCAATAATCGCATCAGGAGATTGCAGTTGGTTTTCACACCAGTCCTGAATTAATAGCAGGATATCAAGTAAGCCGCTTAGACCATTTTCTGTCGCCTGACTGGTAAATTGCTGGGTTTGATCGATGAATTGTTCAATTTGTTGTGCCGTAAATTTTGATTTAGAGGTACTAGACTCTGGCGCGTTGTCTTGCATCAAATTGGCTTCCAGAAAGGCCCAGTCGTCGTCATCAAGACCCAGATCTACGGCCAATCCTTTAAAACTATCCAGCAAGCTGTTGATGGTTAATGTGTTAGGTGCATATTGCAAATGTTCTTTAGCGGAGTCTAAAAAACTACTGATAAATGAATTGTCCTGATCAGAAGAGCTTAATTCCAATTCATCGGCCAAAAGCAGCAGTTCCTGTAAGCCGTCAAATCCGGTTTCAGGAATGTGTTGTTTTAAATCGCTTAGAGAAGAAAGTTGATTTAAAGAATTGGAATGGTTTGAGTGTGACATATTCACCTACCTTGCGTTGCTGTCAGGTTATCCATGACAGCGCAGTGTGTAACTATTCAAAAATTCGCCGGGAGCAGCTCCGGGGGTTACGTATCTAATGGCAAACGCAACATCCTTGTCGCGTAAAATTCCGGAGTAGTATTCGGTTGAAAAAGAATCGTTATGGTTATCCCGGAAGTTTAAAAGCACTGATTGATTTCAATAAATCAGCAGCGTATTCAACCAGGTTTTTGGTTTGCATCCCTTGCAGCTCTAATTGTTTAGATGTTTCAGTGGTGCTTTGTTTGATCTCATTGGCTTGTTGTTGCAGTTTCAACGATACCGCAGCCTGTTGTTCCGAGCCGGCGGCAATTTGTTGTACCAGTTTTACCAATTGGTGAGATTTTTCACCCGTTTCTCGCATCTGAGATCCGGCATCCTCAGCCATTTTTGACCCTTCAACCACCTGTGTGATCGCATTATTCATGGCGTTGACCGTATCTGCGGTATCCATTTGGATGTTTTTAATCAAAGCACCAATCTCCGTGGTCGCTTCAGAGGCGCTTTCAGCGAGTCGCTGAATCTCTGTCGCAACCACCGCAAACCCACGTCCGGCTTCCCCGGCAGAGGCAGCCTGCATGCTGGCGTTTAGAGCCAGTACGTGGGTTTTTTCGGCGATACCGTTAATGATGCTGGTCACACCCGCGATCTCTTGAGAACGCTCACCCAAACGTTTAATCCTTTTCTCCGTCTCACTGATATTTTCACGAATGTTGTTGATACCATCGACCGATGCCAATACCGTATTCTGCGCTTTTTCCGTGGTTGTGATGGTTTCGTCCGCCGCGGTGTTACATTGTCGCGCCAATTCGGCAATCTGTTGTAATTCGTTTGCAGCTTGATTCAATTGCTCTACAGCATTGTTGACCACATCAGATTCTTTTTCCGATACATCAATGACATTTTCAGATTGTTGTTTTACGATATTGGCAGTGTTTTCCACTTCCGCAGCCGTTTGTTTCACTTTACCCAGTGTTTGACCAGTTTGTTCGACAACTAAATTCAAACTATCGGCCAAAGGACCGGTCACGTCTTCGGCCACTGTCATTTTCACTCTTAAATCACCTTGACTGAGTTGCGCGGCAACCTGCAACATCTCAATCACCGATTCGTTTAAAGCATCATTTTCATTGGTGATTTTTTCCAGAGTTTGTTCCCGTTCATCTAACAGGGTGTCAAATGCGGTTGCCAGTTCGCCGATTTCATCATCGGACTTGGAGTTGACTCGAAGGTCTGCTTCGCCGGCTTTAAATCGTTCGATGATGTCCCGGAAAAAGGTGATTGGCGCTACGATACTGTTCACAAAAAACAAACTGATCAGCAAGCTGAATGCCAATAAAATAACACCGATAATGGCGGCGGTTTTGATAATATCGTTAATCAGCTGATTAACCGGAGCAAATGCTTCCTCTTCGTCAATCTCCGCCAAAATCGCCCAGTTCAAACCAGCGATATTCAATGGTGCGTATGCAGATAGTACCGGAATGTTACGATAATTAGGAAAGACCTTGAAACCGGTTTCCCCTGCTAATGCCGCTTTGGAACCGGGAGAACGTACTTCCTGCAAACCGATAGTCGTGCCTTTTTTGGAAATATTTTTGATTTCCTGTTCAGGCATTTGCGCTTGTTTAACTGCCGCAAAATAACCGTCAGGGTCTTCGATCAGGAAGCGTGAGTCATTTCGCATAGTAAAGTCATCCGCTACCAGATAGGTTTCACCGGATTCGCCCAGGCCATAATCAGTCCAGTTTTTATCGAAGGTCATTACCTGATTGATTTTATCCAATGGCATCTGAATAATGAATACACCTTTGAGCTTGCCGTCGATATACAGCGGTGACGATACAAATGCAGCATAGTCATTATAACTGGGATAATATGCTGCCATTTTGGTGGTATAGGATTTACCCTGCATTTCATTAGTTAAAGCCTCTTTAAAGGCATGACCTAAACCTGATTCGGCATAGGGTCCATCAAATAAAGAGGTTGCATAATCCAGCTCTTTAAATACCGAATAAACCACGAATCCGGTTTTGGCATCTACCAGGAAAACGTCATAGAAGCCCCATTTATTGAGATAATCTCTAAATCGTGGATGGTATTTGGCATGAACTTTAGCATAATCCGCGTTAACGCCAGTCAGGGTCGCCATTTCATCTTTTTGGCCCAAAGGGTTTGGATTGGTGGCGATAAAATAATTCTGTAGGGCGATACTATTGTTATCTAACTTAGCCAGCAATTCATCGGAAGGTAACGGTTGTGCTGTTTCGTTACGTTCTTTAAATTGAGGAATGAACTGGTCGTCCATATAACTTTTTACCGCGGTTTTATAGTCCGAAGGCGTATCGGGAACCTGATCCTGAAAATTTAAAAAAGGATCGGTGAATTCCGATAATGCCTTGGAAAATATTCCATCCAGACTGGCCGATTCGGTGACCTCTTCATTAATTCCGGTAATATAGTTTTCTATCTGGTCTTTCTGTAAATCGCGTTGTAAAATCAGACGGTTGGTTAATTCTGACTGTAGTGATTCTTTGGTCAGATTACTGACCACCGTTACAATACCGATAGTAGTTAATAAGACCGCCCCGACAGAGATAGCGGTCGAACCTAAAAGCATTTTAGGCTTCATTTTCATATTGTTTCCCCTTGAATTTTTGGCTAACTTTGATGAGGCTTATGCAGATATTTCAGGATCAAATGCTGATAAGAATTTTGAGTAATCAAATTCATACCAGCGGGTATCTAAAAGTTGATACGCGGTTTGTGTGTATTTGGAAATAGATTCGGTTGATTTCGACTGAGTTTCGCTTAAAGTGGATTGTTCCAGCGACTGGCCACCATCAGTCAAAAAAGCCATTGACCGATTGCCGGTTTTTATCACAATGGCAGTTTGTTTTTTTACTTGATGGTTCAAATTTAACATAGCGCTTAAATCGAATACCGGAATCATTTCACCGCGTAAATTAATTAATCCCCTCACCCAGTTAATAGTATTGGGTATGGTGAAAATTGATGCATTTTCAATGACATTGCTAAATGCACCTTCAGGCACCAGAAAACCGTATTCACCCAGCTTGAAGCCATACCGGAACACACGTTCCTGGTCGATTAAGTTGAATTGATCAGGTTTTGCAACGGTGTTGCTGTTGGCAGAAAGTGTGTTCATAGGCTCAGCTCTTTATAGAGGATTAATAATAGTGACAGAAAATCAGTATTCAGCTAATTTGTCTAAAATTTGTTGATCTTCATAAGGTTTTTCAATCAAGTCTTTACCACCTTGCATTTGGGCCCACATGCGATCTGCTTTTTTACCTTTACTGGAAACAAATATCACTGGTATGTTTTTAGTATCATCATTATTAGTTAATTCTCTGCAAGTAGCATAGCCGTCTTTTTCCGGCATCACGATATCCAGAAATACGATATCGGGCTTGTGTTCTTTACAAAGATCGACCATTTTTTCTCCGTTATCGGTTTTTACTACAACACATCCTGCGCCTTCCAGGATTGCAGACAAACGGGCCAGTTCAGTTTGAGAATCGTCACAAATTAGTGCTTTTTTCATAATAATTTACCTAGTTTAATTACATTATGAGGGATTGAAATTTTCCAGCCATTTGTCCATGCGGACCAATAGTTTTTGGAAATCATCATGTTTAATCGGTTTGGTTAGATAAGTTGTACAGCCTGCCATTACGCCTTTTACTTCATCTAATGGCGAGGTTTTTGCCGATAACATGATGACCGGGGTTTTTTTGAAGTTTGGGTTTTTCCTGAGTTCGGTACAGGTTTCATAGCCATCGATGCCCGGCATCATGACATCAAGAAAAATCATATCGTATGGTCGTTCACTGATAAGTTCCAAGCATCGTTCGCCAGTTTCAGCATAGTCAATATCGGTACCGAATTCGGCTTTTTCCAGTTCCAGTTGCAAGGCTTTATGTATTAATACACTGTCATCAACAACTAAAACTTTATATCTGTTTTGTGCTTGTTGGTTGGAATCCAATTTGCCGTCTGTGTCCAATACATGGCTTTGAGTTTGTTCACCTTGGTCAACCGGAATGGCGTCTAATGCTTTTAATAATCGAATGCCGATCAAAGGTGGTTTAATATGATATTTTGAATCCGGAAAAAGGCTGGGATTGCCTAAAGTTAATATTTGCGCATGAACACTTTTATATTCGGGATTGGTGCTGATCACCACGTCGGCATGCTCTTCGGTCCATTCATATTGGCGGGTCCGATTTGATGAAAGCAGGAATATTTTTTTGAGTTTAAAAATATCGTAATCAGACACATCCACTGTTGAAACGCGAATTAGTTCCGGTTTGTTTTCGCTTTGTATTTTGGATATGTTTTGTAAAGACATACTCTTATACTCTTATATTTAGTTTCTAAAAATAGCATCATTTAATTTAGAT
>SPJK01020784.1_pt1 | contig 13691 bp, 14 predicted proteins | sample 3741771 | NCBI WGS metagenome assembly SPJK01 (sample SAMN10925997, study PRJNA522277) | cold seep metagenome | isolation source: Elba SIP-enriched marine methane seep metagenome, extraction at timepoint T2 | place: Italy: coast of Elba, Mediterranean Sea | reverse complement strand
TATGGCCGACACTAGGCCCAGCAGCAGCGGCTGCTGGTGACACAGTGCAAAAAATGGGTGCTTGGGGCTTGCCTGCAATCAATACTGTTATCTTGCTAACTTCTGGTGCGACGCTAACATATGCGCATTGGGGTTTAATGAAAGATAATCGCAAACAAGTAATTATCGGTTTAGCACTGACCGTTGCATTAGGTATTGCATTCTTGATTTTACAAGCAATGGAATATAGTCATGCATGGTTTGATTTTGACTCAGGTATTTATGGCTCAATGTTCTACATGCTGACAGGTTTCCACGGTTTCCACGTGGCAATGGGTACGGGTATGTTGATTATCATCCTACTACGTATATTAAAAGGTCACTTCAGTTCTCATGATCATTTCGGTTTTGAAGCTGTTGCCTGGTATTGGCATTTTGTTGATGTGGTATGGTTAATATTGTTTGTATTCATTTACTGGCTATAAACAATTAGCAATAAAAATAACGCCACCAGTATACTGGTGGCGTTATTTTTTATTGGCAAACATAAAACATAATACGTTGCAGCTTGTCTTAGGGTAGGCTGTTAAATAGATTGGATATATGATGGTTGATGAGAAAAAACGGAATCGCAATAGTAAATTGATTGCATGGACAATTGCAGCTATGGCGCTAATTTTCTTTCTAAGTGCTTTTTATATGGGTGCAGGGACACACTAATGTCGACAGATAAAAAGAACACCTCTGATAATAAGCGCTTAGCCCTTAACTTAATTATTGTGGTAGCAGCTGGTCTTGCTTTTGGTTTTGCGATCGCGCCGCTATATGATGCTGTGTGTAAAGCCTTTGGTTTGAATGGCCGCGGAGATACAACAGCAACAGAATTAACGGCAGGGATTAAGGTTGATAAATCACGCACTATTAAAGTGACTTTTACCGGGACAACGATGCCAGGTCTAAATTGGGAGTTTGAACCTAACCAAACTAGCATGACAGTACACCCTGGTGAGATCACATTGACATCGTATACAGCAAAAAATAATGGGAAAGAGCCAATTGCTGGTACTGCTGTGCCAAGTACTGTGCCTGAAGTGGCCGCAAAGTATTTTAAGAAAGTGGAGTGTTTCTGTTTTACCAATCAAACCTTGCAAGCAGGAGAAGAGAAAGAAATGCCTGTACGTTATTTTATTAGCTCAGACTTGCCAAAAGAGATACATTCCGTGACGCTCGCTTATTCTTTTTTTAATGCAGAAGATAGAGCGGATAAATTAGCTGAGGAAGATTAGTGACGTAGATTTCTTACTTAGCCTGTTGTTCTAACAATAACGCCAGTATAAAAACCAAGCATAATGAGTAAGAAAAGGCCAATAGAGAGAGCAACCCGCCAAGTTAAGGACTTTACTGCTTTAGTGTCATGTTTGCCACCTTTTATCATTGTGTAGAGTGCTGAAAACAAGTTGTAGCAGATTAATAGCAACATGATTAACACAAGTACTTTTAATAACATGACAAACCCCTTTAAAAATATCGTATCATTATGCGATTTGTATAACAGGTTTGCAATGCTTGAAGCTGCCGAATCGGATAAACACCTTATATGAGATATCAATTTAAACCCAAAATCATCATGACGCTCGCTACACTGTTAGTGGTGTCTGTGTGTATTTGGGCAGGCCTCTGGCAATACAATAAAGGCCAGGCAAGAATTAGGGCCCAGCAGCAGATTGATCATGGATTAGCCAACCAACCGGTGGCTCTACCATCAAGCATTGCGCAAAAAGATGACTGGCAATTTAAACGCGTTGCATTCAAAGGCGTGTTTGCACCTGAATATCAAATGCTATTGGATAACCGTGTGCATCAGGGTGTGCCAGGCTATCAGGTTGTTACACCAGTTAAAGTCAGTGGTTTAGAAACTTATGTATTAGTGAACCGCGGGTGGGTAAAAGGGAATGCAACGCGTACATTGCCGGAAATTGAAACGCCGACAGGAGAGCAGTCGTTTGTCGGCGATATTTTTGTGCCGCTAGATAATGTGTTTTCACTCGAGGTGGAGCAAGATGAAACTGCAGATTGGCAGCCACTTTGGCAGCATATTGATATGAAGCGCTACCAAGCATCAGTACCTTTTAAGGTAAAGCCTTATATGGTGCGTCTAGGCAAAGATAGTCAAGCTGGTGGCTTTGTCCGCGAGTGGCCAGTCCCAAAAGACCGTGTCAAAGTGCATTTGGGCTACGCTTATCAATGGTTTGGTTTCGCGGCGACTTTTTTTGTGATTTATATTGTATTGAATTTGAAGAGATTAAATAAGGAAGAGAACGAGGATGAGTAACCAGAATACGGACGATGTGAATGCAGCTAAAGGCAGGAAGATGTTTTTATTGCTGGCATTGGTGTTTGTCTTGCCATTCACTTTGGCCTATACATTACATATTTTAGATATCCGACCAAGTGGGAAAAGCTTCGGCAACTTGGTTACACCAGTAGTGGCTTTAGAAGTGCCTAGTTTGCAAGACGCTCAAGGCAATACATTTTCAGCAGATCGTTGGCAGAAGATTTGGAGTTTTGTCATGGTTGATGCGGCAAGTTGCCCAGAATCTTGCGAACAGAATGTAGATAAGTTAAACCGGATACATCGTACGTTTTATAAAGACGTTGACCGAATACAAAGAATTTTAATGTTAAAAGGCGATATTGATACGACGCGTATTCAACAACTACAAGAAAAGTTTCCTAAGCTGATTATCTTATCTGCCGATGCGCCAGAACAACAAACATTTGTATCAGCATTTGAGCAAGCGGCACCTACAGGTAGCATTTACCTCGTTGATCCGCAAAGCAATTTGATGATGCATTATCCGCAAGCGGTTGAGCCAAAAGGCTTGCGTAAAGACATGAAAAGATTATTGAAGACTTCTTGGGGTGGGTAAACAGTATGTTTAAGAAATTAGCTTTATTTGCTGCAGTGTTGACGCTGTGTGTAGTAGTGTTGGGCGCTTATGTGCGCTTATCGGATGCTGGGCTTGGCTGTCCAGATTGGCCAGGTTGCTATGGAACATTGACGGTTCCGCAAAGCGCTGATGCATTAGCACATGCATATGAAACATATCCAGAATCACCTGTTGAAGAGGGTAAAGCCTGGAAAGAAATGATTCATCGCTATGTGGCTGGTATTTTAGGTTTGCTTGTGTTTGCCTTGTTTATTCAAGCATGGCGCCAAAAAAATCAAGTGAAAGTTTCTCCTTGGCTACCAACAGCGCTAGTGGGGGTTGTTGGCTTCCAGGCCGTGTTAGGTATGTGGACTGTGACGATGTTATTGAAGCCTGCGATTGTAACGATGCATTTGATGGGTGGGATGACCACGCTAGCGATTCTGACATGGATTGCACATCGACATTGGGGCACAATGTCAGCAAACTATTTAGTCACTAGTAGTGCGCGATTTTTTGTTAGGTTCGCCATGGTGATTTTGCTTGTGCAGATTTTCTTAGGGGGTTGGACGAGTACTAATTACGCAGCGTTAGCGTGTACAGATTTTCCAACTTGTCATGGTGCATGGATCCCAGAAATGGACTTTGCTAATGCGTTCCATTGGCATCGTGAATTAGGCGAAAGCTTAGAAGGTGAGCCAATGGCATTGTCTGCTTATGTTGCGATTCAGTGGATACATCGTATAGGCGCATTGGTGACATTTATTTATTTGGGTCTGTTGGGATTGCGTCTGCTAAAGCAGTCACAGCTGACAGCGGTAACTGTGAGCATGCTGTTATTGCTGATTGTGCAAATTGGTTTGGGTGTTGCTAACCTAGTTTTGCACTTACCAACAGTGTTGGCAGTAGCTCATAACATGGTGGCGGCATTGCTATTGATGACCGTGGTTGTGTTAAACTCAAAAATTACAGAGCTACGCCGCTAATTGTAATTGTGTAGGTGTGATTCTTTAGAAACGAAATTAAAGGTTTTGGTATGAGTGCAACAACTGGCATGAATCCTTTTGGACAGAAGGCGGACTTTAACAGCTTCTTAACGCTGTGTAAGCCACGCGTTACCGCATTGATTGTGTTTACTGCAATCATTGGTATGTTCTTGGCAACGCCAGGAATGGTGCCGCTGCAAATTTTATTTGCCGGCACAATCGGTATTGCCATGGCTTCGGGTGCGGCTGCTGCTTTCAATCACCTAATTGAGCAAAAGATTGATGCGAAAATGGCTCGCACAAGAGCACGGCCACTACCAACGGGACAAATCAACTCAAAACAAACCTTTATTTTTGCGACGATTGTTGCTTCTATTGGCTTAGGTATTCTATATGTCTTTGTAAACCCATTAACCATGTGGCTGACTTTCGCCACATTTATTGGCTACGCGGTTATTTATACCGTATTTCTAAAGCCTGCTACGCCTATGAATATCGTGATTGGGGGCTTGTCTGGTGCAATGCCACCTGCGCTGGGTTGGGCGGCTGTGACTGGCTCCGTTTCAGCAGAAGCTTGGATATTGGTGTTGATTATTTTTGCATGGACACCCCCCCACTTTTGGGCATTAGCACTGTATCGCCGTGAGGAGTATGCGAAGTCTGGCCTGCCGATGCTGCCTGTCACACATGGTGAGATGTACACAAGGTTGCATATCTTGCTTTACACGATTATTTTAGTTGCCGTAACCTTGATTCCATTTGCTATGCGCATGAGTGGTGTGATTTATCTTGTTTCTGTATTGCTGCTAGATCTGATTTTTATGATGTACGCGATTAAGTTGTATAAAAATTATTCTGATGCGTTGGCGAAAAGCACATTCAAGTACTCTATTCTCTATTTAATGCTACTATTTTTTGCTTTGGTTGTTGACCATTATTGGATTATTTTGCCGCATTAGTTGTCGCATTATTTGCATTAAAAAAGGACATCATTTGATGTCCTTTTTTTGTTTGAGTCAGTATTTATTGGTTATTAGGCTAATCTCATGACATTGCAAAAATATAGGTTATGTTATAACATAACATTTTATTGGAGCATATTAAATGCAGAGCGTAAAAAGGTTATTTTTAGGTAAAAACCATGAATAAACTAGATGCAGTGATAAAGCATGCCGAGCAACAATGTAAAACAAATGGTGCGCGATTAACTGATAAGCGAAAGCAGGTGTTGTCTGGCTTAGTGCAATCTAACAAAGCGCTTTCGGCTTATGAGTTGGTAGATTATTGCGAGACGGCATTTAGTGCGCGTATTCCTGCAATGTCAGTCTACCGTATTTTAGACTTTCTTGAGAGTGAGCATTTGGTTCATAAACTTAATATAGCGAATAAATATGTTGCTTGTGCACATATTAGTTGTGACCATGCGCACGGCACGCCACAATTTTTGATTTGTAAAAAATGCAGTACTGTTAAAGAAGTCAGTATTAGCCAATCCACCATCTTAGAACTCAAACAAACCGTAACAGATGCCGATTACCAACTGATTAGTCCACAACTAGAAATTAATTGCTTATGCGCGCAGTGTGCGTAAGGCACGGTAAAGAATGACGCGAGAAGCAATATGAAAGCATTACGACAAGCCTCAGATAAATTTGCAGTAACCTTATCATTATTGTGTACGGTTCATTGCTTAATCTTGCCATTAATGGTGGTGTTATTGCCTAGTTTGGTAGCGTTGCCATTAAATGATGAGCGCTTCCATGTGTGGATGTTGGTCGCGGTGATTCCTGCGAGTATTTTTGCATTAGCAATGGGGTGTAAACAACACAAACATTACCGGTTGTTGGTATTAGGTTTTATTGGACTATTACTACTCATTTTAGCGGTATTGCTAGGTGAGGATGTAGTTGGTGAATGGGGCGAAAAGTTCATGACCGTACTTGGGGCAGGTTTTGTTGCAGTAGGGCATTTGTGGAATTATCGCTTATGTCAGCATCAATCAGATTGCCCATGTCCTGACGCGGAAAATCAATAGTTTTGAAGAAAAGAACGCTTACCATTACAAGCAAAAGCCCTTGTTGGCTATCTTGCCTGGGGTTGCATATCGAAACCAACATATTAAATCGGCATAGTGCTTCTTTAATCGCTGCGATTGTTGACGCTTCCATGCTTGTCACCATCATTCCTTCTGTCAGCGGTTATCTTCGGGCAAAGTTAGTTAGCCATGGGTGAGTGTTAAGCATGCCCTTAATGGTACGCTTCTTCTGGCGTTAGGTGATAGGCGCTTAGCTTGTCTGGCATAGTTCCTGCATTGTTCAGTCATCGCTAAATTAAAGGAGTTGCATGGCTATTAAAGTCGCCTTACACCATCGTACTAGTTACCGTTTCGATCGACTGGTTAAATTGTCTCCACATGAAGTTCGCTTAAAGCCTGCAGCGCATTCTCGCACGACTATTGATTCCTATTCAATAACAGTCAACCCAGCTGAGCACTTTATTAACTGGCAACAAGATCCATATGGTAATTATATTGCGCGGTATGTATTCCCTGAAATGGTGCGTGAATTAGATTTTACGGTCGATTTAGTGGCAGACATGACGGTCATTAATCCGTTTGATTTTTTTGTTGAAAAATATGCTGAGCATTACCCGTTTGATTACACGGAGCAACAAACATTTGAGCTGAATAGCTATCTGCAGACTGATGAAGTAGGGCCGCTATTAAAGCGTTGCTTAGACCACGCTAGGGGAAACTTGATTAAACCTGATATGCGGATTGTAGATTTTTTAGTCTCAATTAATCAGCAATTGCAGCAGGATATTGGCTATTTGGTTCGTATGGAACCTGGGATTCAAACGCCAGAAGAAACGCTAGAAAAGCGCACGGGATCTTGCCGTGACTCAGCTTGGTTGTTGGTGCAGATAATGCGTCATTTGGGGTTAGCTGCACGTTTTGTTTCTGGCTACTTAATTCAATTGAAGGCGGATGTTGAAGCACTTGATGGGCCTAGCGGCACAGATGTGGATTTCACGGACTTACATGCTTGGACAGAAGTATTTATTCCTGGAGCAGGTTGGGTTGGTATGGATCCAACCTCTGGCTTGTTAGCTGGAGAAGGCCATATTCCGCTCGCTTGTACGGCACTACCAACCTCTGCAGCACCTATTGTTGGATTTACTGATCAAGCAAAGGTGGAGTTTGCTCATGAGATGTCGGTGACGCGGATTCATGAAGATCCGCGGGTCACCAAACCATATAGTGAGCTACAATGGCAATCCATTTATAAATTAGGCAACAAAGTTGATCGGCAGTTGAAAAAAATGGATGTCCGATTGACGCAAGGTGGAGAACCGACATTTGTATCGATTGATGATATGGATGGCGATCAATGGAACACGCAAGCCTTAGGGGATGATAAACGCAAGGTTGCAGGCGAATTGGCCATGCGGTTGCAGGAGGTCTATTCTAAGAATGGTTTTGTGCATTATGGACAGGGTAAGTGGTATCCAGGGGAGCCACTGCCCCGCTGGGCAATCAACTTGTACTGGCGTAAGGATGGTAAGCCAGCCTGGAAAAATGCAAATTTATTGAGTGGTGAAACAACTGCTGAAGGCTATACATCTAAGGTGGCAGCAGATTTTGTTAAGCACTTAGCGGGTCAATTAGGTTTTCCTCAAGCGTGTGTGATTCCGGCCTATGAAGATATTTTGCTGCATACTCAAAAAGAGCAGCAATTACCGAATAATGTTAACCCATTAGATGCTGATTTAACGGATAGCCGTGATCGCAAGCGACTAGCAGAATTGCTTGAAGGTGATTTAGGGCAAGTTGTTGGTTTTGTGATGCCACTGAAACCTAATGAAAGTAAACAAGCGGGAGAGTGGTTAACCAGTAAATGGCCATTAAAGCGCGAAAACTTGTATTTGGTGGAAGGTGATTCTCCTGTCGGTTTGCGCTTGCCATTAGATAGCTTGCCAAAGAAACTACCCAAGGACATAGACCCAACGTTCCCATTAGACCCGTTTGAAGAAAAACAGAAGCTGGAAAAAGGCAATAAAACAAAAGTGCGGCGTAAGCATAAGGGTAAGCTGCCCAAGGCACGTGAGGTCATCCATACGGCGTTATGTGTAGAGGTGCGTGATGGGCGCTTAACGATCTTTATGCCACCAGTGGAACGTTTGGAAGACTATTTAGATTTATTACGGGTTATCGAACAAACCGCAGAAAGCTTATCGCTGAAAGTACGGATTGAAGGCTATACCCCACCACGTGACCATCGCTTAACTTTACTCAGTGTCACCCCTGATCCTGGGGTGATTGAGGTGAATGTACACCCAGCAAAAACTTGGAAAACCTTGGTTGAAAATGTGAATATTTTGTATGAAACAGCTAGGCAATGTCGCTTGGGCACGGAGAAGTTTATGCTGGATGGGCGCCACACAGGAACGGGTGGCGGCAACCACCTAACCCTAGGCGGGGAAACAGCGGCAGACAGCCCGATGTTACGGCGGCCCGATGTCTTGCGCAGCTTAATCACTTACTGGCAAAACCATCCGTCTTTATCGTATTTATTTTCTGGGGCGTTTATCGGTCCGACCAGTCAGGCGCCGCGTGTAGATGAAGCGCGTGATGATAACTTGTATGAACTGTCGATTGCATTTCAGCAAATGGCGCAAGCGTTAACCCCGGGCGAAGAAAGTAAACAGCCTTGGCTAGTCGACCGCTTGCTTCGAAATTTATTGGTTGATTTGACTGGGAATACACATCGTGCTGAATTCTCCATTGATAAACTGTACTCACCTGATGGGCCGACTGGAAGATTGGGCTTAGTTGAGTTCCGTGCTTTTGAGATGCCGCCGCATGCGCAAATGAGTCTTCTGCAGAGCTTGTTGGTACGTGCATTAGTTGCGCGTTTTTGGGAGAAACCCTATGAAGGTAAGTTGGTGCATTGGGGAACAGAACTGCATGACCGCTGGATGCTGCCGCAATTTATTGCACAGGATATTGCCGATATAGTGGATGACTTACGCAGTGCTGGTTATGCTTTCGAGAAAGCATGGTTTGATCCTTTTGTGGAATTCCGTTTCCCGCGGTTTGGTACGGTGGCTTACCAAGGGGTTGAGCTTGAGTTACGTCAAGCAATTGAGCCTTGGCATGTATTGGGTGAGGAAATGGCAGGTAGCGGCACTGCGCGCTATGTGGATTCGTCTGTTGAGCGGATGCAGCTACGCGTGAGAGGCCTAACAGAAGGTCGCCATGCGGTCACTTGCAATGGTCGTCAACTACCGTTGCAGGCAACGGGTACGGCTGGCGAATATGTTGCAGGCGTTCGCTTTAGAGCATGGAGCCCTTGGTCAGCGTTACACCCAACAATCGATGTACAAGCGCCACTAGTGTTTGATCTCGTCGATACGTGGTCGAATAAGTCATTAGGCGGTTGTACCTATCATGTGTCGCATCCCGGTGGACGGAATTACAATACATTTCCTGTGAATGCAAACGAAGCAGAAGCAAGACGATTTGCACGTTTCTGGGATCATGGACATACGCCAGGGGAAGTGAAGGTCAAAGATGAAGTGCGCAATCCACATTATCCGTTTACGCTAGACCTGAGATGGCAGGTCAATTAAACTAAGCCCATTTAGTTAATTCGATTAATTCCATGTTGCAATCAATGCTTAATCAGCTGGCGCTGGGCGATCATTACCATGAGCTGCTAGATGAAACAGGTCAGCCGCGCGCCCACTGGCAACCTTTTATCCAGAGTCTCTTGACACTTAGTCCTGAACAATTGCGTAAACGGATGGAGTCTGTTCAACGCCAAGTACAGGATAATGGGGTGACTTACAATGTGTATGCAGATACACATGGCTTACAACGCCCGTGGGATTTGGATGTATTGCCATTGATGTTGCCGCAGGATGAGTGGCAGCATATCGCAGGAGCTGTTGCACAGCGGGCCACTTTATTGAATCAGATTTTGCTGGATATTTATGGCGGACAGCAGTTGCTTAAAACAGGCCAGTTACCACCAGCATTAGTCTATGGACATGATGGTTTTTTACGTGATTGCGTTGGCATGGCGCATTATGACAATATTGCCTTACATAGCTATGCAGTCGATATTGCACGCGCGCCGAATGGACAATGGTGGGTGGTTTCAGACCGGACACAGGCGCCAACAGGTGCGGGTTATGCACTGGAGAATCGTACGATTGTCGCGAGTGCTTTCCCAACATTATTTCGTGAGCTCAATGTTGAGCGTTTAAGTGGTTTTTTTGCCAGCATGCGAGACAGCCTGACGCATTGGGGCCGACGCGCTGCTCAAAACCAGTCGGCAACAGTCGCTAATCTGCCCCCTTTGAGTGATGGCGAGTCGCCGCTGGTTGTGATTCTAACGCCAGGCCCTTATAACGAAACCTATCATGAACAATCATTTATGGCTGGCTACTTAGGCTACCCATTGGTGCAGGGTAATGATTTGACTGTACGTAATGGGGTTGTTTGGCTCAAAACCATTGAGGGCTTAAAGCCGGTGCATGCGATTTTGCGACGTATCGATGATGACTATTGCGATCCGTTGGAGTTTAATGCCACTTCGTTATTGGGGGTTGCAGGATTAGCAGAGTCGGCCCGGCGCGGTAATGTGGTAGTTGCCAATGCATTAGGTGCTAATCTATTAGAGTCTGGAGCTTTGTTGGGCTTTTTGCCTAAGCTATGCGAATCAATGTTGGGTGAAAAGTTGCGCATGCCATCGGTGGCAACTTGGTGGTGTGGTGAGCCTAGCGCGATGGCCTATGTGACAGAGAACCTTGCGCAATTAGTGATTAAACCGGCTTATGCACAAGCGGAAAGCCGACCTGTTTTTGGTGAAGACTTGAATGCAGCAGAAAAGGCTGACTTAATCGAAGCGATACAGGCAAACCCAGAACACTATATCGCACAAGAGCAGGTGGCGATTTCTCAAGCACCTACTTTAATTCCAGAAGAAGGGATGCAGCAGTCGAATGCCAGTGTGCAGTCGCGTGCGGTCAGCTTGCGTGTGTATGCATTTGCTACCCCGAATGGTTACGCCATTATGCCAGGTGGGTTAGCGCGAGTGGCGAGTACGCAAGATGGGCGTATCGTCACCATGCAGCGTGGTGGAACGAGTAAGGATGTATGGGTGCGCTCACCATATGTGCAGCCGCCATTTAGTTTGTTGGGACAGACCAACACTAGTCAGGACCTTGTTTATGAAAATACGCTGTTATCCAGCCGGATGGCAGAAAATTTGTACTGGTATGGGCGTTACTCTGTACGGAATCTACAAAAAAGCATGGTGTTGCGCATGATGATACAGTCATTGATGGCCTATTCACCTGATGAACGGGAAGGTGAGTGGCCGACGATTCAAGCATTGTGTCGTTGGTTTCAGTTATTGCCTAAACCCAAATCGAAACAAGCAGAGGCGCCTGCGTTATCTGATGCGCAATTAGAACCATTGTTAATTGAAGCGGTGTTTTCATCAGAACCGTACAGCCTTGCTTCAGGTGTGCAGCAATATTATCAACAAGCGTTTAATCTGCGTGAGCGTATTTCAACGAGTCACTGGCAAACGGTCAATGCATTGCTTACGCAGTTTACACAGCACCCGCAGCGTCAAGATTTGCAAGGTGTTTCGGCACAATTGGAATTTGCCATTCAACACTTTGTTGCCATTAGTGGTTATGCGATGGATTGGATGACACGTGATTTGGGTTGGCGGTTTATGTCGCTAGGACGGCGACTAGAACGCTTGCAGTTTATGAGTATGCTACTGTCACTGGCATTAAAAATGCCATCGCATAGTAATTTAGACTGGGTGTTGGATATCAGTAACAATCTAGTGACTTATCGTGCACGTTATACGGCTCGACCAGAATGGATGCCAACGTTAAACTTACTATTGCTTGATGAGCGCAACCCCAATTCAGTGGTATTTCAATTAAAAGGTTTAGTGCAATATCTAGAAGAAATGGGTGCTGAAGATAGCATGGGGAGTATTGCTGTACCGTTAAAACAGTGTTGGGAACAGTTACTGTTGATGGATATTGATCAGCACTATCATGCTGAAGACCCTGCTTTAATCCAGTTATTAGATGCTATGTATCAAGCGACGCTGACAGTATCAGACAGGCTCAGCTTAAGGTTCTTTAGTTACACTAGCGCGCACTCTACAGCAGGCTATTAATATGCGTTATCAAGTTGAACACGAAACGATTTATCAGTACGAAAGTAATGTGACGCAGTCATACCAACAGTTGAATATGGTGCCGCGTGATACTAATTACCAGCGGTCTTTATCCCATCAGTTGCGTTGCGACCCAGCACCATCTGAGCAATCTAAACGGCAAGATTTTTTTGGTAACTCGAGTGATTTTTTAACGATTTTAGAGCCGCATGAGAAGTTAGTCATACACTCTTCATTTGCAGTACAGCTACAAACGAGACCAAGTTTGTCTGACTTGCTACAAAATGATCAGCCTTGGGAGCAGGTGAACGCTTTGCTGCATGGAGACAGTGCGCGCTATTTAGAGGCGATGAATTATTGTTATACATCACCAAAAATTCAATGTAGTAACGCATTGGCTGATTTTGCATTAACTTGTTTTACGTCAGGTAGACCTCTAATTGATGCAGCCATGGCCTTCACGCAACAAATTTATCAAGCGTTTGAGTTTGACCCACGTGCAACGGATGTTTCGACACCACTAGATGAGGTTTTGGCTGGTAAGCGCGGGGTTTGTCAGGATTTTGCCCATTTGATGATCGGTGCGTTGCGGTCTATTGGGCTTTCTTGCCGCTATGTCAGTGGCTATATTTTGACGCATCCGCCTGCTGGACAGCCGCGCTTGGTCGGCGCTGATGCTTCACATGCGTGGGTGTCGATTTTTTAACCGAACCATGGTTGGATTGATTTTGACCCAACAAACAATTGTTTAGTGCAACATGAGCATATTACGGTCGCTTGGGGGCGAGACTTCAGTGATGTGTCGCCGATGCGTGGTGTTGTGTTGGGTGGGGGAGAGCAAAAATTGAAAGTAAAAGTGACGGTGACGCCAGAAACAACGTAAAGATTATATGGCGCGCCCGGCGGGAGTCGAACCCACGACCTTCAGCTTCGGAAACTGACACTCTATCCAACTGAGCTACGAGCGCTTGAGGCGGATTATAACAAACGATCCCTACTGTAGGTGGTCTATCAAGCTATTTTCTAGACCTTACTGGTATAATGTGCTTTTGAAATAACGATGGGTCTACATCATGAGTGACAGTGCAAATGCAGCTTCTAGCGTAAGTCTATTACAAAAAATCATTGCAATATTGGGCGGCTTGATTGCGCCAATATTTGTGCTTTATTTTATGATCACAACCAATGCGGTTGAAATGCCAGCACCAGTGATTGATGTTGCTAATAACATTAAGCCGCTAGCGCAAGTTGAAGTAGCGCCGGATAGAACGAACTATGTGGATATGACGGGTGATGAAGTCGTTAAGCAAGCGTGTGCAGCTTGTCATGCAAGTGGCATGATGAACTCACCGAAGATTGGTGATGCGACTGGTTGGGCTGCACGTATTGCGCAAGGCTATGAAACGTTAACGAATAATGCCATTAACGGTATCCGTACCATGCCTGCGCGTGGTGGCAACCCAGATTTGACGGACCTCGAAATTGCGCGAGCAGTGGCTGTCATGGCAAACCAATCAGGTGCTAACTTCACCCCGCCTCGAGCAGAAGCAAAATAATCAAACGTTGAAGCAACGCTGATGGCT
>SPJK01025170.1_pt1 | contig 13699 bp, 14 predicted proteins | sample 3741771 | NCBI WGS metagenome assembly SPJK01 (sample SAMN10925997, study PRJNA522277) | cold seep metagenome | isolation source: Elba SIP-enriched marine methane seep metagenome, extraction at timepoint T2 | place: Italy: coast of Elba, Mediterranean Sea | reverse complement strand
GTCTGGGTCATTGCAGAAGTGCCCGGAGTGATCTACATTATCCACGGGAAGGATGCCGAGAATATTAACGGGGCAAGTCACGACCAGCTGATCGAAATGGCATGGGACACAATAACAAGAGACGATCCCAAGCACGCAGCAACCATGCTTGACGCAGCACTTAGAGTGCCGAGTAACTATCGGCTTCACGCAGAGTACTACTGAGGAGAACACCATGTTTGAAGACAACAACGAGCGCGCAGTAATGGCATCAGAATCTATTCCGCACGCACCACCGACAGTATCGGAGAAGCTGCTCAACGAGAAGAGGGATCTGGAGCTACGTCTGCAAGCAGTCAACGGATTGATCGAGGATCTCGACAACAACCCGGAGACCAAGCAGATCATCGACAGACTGTCCCAGCTCGGGCATCGGATGTACTGATGCGCGAGTGCACCTTTCGCAACAAGCACAGTGTCGAGTGCTGCACCGAGTGTGGCCTCGGCATTGACTTTTGCCAGTGCATCGAGCCCGGTCACAAAGCAGAAGAACGATTGACCAGCGCTGACGGCTTGGTCATGTCCATGATACGAGACGAAGTAAAGTCTGCACGCGAAGCGTTCCCCGGCAAGACGCACATGCTCGCAGCACTGGTCGTAGAGGTCGGTGAGCTGGCACAGGCAATGATGGAACACGACCGACAGCAGGGCACCAGCGTGCAGGAATGTTTGCGTGAAGCAATTCAGGTTGCGGCCATGGCTGTGCGTGTTGCAGTCGAAGGTGACGACAACTTCCTGTACGAGTTCCCTGTCATTGAGGACGATCTGCCACGCGGACCAGTGGGGGGACAGTATCAATGAGGTACGACCAAGAGCGCGTCACTAAGATCCTCGACAAGATGCTCGATGACGCTCGACGCAGAGGCATCTACCAAACCGAAGAGTGCATCAAAGAGCTGACTGCATTGCTCAAAGAGGTGCGCCACGAGGCCATGGGCTACACATGGACTGAAGCCTGTTCACAGTATGATCGCGGGATGGATCCACGCAACTACACGATCCCGTTGCTGATCGAGAAAGCCAACGAGGATCTCAACCCGAAGAGAGACTGACATGCAATGGTGGATGGCAGTAATTGGATGGGCTGCAGCACTGGTCGTTATCGTCTGGTTTCTGTGGCTGTCCGGACAACGTCGTGATGACATGAGGGAAAAGAATGAACGAGAACGCAGAAGAGAACGCCCAAGCGGAGGACCCCCAAGAGACTACAGCGACTGGTAGTGACGACGGGTCGGATGATTCCGAGGAGCTGGGGATCTCCGTCGGTGTCGAGGACGGGAACGTAATTATCCTGTTCAGTCAGAGGCTTACAACGGTGGGTATGCCTCCAGAGGCAGCAGAAAAGATGGCAAATGCCCTGTTGAAACATGCTGCAGACGCTCGTGAGCTGCGCAGCCAGATCATCACCTAGTTCCTTTACACACAAGCGGAACTGTGTATACTAAAGGTTAATTTAACACTGGAGGAAGTACCGATGGCAATCCCCGCTGCCCATAGCGACAGCGTCGGCGCGCAGATGGCAATGATGCGCAAGCGCGGCTGGAAAAAGTGTAAGAACCCTGAGTGTGGCAAGCGCTTCGAGGGTCTTACGATCACTCACTACTGCTCGGACGATTGCCGGTTCCGTGCAGCCTACCTGCGACGCAAGAGCAAGGAAAAATAACGATGGCATTTTTAAAACAACACCGAAAGGCAGAGCTGCAGCTCGACGGTCGGAAACTCATCGGCAAATTTGCGGTGAGCCTGACCAATCAGGGCGACAGAGAGGTGATCACCGAGTTCATCAACGAGATGCGCAAGCAGTTGCGTGAGTTTGATCCGAACAAAGGTGCGAAGAAAAAGAAGAAGGTCGGTGCCAAGAAGCGTGCCGCCAAGAAGCGACCTGCGAAGACCCGCAAGAAGATCCGTCGTAGAACGAGATGATCATGGTCGATCTGGAGGGGACGCTGAGCGATCACGAAGATCGCTTAGCTACCCTTCTGGAAAACGAAGCCAAGTACAAGAAGCGTGACCGTACTCACTGGAAAGAGTACTACGCAGGCCTGATCAACGACGAACCCCGACCGCACATCATGGGGCTGGTGCGCGAGTACATCGCAGAGGACATCCGTCCGCTCATCTACAGCACCCGCTTCATCAACAAGTACAAATACGAAGAGCAGTGGCTGAAGCAACACGGACTGTGGGACAACGTCGATCTCTTGCAACGCGAGCCTCACCAGACAAAGATCACGGGACCTGAACTGGTGCTACAGTGGGTACGGCAGTACGAACCGCTGTTCATCGTCGATGATCGCGAAGAGGTACGAGATCTCGTGCGTGCACTGCAGTCACCCTGCGTTGCTTACGCACCGAATGCCTTTCTCAATCTGGAGGGAGAATGATGAACACAATCCATTGTGTCGATGGCTGGCTAGGTCACATCTGGGGACCTGACGGAACGTGCAAGCGAGGGTGTGGTGCTATCGGTAGAAGCCCTGTCGCCTCGACATTGGCGGACGACCGGTACCACGTTGCAGCGCCCGTGACAGTCCACCCTGCTGGTCGGATTGACCAACACGGTTCGGTGCGCCACCGGCTCCGGCTGGTCCGGGGATCCCGCGCCTAGGACGATTCATCATCCGGTTCCGCTGCATCATGCCGCGAAAGTTTGGCGGAATCATCGGCCCACCTGTCATGCCGATCTCCTTACCCGGCGGAGGGGTAATCGGACCACCTCTCGGATCGTAACCAGCAGGCTTCCGCATGCCCGGAGGCAGACGTAGCGGCGTGCTCTTCTGTGGCATCCTCGTCGGTGTCACTGGAGGCATCGCACGTGATGGCATACCTCTACCCGGCATGCGCATGCCAGCCATCGGACCACCGATAGCAGTCCCCGGCCCGCCCGGTCCACCTGTTGCTTGACGAGCAAGTCTCTGCCTCTCTTGGTCTGCAATGTACTGCGGAGAACCGTAGCCCGGAGGAGGAGATGGCTTCCCGGCAGGTCCGTACCGCTGGGCACGTCTCGGAGTCACAGGAGGCATTGCACGCATGGGTACGCCACCCGTTTGCATCTCGACGCGAGGTGGCACGCCACCCATCGGAGGTGACATCCGACCACGCAGCTCCTGCATCATCGGTTCGACTTCGCCGCCCATCTGGTAGCCGACTCGGCCACCGCGCGCTTGCATCTCCTCGACCTTCTTGTCGATGTCTTCGGCTGACTCTCTGCTGCTGTAACCACGCAACCGATCCAGCCACGACAGCTCTTCGGGCTCGGGCTCCTCAGCAGGGGGAGGCGGAGGTGCCTCTGCTACGTCAGGATCTCGACCATGCTTACGCTCCCAGCGTCGCCACTGGTACTTCTGAGTGACTGGATCGTACGGGTTGTCGGCCCGCGCTGTTCCACCTTCTTGAAAACGTTTCAGGGCATAACCTCTCACGGCTCCTCCTCCTGCGTAGCCTCCCGGCGGCACAGCTAATGATGATGCCACACGCGCCTTGTGCTCGCGTAAGGCTCTAGAATACTCAGTGTCTCTCCCTGCCCTTCGATCCGGCGGCACGTAGTCAGGCGGCACACCAGTAAGAGGTGGCACGAGACCTCCGTCATCCGTACGACCGGGCGGCACAGCTGCTCCCGGAATGTCACGTGGTGGAGGCGGCTCGTAATCACCACCACGATCACCTCCTACCTGTCCCGGCGGGAGCCACATCAACTCTTTCAGCTCCTCCTTCGTGTACTTGCCATCTTTACCTGCCGCAGGCAAGAACGATGGTTGCCAGCCCAGCTCCTTCATCCGCATGGCCTGAAACAGTCTCTTCATGCCCTTGCTCGAAAGGTCGGCGTACTTTACTGGTTCGGTACCGTACGCCATCCATGGTTCGTAGTCTGGATCCGCTTCACGCTTCTTCTTTTCTTCCAGTTCTTTGAGCGCTCGCCTCAGCGCACCTCCGTAGAACATGTTCACTGGTTCTTGCACAAGACCACCCTCTGCTCCGCCCGGAGCGATGTATGACATAGGATCTCGACGCTGGATTACACGTTCCAGTCCGCCCGCGCTCGGTCCTGTGCTGACCTGTCCGGGTGGATAGAACACGGTCTTTTCGTCGAGACCGTACTTGTACTTCTTCTCTGATTTACCCTTCCTTTTCCTACCGGGATCGCGGACAGGAACCCAGCCAGCACGGATCAGGTTGCGACGCTTCGTGGGACTCTTCACCTTAGTGAGTATCTCGTCGCCCCATTTATTCTCAGACTGCCAACGCTTAGCTCTCCGTCGCAGCTTTCTCTCCTGACCTGTCCGAGGCTGAGGGTTCGTCGCCATCCAACCCTTGTGCTTTCGAGATGATCTTCCGAGACCATGGACCAGTCGGGGCAGCGGTGCACCGATACCTTTGTACCGTGTTTTGTGCGGCCCATACCGGAGGTTTTTCTTGTACTTAGCTTTGTCCGTGTAGCCCTCAGCTTCGCGACGTGCACGACGTTCTGCCTTGGTCAGGCCACCCTTCCTGAACGCTTGCACGGTAGCACCCAGACCACCGAGACCTCCCTTGCCTTCCTCGACACGGTTCATCGGAGCGAGGCCACCTTCGTACATTCTTTTCTTCGGCTTGCCTCTGTCTTTGACATCGACGAACTCGTTTGCCACTGCACGCGACGGCAACTTACCGCGCGCCTTCTTGGGCTTCCACCCATGGGCAACAGCACGCATCAGTCGTGCTTGCGCTGGGCTGGCGTAGTCTTTAGTCGCCATCAACTTCTCCGGTACGCCCGTCGATCACAGCGTTGTCGGGCTTCGGTTGAATCAGTGCGAGGATGCTGGACATGACTTCGTGTTTCGTTTCGTCACGCAAACCGATAGGTGCATCTGCTGCACCGCGCACTTCGGTCTCTTTGCGATCCGACCAGTTCTGTCGCTGTCGGTTGGTGAGCCACAGCTTGATCGCTTGCACGTCAGGTTTGTAATGCTTCTGCACGGTGTGCGTGATGATGTCACCGTCCCACATCATCACCTTCTCTTCCTCGTGCTCGTAGCCTGTCGCAGTCTGGAACAGTGCGTTGAGTACAGCAGCGTCGGCATCGGTGTAACCCATCTCGACAGCTTTCTTGAAGTGCGGGTACTGCGCCTTCCAGATGCCCATCTGCTGACGACTGATGTCGAACAGCTCGGAGATGTCGTCCTCGTCGAAGCCGTTCATCATGATCGCGCGGATCTGATCGGTGTAGTCAGGCAGGAACACACGCGAGCCAGCCTTCATCAGCTGACCGCTGCGGTTCCGTGCCTTCCTGTTGATGCGCTTCGCTGGCATTACTCGGTACCTTGTATAAACTCCAGCACAGCTTCAGGAGCTTGTGCGATGTCACCTATTGATTCCTTCGCACCTGTCGCCATCCAGTCTACAAATGCCTCACCTGCCTCGATCATACTCTCTTCGTTGATGTTGACTTCCGGGAGGTAGTAGTTGTCTTGCTTCCACTGGTTCTCAGCAGCAACCATGTACGGGCGCAGCTCATTCATGATGCGCGCGGTAGCAGCTTCATCGCCTGACGTGTGTGCAAGCTGCAGCAGACGGTTACGAATGAAGTCGCTCTGGTACGTACGACCAGCCCCTGCCGTGAGTGCTCCGACGCCGAGGAACGAATCCAACATGCCTGCGAAGAACGAAACGCCACCGGCAGCAGCAATCATACCCGCACCCTTTCCGGTTCCCTCTGCATTAGCAGTGACACGCAGGTACTCGCGAACACCCCGCAGTACTTGCTGGTCTTCCGGAGAGAACCACGCCTGAATGACGCGTCGGCTACTGGGACTGTCGAGGAACGCCATAAACTTGTTGGGGTTTGCAATGGCAGGTGCCGTCGGGTCGAACGTCGCCTCTTCCAAAGCACGAAGCAAGAAGCGACGTTGCACTTGCTGTCGTCCTACCGGCGTCAGTCGCTCAAACAGCTCAGTCATAACCTCTGGTCGATTCGAACGCATGACAGCGTCAACCACGGTATCGTCGATGTTGTTGTTCGCAATGGCTCGTTTCAGTACACCTTCAGAAAGCTCATCGAAGTCACGCGCGAAAGCACGCTCAATCAATTCATCCAACTGCTGCTGTGCTGCGGCACGACGACTAGCTGGGTAGTGCACGTTCCGCAGGTTGTTTATCAACTCTTCGTTGGCACCCCAGAAACGTCGATTTTCTAGTTGCTTCATGAAGTCATCGAACAACTGTGTACCGTAGTTCGACTCGATGTCGATGCCATACCGCTCTGCGAGTTCTTGCAGCGCTTCAACACGCTCTTCCACCATACGTCTGCGCGCAGGGCCGGTGCCAACGAACGGAATACGCTCGACAATCTTGGTAAAGATCTGCCTTGCAGGTGTCTGCCGAAGCACATCTTCAGTCATTACTCGTCGGCCTGTCGCGTCAGCGTACTGAAGCCCTTCTTCAATGTGACGCAGTCGTTCGAGATCGAAGTCAGGCACTTGACCACGTAGGTAACTCGGGAGCTTCGTTGCGGTCCTGATCAATGGATCGAACACGTAGTCGGGTACGACACCAAACGCTGCGCTGAAGGCAACGTCTCCGGGGTTGAATTCACCCCCTGCCACATGCTGCCCACCTTGGATCACCGCTTCTGTTGCACCAGAGCCTGCGACCATCGCGGTTGCACTTCTTCTTCTCGCCTCACGTAGTGCTGCACGGCGTGCGGTTTCAGTAGTAGCGACAACTGCAGCTTGGCGTGCTGGTGCAGACGCTATCGCAGCACCACGTCCTGCCGGAGTAAACATCGCACCGATACCACCGATCTGCATTGCGTCCATCACGCTAAAGCCGGGACGGTTCACAAGGGCTCTGATCGGTTCACCGCTTGCGGTGCGTCGATTGTTATTGACCAGTATGAGTGATCCATCCGGTGCAGTCTGATAGCTGACGCCGGGGAACATAGCACGCTCGCGAATCTCACCCGTCTCAGGATCTTCGTACTCGACGGTCTGCGTCATAAAGTTCACGATCTCTTGCGGATCCGTCATCGTTAACGTCGCTAACGTAGTACCCATGTTTCTCGCCAGCTGACCCATGCCCTCGACCTTCATCGGGATCATAGGAGCCGCACCAGTGTAAGCCGACTGGTTCATGATCGCTTCGTAGCCACCTGCTGCTTCGATAGCTTCCATGTCGGCCCCGATGTGGAAATTTATATCAGGCAGAAACTCATCCATGCCGATCTGAGCTATCTCAGGCAACTGAATAGATGCCCGCGACGTGCCACGCTCCTCGGGGAACGGGCTCAGTTCCAGTTCAACGATGTCGTCCTGCTCAGGCATGAACTGATCGAACGGATTGACAACTACACCGACCGGCGCGACGGGCTCCATACGAAACTGGTCAAAGGGATTGCTACTGGTCGCACGCTCTTCACGCTCAGGGTAAGGACCATAGCGCTCCTGCTGCTGCTCCTGAAATGCAGCGATAGCTTCCTGTTCTTCGGACTTACCGGAGATGGCAAGGTCAGCACGCAACTGCATCATCTCCTCTTCTGTCAGGTCTTCTTGGCTGCGTCCCTGCTCCTCCATCTGCCGCAGCATCTGCTGCAGTCGGATGTCAGCCTGTACTTCTGCTACGGGTCTCGACATTAGTAGGGTGCTCCGGTTTGACGAATGGGCACTGCAAGCTCGTCAGGGATTTCGAAATTCTGCTGGAACTGATCGAGCAGCAATTTCTGCGCTTCCGTGTTACCTCGGGTTAACTCCAGCTGCTCCAGCAGATAATCCTGTGCCTCCGGGGGTGCTACCAGCATTCGTGCTGCTTCACGCTCCTGAGTCAACTCGGCCTGACTTGCACGGAAACGTGTGTACTGATCCAACCAGAAGTCTCTCTCTTCGGTGCCCGGACCTTCCGACAGATTCTGTGCAGCGAACTCACCCTTGTCGATGATCTCGCCGAGTACGCTCAGCTGCTCGCGAAGAATAGCGAGGTTCTCCTCGACGTTTTGGCCGAGGTTTGCGTTCATGCCTTCGACCTTCTGGTATTCGAAGTCGGTCTTGGTACCTGTGAGCAAACGCAAATCAGCCAACACCTGCCTACCCATCATGGACTGCAACGTTGCCAGTGTGGTGTTGTCGTCGATGGCCTCACTGATGCCCGCAAACTGGGCAATGTTACGGATGATTTCGTTCAGCCCACTCGTGTCTTCGGTCAGCCCCTCCATCATGCCGTACGCACGCTGCAATCGACCCAGAGCTGGTATCGCCTGTATCCCTACTTTCGCTTGGTCAACTGCACTGTTCGTAGCAGATGTTGCAGTCGTCTCTGCGACTCTTTGAGCAGCAGCCTGTGACGGTACACGTCTCGGATCGACGATGCGGAAAGGCCTGTTTTGCGCGTCCCTCTCGACGCGAGCCACGGTCGTACCGTCCGGGTTCATGATCATGCTGACGATCACGCGATTGGCCTCAGCCTCGGTCATCTCTCCGGCATCAATAGCTGGAATGTCAGCAGGATCAATAGCAGTCGTCGTGCCGACTACGCGGGCACGGCTATTGCTCTTGAAGCCTTCCAAGTTCGTCAGTGCATCGAAGTAGTCACCGGCAATTGCCATCTCACGGTCAGCGAACCGCTGCTCTTCTGCTGCGTGCATCGCTTCTATTTCAGCCTGCTGTGCTGACTGCTCACGTAGGCTACCTGCCGCCATGCCCAGTGACTCACCGAACGCACCTGTCCGCGTCGGCGCGAGCATTGACTGTGCAAACGCAAGCCACTTGTCTTGCTGTGCACGTTGGTTCTGCCGCTCACGACGTTGCTGGAACTCACCTTGGGCTGCGCGCAACTGAGTGATCGCTGTGTCGCGATTCATTTTAGCCATGCCGCGCAATTCAGACAGCGGATCAGGCACGACCTCTTCGGCGACAGCTGCAGCCACCGGACTCATCGTGTCTTCCTCCTCCAGTTCTGCATCCGGAGGGGGAGTCACTGCTGCCAGTCCACCTGTTTGGAATTTTTTCACTGCACTAGTCCTGTTTTTCGTCTCGCCAGTTTCTCTCGCGACTCATGCTCTCATCATTGTTTGATAGCAATGTACCTCGACTTACTCCAACGCTGTCACCTATGTCGGGCCAACCGAACCGACCCAGAAACCGGTTAAAGGAAGGGAACCTGTCCGCGATGCCCCTACGAATGCCGTCAAGGACACGTCCGCCGAAGGCGTACTGCGCGAGCCCGCCCTCAGCGTATCCTTTTGGGGACGCATACCCACCCTCCGCGTATCCGTCTTCGTCAATGTAACCACCTTCTGCTTCGCTCAGTCCTCGGTACACACCGTAGGCACCTGCGATCTGCGACAACGGTGACGGCTGGTAGACCGATGCCGGTCCCACATCCTCGCGTGTCTGCACTCGGTCCATCGGTAGTCCGCGAATCAGGTTGCTCATGAAGCTCAGCCTGTCGAACGGCAAGTCGCGCTGTGCGAGGAAGTCTTGGTACGCAAGATCGAGTGCCTGCTGGCTCTGTGCTTGCTGCTGTGCACCGATGCCTTCCATCGCTGCTGCATCTCTGAGCCCAGCCATCTGAGCAGCTTCGCCCATCTGGCCCAGACCCTGCGCTCCGGTGAACATTGCCTGTGCGCCTGCCTCTTCAAGCGCGCCAACGATACGAGCCAACTCAGCATCTCGTGATGCTTGCTGACCAAAGATGTCTGCGGCTCCGGTGTAAGCCCCGGAGAGTGACGCCAGACGCTGCTCTTCGAGACCTTCTTGAATGTCGCGTGCGCCCCGGACAGCGATGTCTTCCATCGATCCGGTGCCTCCACGGGAGCCATACTGACCAGCACCCCCGAACATCCCAGAAACTCTGGGCATAAATTCTTCTTCCAGCGTTCGGGTAGCCTCGGTCTCCTGCCTGTCGAGTACGTTCTGGATGTAAGGATCCATGTACTCCTCGACGACGCCTTCGTCAGTCCAGCCTCGCGCGCCTCGCTCAATGAATGGAGACGCAGCTCGCCCGATGTTCGCAGCACGACTCAGACCTCCTCCGTAGCCCGCTGCGCCCGCTTCGAAGTAGGGCTGGTACGCACCTATGTTCGCCTCGGTCATGCCAAATGCAGCCTGCTGCTCCGGCGTGAAGCCAGCAATGCGCGGACCCCCGTACGGGATGTAAGGTTCAGCAGCCGCAGCGTTCGCTCGTGCGATCAGACCCTGCGTGTAGTCCGACATCCACTTCGGGATGTTCTCGACGGTCTGCCCCCACGTTGATGTTGATGCGGGCGGCTTCCCCTCGAACAGGAAGTCCAGTTCGTTAGACATCTACGCTCTCCCTGCCGCTGCTCTCAGTTGCGGCATGTAACTGGTCGGGGTCTTCGCCTTGTGGCTGAAGCCACCCTTCCTCAAGTTCTTGGCCTTGTGCTGACGTAGGTTGCGACGCATCTCATCGAGACGCTGCGCTCCAGCCTTGCCGGATCCGTCACCCAAGAGTGCGACCGATTCTGCGTCTATGACGTACTCACCGTCGCTCAGACGAGCCGGGATGTCGTCGGACCTACCAGTGCCCGGTCCCTCTGTGAAGCCGCCAGACGCGCTCACAGTGGGTATGACGCGCGATACGTCGGTGTTCTGCTCATGCCATCCGCCCAAGGCGAAGCCGGTGCCCTGACCCAGCTGCTGCTGACCCGGTGGGTACCAGCTACCATCCTGACCCGGTGTGTAGCCAGCCTGCTGCAGCGCTTGCTGCGCGCCCTGTGCCATCTCTGCCGGGACGATCTGCCCGGTCTGGATAAGGCCTTGGATGCCCTGTCCCATCGGTGCGCCAGCGGCCTCCAGTCCGCCCGTAGTGGGCGTGCCAGTCTCCCCGGCGAATGGATCAGGTGTGATGAACAGGCTCTCACCCGTCGTCGGGGCTCCCTGCATGCCGTACTGGTAGTACGCACTCGGGTCTGTCGGCCCAATGAACTGACGTTCGCTTGAGTAGATCGGGAGACGTTCCTCGAAGGATTCCGGTATCTCGGGACGTCCGGGCTCTTCGTACTCACCACCACCGAAGCCTCCTGACATGCCAGCGAGCGCAAGAGGCAGCGCCAGATCACCCAAGCCGCCTCCACCTCCGGTCGCGGGAGCTGTGCCAGTGCCGGTACCAGTGCCCGTGCCTGCAGGTGTCTGCGTCGGGTCACCCGCTCCGATGTCTACGGTGCGCTGCTTCGGCAGTGTGCTGATGTCGATCTCAGCCAGCTCGCCCTCTGGCATATCTCCGGGTGCGTACTGTCTGGTAGCGAGGATCTCGCCTTCCAGTGGCTCACGGAAACCAAAGACCTCACGTCCCTTCGAAGCCATGCTCTCCATCGTCGGCTGCATCATCTGGCCGAGGCCACCCATGATGGCACCCTGCGTGAAGTCGCCGCCCGTCAGCTCAGCCCCAGCACCTCCGGCCAGACCGGAACCGATCACGGCTGCAGTCTGATCCGACAGTCCCGGCGCGATACCTTTGACCGCGTCTCCGGCGACCGTGCCCAAACCTCCGCTCACAGCTCCCTGAATCGCCCCTGTCATGAAATCGCCACCACCCGCAGCACTCATGCCTCCTCGGATGACGGCGTTGCCCAGCATGCTTGCACCGACTCCTGTGGCAGCACCTCCTGTCAGCATGCCGCCCAGTGCAGTACCCAGTCCCGGAGCGAAGATGCTCAGTGCGATTGGAGCAACGATCTGGAAGATCTTGGAACTGAAGACTTTCTTCACTGCCTTCTTGACCTTCTTCCAGATCTTGGACAGGAAGCCGTACTCCGGCATCCCGGTATCAGGATTGGTCTCGGCTGAGCCCCACATGCTTTCGATGACCTCGAACTCTTCCGGCGTCATGTGCACCAGCATCGAGTCACCATTGCGCCCCCCTCGGCGTGTCGTCTCAGCAGCCTTCGCCAGACCACCCTCGGCCTTCTCGACGTAGCCACCGATCTCGTACAGGCGGACCTTCTTCATGTCCTTCTTGGACGCTCCAGCCTTTTTCCCGAATTGCTCGGCTGCGTAGGAGTACAACAGCTCGGGACCACCCGGCATGGACTCGATCAGCTGGGCAGCTTCGAGGGTCTCGGGATCAGCCCCCTGCTGCGCAAGCATAGGAGCCAGTCCGCGACGTGCACGGATGCCCTGCGTCGCCTGCCTCTGCCGGTCTTCCTTCGGTGGCATCGGTTTACCTTTACGTGCTCCGGGCGTGTGACGACCACCCGGAGGTGCATCGGTTGTAATCCGCCTTGGTTTGCCGCCGCGCTGTGGTGGTTTCATGTCTGCCATCGTTCTATCCCGTAAAGTTTGTAGTTGCGAACATTCGTTCTGCCCACTCTTTCCAGTTGTCGTAAGCGTACGGATCAGGGACATCTTGCCCCAACGGATCGGAACCACCAAACACACCCATGGCCCAGTCCTGCCACTTACTGGGGTCTTGGAGGATCTCGTAGTTGTAATCCGACCCCTGAATCAAGTCAGCGAAGAAGCCCAGCTGCCCGGTCATGACGTCCGCCCACGCCATCACTTCATCATCCCGGAAGCCACGAGGATCTACGATCATGACTCGATCCTCCCGTCTGCCGGTTCGATGTGTGCGAAGGTCTTGCCCAGCTCGTAGTTGCCTCCGCCCACGTTCGACTCGAACTTGAAACTCATCAGCCGACGGATGTCTTTGAACTTCACCGTCTCTTCGTCGCTGCTGGACGGCGTCTCGAAGATAGTCTCCGTCGGCCCATCGACTACCGAGGCCTTCGCGTTCGCACGACCCTTCACCTGCAGCGTCATGTCACCTGCCTGCACGAGGTCAGGTTCAACGCGTGCCACGCGCAATGACTTGTCTGCGATCTGCTGATCGAGCAGTGAGAACTCGTGCGTCTCGAAGAACGATTGGATTGCACTGATCTGCGATGCACGGATCTTGTCGAACGCTGTCTCGTGCTGCCACAGTGTACGACCGTTTGCCGTCTCGAAGTTATCGACCATGAAGGGACGCTGATACACGTCGGCGTAGATGCCAGCAGTGCGCCCTTGGTTGATGTCGTCGTTGTCAGGTAGTGGCGTGTCGAACCAGTAGCCTTCGCGCACGTTGAACACGACTGCATGCGTGCACTCTGTTGCGTTGCCTCTGGGGTAACACCACCACAGCTCACCGTAGCGAGGGATCTTGAAGCCGAAACACTTCTGCCGCGCGTTGAAGTTGATGTTGTCGAAGAACCAGTTCTGATTCATGTTGTTGGGGATCTCGCGCACGACACCGTTGAACATGTACCAACGGTCCACTCCGGGCCAGTAGTAGATGCCGTCCATTTCGATGACGCCCTGAGAACTCATAATGGTTATGCCACGAGCAATGATGTCGTACGCGAAGTCAGGCGGACCAGACGGAATGAAGGTGGCTCGGATAAGAGTGTCGAGTCCCCAGAACAATGCTGCAGGACCCTGACCTGAGCCACGCAGTGGCATGCCCTTCACGATCTTCTGCGTACCGATGTTGATTGCGACGGGTGCAAGCGACAGGTTGTTCGCCTGTGACTGCACGATGAGTCCATCGCTGCCGAACGTCCACGTGTACACACCACTGGTCACGACGCCACCGCTGGTTGCTTCCGCACCGTTCCAGTCAGGGTGCAAACCCACTTGACTGAGAATCGTCGTCGCTTCAATGCTGTCGATGAACAGCTCGCCGTTAACAGAGTTGT
>SPJK01075687.1_pt1 | contig 13714 bp, 12 predicted proteins | sample 3741771 | NCBI WGS metagenome assembly SPJK01 (sample SAMN10925997, study PRJNA522277) | cold seep metagenome | isolation source: Elba SIP-enriched marine methane seep metagenome, extraction at timepoint T2 | place: Italy: coast of Elba, Mediterranean Sea | reverse complement strand
GTTGATGGCTTGGTTTCAGTAAGCACGGATTTGGATGAGATTAGAAAAGAATTAGGTGCGCCGAGGTCAGAACGTATTTGGTATGTAGGGGATGCTTTCAGAATGGGCATGAGTATCGAAGAGGTCTTCGATATTAGTAAAATTGACCCTTGGTTCTTAGCGCAGATTGAAGACTTGATTAAACGCGAGCAAGCGCTTTCAGGTAAGCATATTGCAGACCTAGAAAAAGATGCTTTGTGGCAACTTAAACGTGCTGGTTTCTCTGATTTGCGTTTAGCAAGTCTGTTAGATACAGATCAACATGCGGTGCGCGCTTACCGTCAGGCTTTGAATGTGCGCCCTGTTTATAAGCGTGTTGATACTTGCGCAGCTGAATTCGCGACCAATACCGCTTATATGTACTCTAGCTATGAAGAAGAGTGCGAGTCTCAACCTAGTGATAAAAAGAAAATCATGGTGTTAGGCGGCGGCCCAAATAGAATTGGACAAGGGATTGAGTTCGACTATTGCTGTGTGCATGCGGCATTTGCAATGCGTGATGATGGTTATGAAACCATTATGGTCAACTGTAATCCAGAGACGGTTTCAACCGATTACGACACGTCCGACCGCTTATACTTCGAGCCGGTGACATTAGAAGATGTGCTTGAGATTGTTAATATTGAGAAGCCAACGGGCGTTATTGTGCAATATGGTGGTCAAACACCATTAAAACTAGCGCGCCTATTAGAAAAGTCAGGTGTGCCAATTATTGGTACAACACCGGATGCGATTGATTGCGCTGAAGATCGGGAGCGCTTCCAGAAAATGCTGGAAGAATTAGCGCTTAAACAGCCACCAAACAGAACAGCGCGTGCACCAGAAGAAGCAATTCGCTTGGCTGATGAGATTGGTTACCCATTGGTTGTACGGCCGAGCTATGTGCTGGGTGGTCGCGCAATGGAAATTGTGCATGAGCAAAGTCAGTTAGAACGCTATATGCGTGAAGCAGTGAAAGTGTCGAATGACTCGCCTGTCTTACTAGATCGTTTCTTGAATGATGCGGTTGAAGTCGATGTCGATGCGATTTGTGATGGTGAAGATGTATTGATTGGCGGCATTATGCAGCATATTGAACAAGCGGGTGTGCACTCAGGTGACTCAGCATGTTCACTGCCCCCTTATAGCTTGAGTGATGCGCTGCAAAATGAACTGCGTGCGCAAACGGTGAAAATGGCCAAAGCTTTGGATGTGAAAGGTTTGATGAATGTGCAGTTTGCGATCCAAGGTGAGACTGTTTTCGTGTTAGAAGTGAACCCACGTGCCTCACGGACGGTACCTTTTGTTTCAAAAGCCTGTGGTTTACAGCTGGCAAAAATTGCAGCACGCTGCATGGCCGGTCAAAGCTTGAAGCAACAAGGCGTTACGCAAGAGAGAGTGCCACCTTACTTCTCTGTGAAAGAGGCTGTGTTCCCATTTATTAAATTCCCAGGCGTTGATACGATTTTAGGCCCAGAAATGAAGTCAACAGGTGAGGTGATGGGTGTGGGTGAAACATTCGCTGAGGCTTTTGTTAAGTCACAGTTAGGCGCCTCTGCTGTCTTACCGAAAGAGGGTAAAGCATTCTTGAGTGTGCGTAATGAAGAGCACCAGCATGTGATTGAGATTGGTGAAGATCTGGCAAAGCTAGGCTTCGAGTTACTCGCGACAAAAGGCACGGCTCGTGCGCTAGAGTCAAAAGGCTTAGCCGTGACTAAAGTTAATAAAGTTGCTGAAGGACGCCCGCATGTTGTTGATATGATTAAGAATAATGAGATTGACTTTATTGTGAATGTGACAGAAGACAAAAAAGCGGTTGCTGATTCGTATGAAATTAGGCATAGCGCACTACAAAATAAAGTCACTTATTACACAACGTTAGCAGGTGCCAAGGCGGCATGTATTGGGATGGCATATATGCAAGAGCTGCATGTGGCATCTATTCAAGACTTGCACAAAAAGCTTTCGTAAAATAAACTATTTTATTCAGGGTAATATAAAACCACGCTCAGGCGAGTGTGGTTTATTTTTTTATTAAGGTAACGAGTATGGCAGGTAATCAAATTCCAGTAACAGTACATGGCGCTGAAATGCTTAAAGAGGAGTTACAACGGTTGCGGTCTGAAGATCGCCCAAACGTAATTCAAGCGATTGCAGAAGCGAGAGAACAAGGTGACTTGTCTGAGAATGCTGAATATGAGGCGGCAAAAGAAAAGCAAAGTTTTATTGAGGGCCGCATTTCAGAATTAGAAGGTAAGTTATCTAACTTGCAGATTATTGACCCAGCAACGCTGAATGCTGAAGGCCGTATTGTCTTTGGTACGACAGTGCGTTGTGAAGATTTAGAGTCAGGAGATATACAAACATATCAAATCGTTGGTGAAGACGAGGCTGATATTAAAGGCGGTAAAATATCAATTGTTTCGCCAATCGCACGCGCCTTTATCGGTAAAGAAGAAGGCGAGATTGCGGAAGTGGCCGCACCAGGTGGTGTTAAAGAGTACGAAATTATCGAGGTACTCTACATTTAAGTATGTTGCGTAAACTCTCATTGCTAGTCATCACCTTGTGGGTGGGTGGCCTGTGGATGACTAGCTTAACGGCCAGTATTTTATTTGATGTGGTGGCAGACCGCACATTAGCAGGCAATATTGCGGGACAATTATTTACAGCGATCAGTTATATCGGCCTTGTCTCAGGTGCTGTTTTGTTAATAGAAGCTTATATCAGGCTACAATCGTCTGTCGTCAAACAAAGCTATTTCTGGATTATCATTGCGATGCTGGTGTTGATTCTAATTGGTCAATATGGCATTCAGCCGCTGCTCGCAAAAATGAAAACAGACGCATTACCTAGCCCAGTGATGGCAAGTCCGTATGCTAGCCAGTTTGCAGCATGGCATGGTGTTGCCGGTGCTGTTTATTTACTTGAGTGTTTGCTTGGTATTGCGCTGGTGTTGAAATCGCAGCAACGTTAGCCACTAAAGTTTAGGAATTTGGACCTTGTTTTTTTCTTTGATGGTATCGCTAGCACGGTAAATCACTAACTGTTTGCCGATATGATGTATAGCGACGGCATCCGTTTGTTCGCAAATTGCTTCATAAAGTGCTTTACGTACATTACGGTCATCACCGGCGACTTTGATTTTGATGAGCTCATGTGAGTTCAAAGCGATATTGATTTCTTTGAGCACATTTTCAGTCAAGCCTTTGTCTGCGATCATCACGACAGGGCTGAGGCTATGGGCAAGACCACGTAAATGTGTAATTTGCTTTGGATTCAATTTCATGAACAGGTGTGCTTTTAAAGAACTAAAGAGGAGATGGATTTTATCATGAATTCATATGAGACATGAAGCTTAGTAGTCGTAGTAAGGCGTGGATGCACGAGCATGTGAATGACGAGTATGTAAAGCGTGCGCAGAAAGACGGTTACCGCGCGCGTGCTGCTTATAAGTTGATTGAGATTGATGATAAAGATAAGTTGATTAAGTCAGGGATGACAGTTGTTGACTTAGGTTGTGCACCAGGTAGCTGGGCACAGGTGGTCAAGCAGCGTTTAAAAGGCAATGGGCGCATTATCGGCTTGGATTTACTTGAGATAGACCCGATTGCAGGTGTTGAGTTTATACAAGGTGACTTCCGAGAAGAAAGCATTCTAAGGTTGTTAGAAGAAAAGTTAAATAATAAGCCTGTAGACCTTGTTATTGCCGATATGGCCCCCAATATTAGTGGGGTAAAAGATGCAGATCAAGCGGGCGCTACTTATTTAACAGAACTGGCGTTGGAATTTAGCAACGATTGGTTGAAACCTAAGGGTAATTTCTTAGTCAAAGTGTTTATTGGCTCAGGTTTTGACGATATCGTTAAGCGCATGCGCTCAGAATTTGATAAAGTAGTGACTAGAAAGCCAAAAGCTTCACGTGGACGTAGTAGTGAAGTATATTTGTTAGGTTTAGGCCGTAAGGGTTAAACTAATGAAAAAGATGATTTAATTGCTTGAGACATCTCGAGCATAAAAAGGAAAAAACTAGTGAATAATATTGCAAAAAATATTGCTATCTGGATTGCCATTGCACTTGTGTTAATGACCGTCTTTCAGCAGTTTGGCAACCCTGAAGCGGGTAGCAATAAAATGGTGTACTCGCAATTCATGAGTGAAGTGAAACAAGGCAATGTAGCAAAAGTACAAATTGATGGTCGCAATGTAACTGGTACAACCAAAGACAACCGTAAATTTAGTACTTACGCACCCAATGATTTATGGATGGTGAGTGACTTACTGAAGTATAACGTTGAGGTCGAAGCGAAAGCTGAAGAACAACGTTCATTGCTGCTTGAGCTCTTTATGTCATGGTTCCCGATGATTTTATTGATTGGTGTATGGATTTTCTTTATGCGTCAAATGCAAGGTGGTGGCAAAGGTGGTGGCCCATTCTCATTTGGTAAAAGTAAAGCTAGGCAGTTAGACGAAAGTAATAACTCAACAACATTCTCGGATGTGGCTGGCTGTGATGAAGCGAAAGAAGAGGTCACTGAGCTGGTTGATTTCTTAAAAGATCCTGGTAAGTTCCAAAAACTAGGTGGACGTATCCCACGCGGTGTGTTGATGGTGGGGCCTCCAGGTACAGGTAAGACATTACTCGCTCGTGCCATCGCTGGTGAGGCAAAAGTACCATTCTTTACCATTTCAGGCTCAGACTTTGTTGAGATGTTTGTTGGTGTAGGTGCATCTCGTGTACGAGACATGTTTGAAACAGCCAAGAAAAACTCACCATGCATTATCTTTATTGATGAGATTGATGCAGTTGGTCGTAGCCGTGGTTCTGGTACAGGCGGCGGTAATGATGAGCGTGAGCAAACCTTGAATCAATTGCTTGTTGAAATGGATGGTTTTGAGGCAAGTTCTGGTGTGATTGTGATTGCAGCAACAAACCGTGCTGATGTATTAGATAAAGCCTTGCTACGTCCTGGTCGTTTCGATCGTCAAGTGATGGTTGGTTTGCCAGATATTAAAGGCCGTGAACAAATCTTGATGGTGCATATGCGTAAGGTGCCGATTGACCCAGATGTGAAAGCCGATATCTTAGCGCGTGGTACGCCAGGCTTTAGTGGTGCTGATTTGGCCAACTTAGTCAATGAAGCGGCATTGTTTGCTGCAAGACGTAATAAACGTACTGTCGATATGCAAGACTTTGAGGATGCGAAAGACAAGCTATACATGGGTCCAGAGCGTAAGTCTATGGTGATGCGAGAGGAAGAACGTCGTAACACGGCTTATCATGAATCAGGTCATGCAGTGGTGGCGAAACTATTACCGAATGCGGACCCAGTCCATAAAGTGACGATTATGCCGCGTGGTTGGGCGTTAGGGTTAACATGGCAGTTGCCAGAGTTTGACCGTATTAGCAACTATCGCGTCAAAATGTTAGAAGAAATTTCTATCTTATTTGGTGGTCGTATCGCAGAAGAGGTGTTTGTTAACCAGATGTCGACAGGTGCATCTAATGACTTTGAACGTGCAACGAAATTGGCACGGGATATGGTGACGAAGTATGGGATGAGTGATGCATTAGGTACCATGGTCTATGTAGGAGATGAACAAGATTCATTCTTTGGCAGCATGAGCGCGAAGACTGTTTCAGAAGCGACACAGCAAAAGGTCGATGCTGAGATTCGACGTATTCTTGATGAGCAATATGATATTGCCCGTAAATTGCTCGAAGACAATCGTGACAAAGTTGAAGCGATGACTGCAGCACTCATGGAATATGAAACCATCGATGCAGATCAAATTAATGACATCATGGCAGGTAAGCCCGTACGTGAACCAAAACCTCGTGAGAACAAGGATAAGCCAGATGCTGATAATAGCAACGGTGGTGCAGGTGCCACGGTTAATCCTAAGCCACAACCAACGGCAAAAAAAGAATAGCCTAAGTAATATGGAGTAACATTAAGGCTGGCTAAATTGAATTTAGTCAGCCTTAATTATTAATGATCTTAAATTGCGGAAAATATAAACTTGACCTCAGCACCCCGCGTGTGATGGGTATTCTCAATGTCACCCCAGATTCCTTCTCTGATGGTGGTGACTATACTCAAGTGGATGTAGCGGTTACACATGCCTTGTCTTTGGTAGAAACTGGGGTTGATGTGATTGATGTTGGTGGTGAGTCTACGCGGCCTAATGCGACGCCTGTTGGCTTGCAAGAAGAGTTGGACCGGGTCATCCCAGTGATTGAGTCTTTAACGGCAAAAATCGATGTGCCGATTTCAATTGACACCTATAAACCGGCTGTGATGCGTGCAGCGATAGCGGCAGGTGCTAGTCTCGTGAATGATGTTAAAGCGCTGCAAGAAGAAGGGGCTGTAGCGGCGGTTGCAAATTCGCAAGCTGCCGTCTGTTTAATGCATATGCAGGGGACACCAGAGACCATGCAGGATGCGCCGCATTATCAAGATGTGGTGAGCGAAGTGGCAGATTTCTTAAAGGCACGGGCCGACCATTGTCAGCAAGCGGGTATTGCACGTAATAGAATGTTGCTTGACCCTGGTTTTGGTTTTGGTAAAACGCGAGAACACAATATCACCTTATTGCAACAGCTAGACCAACTCACGGCCTTAGATTTGCCAGTGTTAGTCGGTTTGTCACGTAAATCTGTATTAGGTAAAGTGACGGGCAGTGATGTCGGCGCGCGTTTGCATGCGAGTGTCAGTGCTGCTGTGATTTCAGCGATGAAAGGCGCTAAACTATTGCGTGTACATGATGTGGCGGCGACTGTTGAAGCATTAAAAGTCGTTTCAGCCATACAATAATAGATAGCATTGGAAACAGAATGAGTAAAAAGTATTTTGGTACAGATGGGATTCGCGGCAAAGTCGGAAGCGATAGAATTAACCCAGAGTTTGTCATGCGGTTAGGCTACGCTGCAGGTCGTGTGTTAGCACAGAAAGGCACGAAAGGTGGCCGCCCAGCAGTTTTGATTGGTAAAGACCCGCGTATTTCTGGCTATATGCTAGAGTCAGCGTTAGAGGCTGGTTTAGCCGCAGCTGGTGTAGATACGCTCTTAACAGGCCCGATGCCAACACCTGCAATTGCCTATTTAACACGTGCGCTTCGTTTACAAGCTGGCATTGTGATTTCTGCATCGCATAACCCCTATTACGACAACGGCATTAAGTTTTTCTCGAGTGGTGGGGAGAAGTTAGGTGACGATGTTGAGTTTGCGATTGAGGCAGAACTAGAAAAACCAATGCAACTAGTTGACTCTGAAAAACTTGGTAAAGCAAAACGCATTGAAGATGCGCGGGCAAGGTATGTGGAGTTTTGTAAAAGTACATTCCCCAACGACTTAGACTTACGCGGGCTGAAGATTGTCTTGGATTGCGCCAATGGTGCGACCTATAAGGTTGCGCCACTCGTGTTCCATGAATTAGGCGCAGAGGTAGTGGCCATTGGTGATATGCCGAATGGTTTAAACATTAACTTAGATGTTGGCTCAACACATCCGGAGGCTTTGCAAAAAGCTGTGGTCGCGCAACAGGCAGATTTGGGTATTGCTTTTGATGGTGATGGTGACCGTGTGCTGATGGTAGACGCAAAGGGTCAATTACTAGACGGCGATCAACTGCTTTACATTATTGCTTTAGGCTTATACGCCACGGGTAAATTAAAGGGTGGTGTTGCAGGCACATTGATGACCAACTTGGCATTAGAGCATGCATTGAAAAAACACCAAATCCCATTTGGTAGAGCCAATGTTGGTGATCGTTATGTATTAGAGTTGCTAAAAGAAAAGAATTGGAAGCTAGGCGGTGAGAATTCAGGCCATATCCTAACGCTGGATCAACATACCAGTGGTGATGCAATTATTTCAGCATTGCAAGTGTTGAATGTCTTGCAAGAAAAAGGAAAAACGCTTGCGCAGATGGGGGATGCCTTGAAGCTATACCCACAGGTGCTGATTAATGTGACGACAAAAGGTAAGCTTGATTTGCAGTTGCCTGCGATACAACAAGCGGTTAAAACGGCTGAATCTGCACTTGCCGACACCGGCCGAGTGCTATTACGCGCATCCGGTACAGAGCCTAAAATACGTGTGATGGTTGAAGGTCAAGACGCCAAGTTGGTGCAGCAGTTGGCGGAAGATATCGCTGCTGTCGTGGATGCGCAAAGCAAACAATAACTGCTTTCAGGTGCTCTGTTTTGCCATCATAAAACATTCATTCTAGCTTCATGCATCTGTCATACTTAAAGCGCATTCTGTCATTGTGCCCTCTTGTAATTGGAGACAATGATGACAAACAAAATGCGTTTATACCTCACTTGGATGCATCATATTGATCGTGCATTATGCATTAAAGTAAGTCGAACTAGCCAGTACCGTTTTGTCCGTAACTGGTTTAGGCTAATGAGTCGCTTGGGTGATGGTGTGTTCTGGTACACCATGCTCTTAGGTATCCTTTGGGTTAAGGGGGATTCGGCTTGGTTGCCTGTTCTGCACATCATTGCGACTGGCCTTTCTGGTACGCTGGTCTACAAATGGTTAAAGGGCAAAACGCTTAGACCTAGACCATATCAAGTTTTGCAAGATGTATGGCTAACAGGTAAGCCTTTAGATTATTTCAGCTTTCCATCAGGCCATACCCTGCATGCTGTTGTCTTTACTTGCATGACCTTAGCTTACTATCCTTCACTGGCAATGTTAGTGATTCCCTTTAGCATCATGGTTGCTGCATCACGTGTTGTACTTGGCTTACATTATCCCAGTGATGTACTGGCAGGAGCTGTGATTGGCTTTTTAATGTCAGCTATTTCACTGACATTATTTGTATAGCGGGCACTTAAAAAATATCCCTTATTATTGGCTGGCGCTGTAGTATCGAATCGGTTCACTATGGTCAATATGCAGCGTTTCTAAGCAGTGTTTACGCCACATGGTAATGCGATGCACATCATCGCTAATAGAAAGCTCTGGCAGCCAATTAGGATGGTAGCCATTCAGTACTTTATGAAAGTCTTTTAAAGCCTGCTCGGTTTTGCCAATATAGTAATCATAATGTTTATGTTTTTTACGATTACTGAATCGAATACTTTTGTGAATGATATTTGGAATCTGCACAGTCCGTAGTAACCGGTCTGCAAAAGCTAGTTTGGTGAGGTTCTTTTTTACAACGCGCTGCGGTTGTGAAAAGCATGGAGCAACAAAGTGGCTCATTAATGAAGCGTGTTTAGACAACAGTTGTCCAGGGGTGTACTGTAGCAACTTTTTAACGTGTGCATCCATCGCCCATTCGGCGGCAATGTGCGTGAGCATGCTCTCGTGTTCCCACAAGGCTTCATGCGCTGGGACAAAATGATTGTGCGCAATGACATCAACATATAAGTGATTTGCGTACCCAATCGCAATTGCTGTTTCTTCTGGGGTTTGTGCATGGTTGATTAAATAAGCAGCTTTTTGCCACTGATGTGTGGTTTTGAATTGCTTGGAAACAATGGCTAGGTCGGGTAAGCAGGCGCCTGCTGCGACTAGTTCAGGGAAGCGTTTGATCGCTTCTCGTAATCGCTTATCTAATAGCGGTGAAGCTAACAATGCGGACTGTGCAAAATAAACATGGGTGTACAAACCCCATGCGTTTGCATCTATTGAATAGACGAAAAGTGGGAGCAACCAGTAACAAGTTCGCAAATGCTTTTTGATATTCATGGCGCTAATTTGACATGCCATTATGAAACTTACATGACATAACTTAAAGTTAATCGGAAACATCTGTCATATTCATCAATCTGTAATAAATGAGAAATATGATGATAATATCCAGAAAATAATTGCTAAAAATATGAAAATACTTTTTATTTCAGATGTTTACTTTCCACGTGTGAATGGCGTATCAACATCGATAAAAACATTTGTTGACCAGTTGCTCATGCTAGGGCATGAGGTCGATTTGATTGCGCCTGATTACGGTGATGCTTCAGAAGACACTCATCAAGATGATGCAGATTTTATTAAACGCATACCTGCTCGTAAAATTTATTTTGATCCAGAAGATCGGTTGATGCGTCATGGCGCGGCGATGAAGCTTTTGCCTGAACTGAAAAAAGAAAACTACGATATTATTCATGTAAATACCCCCTTTGTCGCCCATTACTTGGGCTTGAAACTAGCAAAACGGTTGGGGATACCTTGTGTTGAAACCTACCACACTTTCTTCGAAGATTATTTACACCATTACTTACCATGGATTCCGCAAAAAATTGCCCGTAGTTTAGCGCGTGGCATTTCCAGAAAGCAGTGTAATGCAGTTGATGCAATCGTAGTGCCTTCCCAGCCCATGTTAGATGTGTTGAGGGGCTACGGTGTTGGCACAACAGCGAATGTAATTCCAACAGGGTTGGTAGATGCTAGCTTTGCTGAGGCGGATGCATTGGCATTTAAAAGAGAATATGGCATTGAGAACAATCGCCCGATGCTACTCTATGTCGGTCGTGTCGCTTATGAAAAGAATATTACCTTTCTACTGGAAATGACCAAAATCTTAGCTGAACGTTATCCCAATATATTGTTGGTGATTGCAGGGGAAGGTCCAGCGGAGAAATCATTACAGCAATTAGCGATGACCTTGAAGATTGAAGACAATGTAAAGTTTATCGGCTACTTAGATCGGAATACTGAGTTGAATGCTTGCTATAAATCCGCGGATGCATTTGTATTCTCATCCAAAAGCGAAACACAGGGCCTTGTACTGCTAGAAGCCATGGCGCAGGCGACGCCAGTGGTGGCGATATCAGAATTGGGTACTGCTTCAATCCTCGTTGAAGGGGAAGGGGCATTAATTGCATCAGAAAATGCTTATGCTTTTGCAGAAAGAGTGTCGACATTAATCGATGACCGGGCCTTACGTGATGATTTGGGTAACAAAGCGAAAGCCTATGCCGAGCAGGTGTGGGCCGCGAGTACACAAGCAAAGCGCATGGCAGCTTTTTATCAAAAAATCAGTACACAATATCAATCTAAACGGAATAACGTCCCATATAGCCCAATAGTTGATAATTAATCAGGTGCTCTAGCGTGTTAAAAACTGAATTTTTAGGGGGTGTTTTCACCCCCTTTTATTTTTTAATATGCTATAAATAAGCATATGGAAAAAAATATCACGATAGATGCGGAGACGTTGTTTGCCGCAGTTGATTTAGGGTCAAATAGTTTTAGATTGGAAATTGCACACCATGTTGGCGGACAAATACAACGCGTAGACTATATTAAAGAGGCAGTTAGGCAAGGAGGTGATTTAGATGAGAATCGCAACTTGAATGCTGCTGCCATTGAGCGCGGTTTAAAATGCTTGGAACGATTTGGGGAAGCGCTGAAAGGTTTCCCAAAACAGAATGTTCGTGCTGTTGCGACACAAACGCTTCGTGAAGCACGCAACCGAAAACAATTTATTGCATTAGCGCAGAAAGCGCTGGGCTATGATATTGAAGTCATCTCAGGGGTAGAGGAAGCACGGCTTATTTACCAAGGGGTGAGTCACTTCTTACCGCAAAGCGATGAGCGTCGGCTAGTGATTGATATTGGTGGTCGATCGACGGAGTTTATTTTAGGGCAACATTTTGATGCAAAAACGACAGAGTCTTTGCGTGTTGGTTCTGTCGCATGGTCCTTAAAATACTTTCCTGATGGAGAGTTATCTGAACGCAATTTAAAACGTGCTGAAGTGGCTGCTAAATCATTCTTGGATGTCATTGCCAAGTCATATGCACCAAAACATTGGGATGTTGCGTATGGTGCATCAGGCACGGTTGGTGCCGTGGGGGATGTGCTGGCTGCTGCTGGGTTTGATGAAGGCAAGGTTACGCAGAAAGGCCTTAACTGGTTACATAGCGAACTAGTGAAAGCCAAACAAGCAGACCGCTTAAAACTTTCAGGCTTAAAAACGGAACGTAAAGCGGTTATTGGTGGCGGCCTCAGTGTGTTGAGGGCGGTGTTCGATTTGTTGAAAATTGATACGTTGCATGTTGCGAGAGGTGCTTTACGGCATGGCCTGTTTTACGACATGGTCGCAGAGGCGAGTGATGGCTTAGTTTATACCAAAGAAGCCTCCGTTAATTTTCTGTTAAGCCGTTTCCCGGTCGATACATCACACGCAAACAATGTGGTACAAGCCAGTATGCATTTATTTGATTATGCTGCAGATGACTTGCATTTGAAGAAAAGTGAGCTGAAAGCGCAACGACGGTTATTGGCTTGGGCAGCGCAATGCCATGAAATTGGCAGCAATATTTCTCACGCTGCCTCACATCGGCATGGCGCATATATCTTAGACCATACGGAGTTAATGGGTTTCTCACAAAGTGAGTTACATCATTTGAGTTTGTTAGTGTTAGGTCAACATGGCAAGATTAAAAAACTTGAGCTAACAAACGATGATAACCAGTTAATCGTATCACTGGCTTGCTTACGTTTGGCGATTATTCTCTGTCATTCACGAAATGAGCCAAAATTAACAGGTATTAAGCAGTTAACATTCAATGAGAATAAATTGCAGTTAACAGTTTTGGATAGCTGGATTGAAGCGCATCCACAATCAGCATACCTGTTAGAAGAAGAAGTAATTGCTTGGAAGAAAACACATTGGCGCTTAGCCGTTACAACAAAGTCTTAGAAAGTTCGTTATAAAAATGCAATATGATTGCATTATACTGTCGCAGTGAACGGTTCTTCCCATTTATAAATGGAGTGCGTCGATGTCAGTTAAGACAAAAGTTTCATCAGAACGGGTCGTGAAAAAAAAGGTGAGTGCAGCGTCAGAAGACGGTAGCCCTAGCCTAACCATTGTGACACCTAAACGTAAAAGGGTAGCTAAACTTCAACGTGGCAAAAAGCACGAGAAAACGAACCCCAACAAGCTGAAAATGGCACGGGATAGCTTTACCATGCCAAAAGATGAATATGCACAGCTCAAAGTATTAAAGACGCGTTTAGCTGAGTTGGATCGCCCAGTTAAAAAAAGTGAGTTGTTACGAGCCGGGATTAAGCAGTTAGCATTAATGACAGATGCACAGTTGATGGCCGCGATTGTCGCATTGCCCGTTATTAAAACAGGGCGTCCGAAAAAACAAGACCTTACCTAGTGTGCATTTCTATTAAATGGTTTTGTGCAGAGAATTGCTTTGATGGTTTCTCGTTGCTAGGCAATTTGGCAACTAAGCGGTAGGTGCCGTCTTCAGTGAGTGCCCACGCATCAATATTGTCTTGAAGGTAAGGGATGAAGCATTCATCCATGATGCGCTGTTGCATTTCAGGGTCTAAGATAGGCCAAGCAATTTCTACACGCCTTAGCATATTACGTGTCATCCAGTCGGCGCTAGATAACCAAAGTTTCACTTTGCCATCAACGTTAAAATAAAATGCACGTGAGTGTTCTAAGAAACGACCCACAATTGAGCGGATACGAATTCGACCTTCTAAGCCTTTGATGCTCAGCGGCAAGATGCATGCGCCGCGGACGATTAAATCAATCACCACGCCTTTTTTAGCTGCGCGAATTAGAGCCAGGGCAAGTGCTTCATCCGTTAGTGAGTTGGTTTTGATGATAATTCTAGCGGGTTTACCTTTAGCGGCAGCATTGGTCGCGGCATTAATATACCGACGCATTGTACTGTGTAAAGTAAATGGTGAGACTAAGAGTTT
>SPJK01023571.1_pt1 | contig 13745 bp, 12 predicted proteins | sample 3741771 | NCBI WGS metagenome assembly SPJK01 (sample SAMN10925997, study PRJNA522277) | cold seep metagenome | isolation source: Elba SIP-enriched marine methane seep metagenome, extraction at timepoint T2 | place: Italy: coast of Elba, Mediterranean Sea | reverse complement strand
ACCTTGTCTTCGATTGACGGGCAATAACGTGGCCCTGTGCTGTCAATCTGACCGGAATACATCGGCGCGACATGCAGATTCTCTTCAATGATTTTATGGGTTTCAAGGCTGGTATGGGTGATATGGCAATCAACCTGCCGCTGGGCAATCTTGTCCGTTAGAAACGAAAACGGCACCGGATCGGCATCCGCCGGCTGGGCATCCAGCCCATCATAATTGATCGTTCGCCCATCAAGCCTTGCTGGCGTGCCGGTTTTCAACCGACCAAGGCGCAGGCCCAACCCATAAAGCCGTTTTGACAAACCAAGCGCCGGGGCATCACCAACCCGGCCCGCCGGAATGCGCACCGTGCCCATATGTATCAACCCGTTCAGGAACGTCCCCGTGGTCAACACCACTTTCCCGGTCTTGATCAAGGTCCCATCACCGGTGATCACCCCACGGATTACCCCGTCGACTATCTCAAGGTCTTCAACCGGGGCACCAATAATGTCGAGATTATCAATAGCCGCCAGGGCGTCCTGCATGGCTTGGCGATAGAGCTTGCGATCAGCCTGCGTGCGCGGGCCACGAACGGCAGGCCCCTTGCGGCGGTTCAACAGGCGGAATTGAATGCCCGCCCGATCAGCCACGCGGCCCATCACCCCGTCAAGGGCATCAATCTCACGCACCAGATGGCCTTTGCCCAAACCACCAATAGCCGGATTGCAGGACATTTCGCCAATCGTCTCAACCTTATGGGTGACAAGGGCAACGCGCGCACCGGTCCGGGCCGCCGCAGCCGCCGCATCCGCACCCGCATGACCGCCGCCAATGACAATCACGTCATAGGCCGTTGCCGCCGCATCCTGTAAAGAGACTGGCACAATCGCCATCCTGAAACCCTTATGTTTGGGGGCATACTGCCCTCAACGATCAATCGGATGATCAATCTGATTCAATTCGGGCCGCACGCTATACATTATATATAGGGGCGTCAAACGGGCTTGATGTCGCGAGCGTTTCTTCGACCGGTTGAACGGGAATGTTTCACGTGAAACATTCTTGCGGGCTGCACTTTTGTGTTCGGGCACACGATCTTCAAAATTGTTTCACGTGAAACAATTGCCCCTAAAGCCCCAAAGCCTACTTGCCGATACAAAAATCTGAAAACACCACATCCAGCAAATCTTCAACATCGACCCGGCCCGTGATCCGGCCAAGGGCGCGCATGGCGAGGCGCAGCTCCTCCGCCACTAATTCTTCGGGCAAACCGTCTGCGGCCAAAAAACGGGCAAGGCCCTCGGCACATGCCGCCACCGCCTGCCGATGCCGGGCGCGTGTCAGAACCGCCCCATCCCCCGTACCGATGGCGGTCAAATCCTGCACCAGATTTTCAAGCGCCCCGACCGCCGCGTCCCAGCCATCGTCACTTTTCATAGACAGCGCCGCGACCGGCACACCCAATTCATCAGCCCACCCAGATGCAAGATTGTCCAGCCCGTCAGCCCGATCACGTTTTGACACCAGCACCAATGCCGGTCCATCACCCAATACGGGCTGAACCGGATTGGCCCCATCCACCATATGCAGCACAAGGTCAGCCTGCGCCACCCGATGTTGCGCCCGGCGGATCCCCTCAGCCTCTACAATGCCATCGGCATCCCGAATGCCAGCCGTGTCGGTCAGAATGATCGGTGCCCCGCCAAGGTCCAAATGCAGGTCAACCAGATCGCGCGTTGTGCCCGGCTCGGCAGAAACAATAACCGCGTCACGCCCTATTAACCTATTGATAAAACTCGATTTTCCAGCGTTTGGCGGGCCTGTCACCACGACCGATATCCCCTGCCGAACCCGTTCGCCCCCCTTGCTGGCAAGGCTGGCTGTCAATTCATTGTGCAGTGCAACAATTTTAGGACGTACAGCATCAGCCACGCCATCAGGCAAATCCTCGTCAGAAAAATCAATATCCGCTTCGATATGGGCCAACGCCCCAATCAGCATGGCCCGCCACTGTTCCACCTGTTGCGACAAGGCCCCTTCCATCTGGCGCAGGGCTTGCTTGCGCTGATGTTCAGTTTCCGCGTGGATCAGATCGGCCAGCCCCTCAGCCTCCGCCAAATCAAGACGATCATTATGAAAGGCCCGGCGCGTAAACTCCCCCGGTTCAGCAAGGCGCAGGCCGGGTTGCTGCCCCAATACCGCAAGCAACGCGCTGACGGTCGCAGGCCCGCCATGGGCATGAACCTCAACCACATCTTCGCCGGTGAAGGAATGGGGCGCAGGGAATGACAGCAAAATCACCTGATCAAGATGCGCACCGTCGGCAGGATCAGACAGGGTGGCCAAATGCGCATGACGCGGCTTGAGCGCGTCGCGATTGCTTAATGACAGCGCAACCCCGTGTGCCGCCGGTCCTGATAGACGCAGCACCGCCACCCCGGCCCGGCCCGGCGCACTTGATAAGGCAAAGATTGTATCGGTCACGTCAAGCAACTGGAAAAAGGGGAGCTAGCAATTGCTACTCGTCATCGCCCTTACGGCGGTCGGCACGGTCGCGGACGGTTTTCAGCGCGTTTTGAAACAGGCCCTGCAATTGCTCTACCCCTTGTGAAGTGGCGGGGATGATGGTTTTCATCAACGCATCGGGGTCCATCAGTTTCATATTGCGGGCGATCTGCTCCTCAGCCTGATCAAGCAGACGTTGTTGCATCGGCTCCAGATCAGGCAGGCCCAAAAAACGGCGGGCCTCTTCGGGGTCTGCATCAACTTCAATCGTAAACTTCATAATCTGATCCTTTATTGAGGTCGCGCCGCCCAACACAGGTATGACGCAAAACCGGTGCCCACTTTTGCTGGCGGTCGCTTTTAGTCTTTGGTCGCGCCGCCGAACGCAAAACCGGTGCCCACTTTTGCTGGCGGTCGCTTCGTAATCACCTTGAGCCTGCAGGCTGACACTTTATAGTCAGACCCGAAATTATTGTCAGAACTTAAGTGTGTTTCCTGATTTTCTCAAGCGGTTCAACGCCGTCAAAGGATCATTTATGTCCAACAGCCTGTCACAGAATAATCTTTCAACCGCCAGCTCCCCCTATCTGATCCAGCATCAGGACAATCCGGTGCATTGGCAGGTCTGGTCCAATGACACGCTGGAGGCTGCAAAACAGGCAGGCAAGCCCATTTTGTTATCCATCGGTTATGCCGCCTGTCACTGGTGTCATGTGATGGCGCATGAGAGTTTTGAAAATCCTGACATTGCCGCGCAGATGAATCAAGACTTCACCTGCATCAAGGTTGACCGCGAAGAACACCCCGAAGTGGACATGATCTATCAACAGTCATTGGCCTTGTTGGGGCAACAGGGCGGCTGGCCGCTGACCATGTTCCTAACACCTGATGCTGAACCCTATTGGGGTGGCACATATTTTGCCCCGTCTGATCAACATGGCCGACCCGGCTTTCCCCGCGTGATGGTCGAAATGGCCCGCATCTATCATCAGGACAAGGCGCAACTGACCAAGAACCGCGACGCCATCAAGGAAGCACTGACAAATCTGCAAAATGAAACAGGTGGCCAGCAACAGTTAAGCCGCGGTGCCCTGACACCGATTTCCCAACGGCTTTGCAAGCAGACCGATCCGTTCTATGGCGGCTTTGGCGATGCGCCGAAATTCCCCAACACATTCGGGCTGGATCTTTTGTGGCGCGCCTATTTGCGTGAGGGCGACACCCCCTATCACCGTGCAGTGGTTGAGGGGTTGGCCGCCATGTCACAAGGCGGCTTGTATGATCATCTTGGTGGCGGCTATCACCGTTACAGTGTTGATGCCAAATGGCTGGTGCCGCATTTTGAAAAGATGCTGTATGACAATGCCGCCCTGTTGCAAAGCATGGCACAGGTTTACGCGGTTGATCCGTTGCCATTGTTTCAGGCTCGCATGACACAAACCGCTGATTTTATCCTGCGCGAGATGCAGCGCCCCGAAGGCGGCTTTGGCGCGACCTATGATGCCGACAGCCCGAACGACAAGGGCGAAAACGAAGAAGGCGCGTTCTACACCTGGTCAATGGAAGACGTTTCCGCATTGTTGGGGCCCGATGATGGCGCGGCGTTCTGTGTTGCCTATGACGTCACGCGCAATGGCAATTTTGAAGGGCGCGCTATCCTGAACCGTCTTGCCCATAAAGACGATTATGATTTGGTGGATGAGGCGCGTCTCGCCCCGCTGCGTGCCAAGCTGTTGGCGGCGCGCGCCGACCGCATCGCCCCCGGGTATGACGACAAGGTGTTGGCCGATTGGAACGGCTATATGATCAGCGCCCTTGTGGCCGCTGGCACTATGCTTGACCGGGCTGACTATATTGATGCTGCCATCCGCGCCTTTACCTTCGTGCGTGATGAGATGGGCACGGGTGATGCGCTGACCCATGCGTGGCGTGATGGGCGCACCGCAGGGAATGAAGTGTTGACCGATTATGCGGCGATGGTGCGTGCGGCCCTGTCACTATATGAGGCCACGCAGGACGGTGATTATCTTGCGCAGGCCCGCCGCTGGACCGATCATGTGATCACGCATTATTGGCTGGAGGAGCAGAAAGGCTTTGCCATGACGCCCGCCACAGGCTCGTCACTGATTGTGCGGCCACGCACCGGGTTAGATGATGCCACACCGTCAGGCAATGGCATGATGATGGGCAATCTTGCCCGCCTGATTATGCTGGCTGACAAGGTTGAAGATCAGGCCCGGTTCAGCACATTGGCACAGGAAATGGTCACCGGCTTTTCCGCGCCTGTTCTGAAAAACCTTCAGGCGGGGGCAACCTTTATCAACGGCTTGGATGCTGCCACACGGGGGTTAAGCCTGATTGTGGTTGGTCCGCAAGATGATGATGCCACCAATGCGTTACTTATGGCGGCGCGCAAAAGCGCTGCGCCTGATCGGGTGATCATATGGGTTGCGGATGGCGCGGCCCTTCCCCCCTTTCATCCCGCACAGGGCAAGACCATGATTGACGGGGCACCGGCGCTGTATATCTGCGTGGGCCAAAGCTGCACCGCGCCAATCACCGATGTTGCACAGGTAGCGGGCCACATTCGGACCCTTTTGAAAGAGGTCTAAACTGTATTGAGCAATCATCAGACTGTGACTAGACTGATCCGATCATAATTATGAGGAAGGCGGTCGATCTTCCCACACCCAACAATATGATAACAGGAGCAAGGCGTTCATGAGCGGAACCGACATTACAATCAACGGCACTGATGGATCATTCAGCGGCTACCTCGCCACCCCGGCCGGTGGCAGTGGCCCCGGTATTGTCGTGCTGCAGGAAATTTTCGGCGTCAATAAAGTGATGCGGGATATTTGCGATGATTTAGCCGCGCAGGGTTTTGTGGCCCTGTGCCCCGATCTGTTCTGGCGGATCGAACCGGGCATTCAAATCACTGACCAAACACAGGCCGAATGGGATCGGGCCTTTGAGCTGTTTGGCCTGTTCGATGTTGATAAGGGTATGGAAGATGTGCAGGCCGCCATCACCCACCTTCGCGGTGTCGATGGCGTAACGGGCAAGGTCGGTACGGTCGGTTATTGCCTTGGCGGCAAGCTTGCCTATCTGTCAGCAACGCGCACGGACGCCGATGCAGCTGTTGGCTATTACGGTGTGAACATTGCCGCTGATTTGGAAGAAGCTGACGCCATCACCAAGCCGCTTATGTTGCACATTGCAGAGAAAGACGAATTTGTCGACCACGCAGCGCAGGCGGAAATGCATAAGGTGATGGATGATCATCGTCAGATCACGCTGCATGATTATGTCGGCATGGACCATGCCTTCGCGCGCGTTGGCGGTGCCCATTTCGATAAGGCCAATGCGGAGCTTGCCAATTCACGCACCGCTGACTTTTTTCAATCGACCCTGAAATAGACACATCTTCTAGGACTGCCCCCTTATGGCCACCGATAATGAAACCATGACCGCCCGTGTCATTCGCGTACACGACACCGGCGGCCCCGAAGTGATGCAGTTCGAAACGGTGGACTTGCCCGCCCCGCCCGAAGGGTTTGCGCGCGTTAAAAACACAGCCATCGCGCTGAACTATATCGACACCTATCATCGGACGGGGCTGTACCCCCTGCCATTACCCACGGGGTTGGGCGTTGAAGGTGCCGGCGTGGTTGAAAGCGTTGGCCCCGGTGTCACCCATTTGAAAGAGGGCGACCGGGTTGCCTATGTCTTTGCCCCCGGCTGCTATGCGGAGGCAGCGCTGATCCCCGCGTCACGTCTGGTGAAATTGCCCGACAACATTTCAGATGAATTGGCAGCGGCCAGTTTCCTGAAGGGGCTGACGGCAGAATATCTACTGCGCCGCACCTATCAAGTCAAAGCGGGCGATACCATTTTGGTTCATGCCGCCGCTGGCGGTGTTGGCCTGATCCTGTGCCAATGGGCCAAACATTTGGGCGCCACCGTGATCGGCACTGTCGGATCTGAAGACAAGGCCCAGCTTGCCAAGGCCAATGGTGCCGACCACACAATCCTGTATCGCCAAGAAGATTTCGTCGCCCGCATCAAGGAATTGACCGGCGGTCTTGGCGTGCCGGTTGTGTATGATTCAGTGGGCAAGGATACCGTTCCGGGGTCCGTGCAATGCTTGCAGCCCCGCGGGATGTTGGTCAGTTTCGGTAACGCATCGGGCCTGCCTGACCCCGTTGGTTTTGAGGCGATTGCTGCCCAAGGGTCAATCTTTGTCACCCGGCCCAGCCTGTTCAACTATATCGCGTTCGATGAAGAATTGGCTGACGCCGCCGCTGCCCTGTTTGACGTGATGGCATCAGGCGCGGTTAAGGTTGATGTGCGCCAACGCTATAAATTCGATGATGTGGTGAAGGCCCATCAGGATTTGGAAGCGCGCGTGACCACAGGTTCCTCAATCCTGATACCGTGACCGATCCTTCAGGCTGTTTTGACCCTGCCGCTAACCAGCGCCTTGACCCGATTGACCAAACCTTTTTCAACAAAGTCATAGGTCAAGACAGACCACGCAACGGTCAACACAAGACACAGCCCAATCAGCACAATATCTGAAACCTGTTGCGCCAATCCCAATTGCCGCCACACAACGCCGATCGCGTGCAGCACCAATACATGGCTAAGATACAGAGAATAGCTGGCATTGCCCAACACCATCAACGGTTTGGGAATGGCATGGCCGATTTTCTTTTCCATCATCAACAGACCAAGAACAATGAAGGTTGCCGGCATACCATAGGCAACCAACCGCCAAGGCGTCGCCCGCGGCAGTTCCATCACATAGGCCAGCCAGAAAAAGCTGACGGCCCCGGCCATAACCAACACGGCACCCATCTGCCACCAATTCAGCAAACGGGCGCGCCATGTGTTATTCGTCAGTGCCCACCCGATCAAAATCCCGGCAATAAACTCACCGTAAAGCGGGTGAATTAGAAACCTGAACATGATTTCCTGCGGATAATGGATGATGCTGGCAAGGGTGACGGACCCAAAGACCACCGCAATAATCAGGATTTGCCATTTGATAGACCGCGTTAGATAAAGCGTCAGGGCAAACAACAAATAGAAATGCCACTCAAACACCAGCGACCACGCAACGATCAGCGGATAGGACTGATTGATCGGCACCAGAAAATAGCTCAACACTATTTCAAGCGGCGTAAAGCTGTTCTTGCCCAGGATGAATGTACCGATCAGAGCAAGGGTCGTATAAATCCACAATGGCGGCATGATGCGTTCGACACGCTTTGTGATAAAGCGCCAGCCATCGCGGCGGCCTGTTGTTTCATCAATATAGTTTTTGCGGATCACCATCATGATCACGCCTGAAACAACAAAGAACAGGTCAACGCCTGCGCCGCCCTTTTCAAACACCAAATCCCAACCATCACGCACACCGCCAGCGGCACCATAAATCGTCAGCACCATCGCAATATGATGGCACACAACAATAAAGGCCGCGAACCCGCGGATCATCTGGATTGTGTTGATCATGTCAGACCGGTCCACTCAAAAAAATAGTCTGACCCCACCAGCGCCCGGTGCCTAAATACCGGTCTTGTCGGATCGATAGATTGTTTGTTTCGGGCGTGCAAAGACCCGCTCCATCATGGGGCGAAAATCTTCCAATGTCATGCTTTCATATGACGGATCAAACGCGGTCTGATCATATTTCTCACAAAACTCTGCCGTTAGTTCAAAATGCGGGTGGCCGCGGAATTGTTCACGCATGTCTTTATCAAGACCAAGATAATCAAAGAAGTAATAGCCCTGAAAAATACCGTGCTTTTCGACCATCCAATGCAGGCTTTCATCAACATAGGGTTTGACGACCGCTGCGCCCAAATCGGGATGGTTGGTGGAACACAGCAAGTCACCCATATCATGCAGCAGGGCACAAACGACATATTCGTCATCACGCCCGTCCTTAAAGGCACGCGTGGCGGTTTGTACGGAATGTTGCAACCGATCAACGATAAAACCGCCGGCATCCCCTTCCAACAACCCCATATGGGCATAGATGCGATCAACCGCGCCCTTGTTGAATTCAATTTGGTGGGTCGCGATGATGGCCCAGTCTTCTTGGGTACCGGTATCCATTGACGTGAATTTAGCGCGTTGTTCCAGCATATCTGACATGTCTGTGCCTCCCATAAAAATTTGGTTGATCATATACTACGACTAGTCAGCAACATTGCTAACATATTTACAATCATTCACAGGTTTCACTTTAAAGTTGCCTCACACACTCCTGAATACTAAAGTTAAAAGGAACAAAAAGGAAACTTGAGAGGCAATATGACTAAGGAAACCACTATTGAGATCCTTGAGCCCAAGACCATCGAACAATTGGTTCAAGATTTCGAATCTTCCGTTCAGGCCGACGAGGATGCCACAGAATTTTGGTACGCCCGCGATCTGGCCAGCCTTCTGGAATATACAAAATGGGACAATTTCCTAACTGTAGTGGCAAAGGCCAAAGCTGCCTGTGAGCAGGCGGGTCACGACCCTGATGACCATTTTGCCGGCGTCGGGAAAATGGTCCGGCTTGGAAGCGGCGCTGAACGTGAGATCGAAGACATTGTTCTAAGTCGATATGCAGCCTATTTAGTCGCCCAAAACGCCGACCCCAGAAAAACACCTGTCGCCTTTGCACAAACATACTTTGCCGTCCAAACCCGAAGGCAAGAATTGCAGGATCAAGAGGATAATGAATATGAATCATTATCTGAAGACGAACGACGGGTAATGCTGCGTGATGAAATCAAAGAACATAATAAGCATTTAGCATCTGCTGCTAAAAATGCTGGTGTAAAAGAAGGTCTAGATTACGCAATCTTCCAGACTGAGGGATATAAGGGCCTATACGGCGGGCTAGATGTGCCGGGCATCCGCAGGCGAAAAAAGCTCAAAAAGAAACAGGCAATTTTGGACCATATGGGAAGTACTGAATTGGCTGCCAACCTTTTCAGGGCAACCCAAACCGAAGAAAAACTGCGCCGCGAAAATATCAAAGGCAAGCAGGCAGCAAACCAAGCACATTTCGAGGTCGGCGCAAAAGTCAGAAAGACAATAAGGGGAATCGGCGGGACAATGCCAGAAGCATTACCGCCCGCCGAGGACATCAAGAAAGTCAGTCGCCGTCTTGAAAAAACAAAACAGCTAAAAGACGATTCAGAATAAGTGAAACCCGATCACGTGTTCATACTGTCGAAGAAGCCCTTGTTTGACTTGTTCTCTTTCAACTTGCCCAGCAGGAATTCAACCGCATCGACGGTGCCCATCGGGTTCAGAATCCGGCGCAACACATAGGTCTTGGCAAGGTCACCCTTTTCGACCAGCAGCTCTTCCTTACGGGTGCCGGACTTAAGAATATCAATGGCGGGGAAGGTCCGCTTGTCAGCGACCTTACGATCCAGCACGATTTCTGAGTTACCGGTGCCCTTGAATTCTTCAAAGATCACTTCATCCATACGGCTGCCGGTATCGATCAACGCGGTTGAAATAATGGTGAGGGAGCCGCCTTCCTCAATATTACGGGCAGCACCGAAGAACCGCTTGGGGCGCTGCAATGCGTTGGCATCCACACCACCGGTCAACACCTTGCCTGAACTGGGCACCACGGTGTTATAGGCACGGCCAAGACGCGTGATGGAATCGAGCAGAATGACCACATCGCGTTTGTGTTCAACCAAACGCTTGGCCTTTTCGATCACCATTTCAGCAACCTGAACGTGACGTGACGCAGGTTAATCAAATGTGGATGAGATCACTTCGCCATTCACAGACCGCTGCATGTCCGTCACTTCTTCGGGACGTTCATCAATCAACAGAACAATCAAATAGATTTCAGGATGATTGGAGGAAATGGAATGGGCGATGTTCTGCAACAACACCGTTTTACCGGTACGCGGCGGCGCCACAATCAAGGCACGCTGACCCTTACCCAGTGGCGACACAATGTCGATCACGCGAGTTGAAATATCCTTGGTGGGATCTTCCAATTCCAGCTCAATCTTCTCATCCGGGTATAGCGGCGTAAGGTTATCGAAATGCACCTTGTGGCGCATCGCTTCGGGGTCTTCGAAGTTAATCTTGGACACTTTCAGCATGGCGAAATAACGCTCGCCCTCTTTAGGGGAACGGATTTCACCTTCAACCGTGTCGCCGGTCCGCAACGAAAATTTGCGAATTTGCGATGGCGAAATGTAAACGTCATCGGGGCCGGATAGATAGTTGGATTCAGGGGCACGCAGGAAGCCAAAGCCATCCTGCAACACTTCCAACACGCCACCACCGGTAATTTCTTCACCGTTTTCGGCGGCCTCTTTCAAAATGGCAAACATCATATCCTGTTTGCGCATGGCGGAGGCGTTTTCGATCTCAAACTTTTCGGCAATAGCCAAAAGTTCGGTCGGGCTTTTTTCTTTTAGTTCAAGAAGGTTCATAAACCTTGCTCCATCAGGGGACGCACGACGCGCCTTAACACTTCACATAACCCAAAACGTCAAACATGCCACCAAATGTGGCAGTAAACGTGGGGTCTAATCTGTCTAAAACGGCCAAATCAAATGTGATGGGCCATCAATGAAATTCGGAAACTTCCCGGCAAAGGGGGGGTAGCCGGAAATAAAGGTGGGATATGTATCAACAACCCAAAACGGGTCGGATTACACAAAAGAAAGGAAGGTCGGTAGCAACTTGCCAAACAAGTGATTTGTTGGGCATTTGTCGGACAAGGGCACGCCGAACCAGACAACTTGCTGATCAATATAGGTGATTTGGCCTGATTTGTGAAGGGGCGCGTTTTCGGCCCATTTGTCACGGGATCAACAATATGGAAATCAACAAAAACACCAACGCCAATATGGCCCAGCTAATCCAACCAACGATCCTAAAGACTATTTCCAGAAATACTTCCACATATGATGGCCCGACAAAATCAGCCCCACAATTAGGGCAAAATTTTGCGGTCGTGCTGACGTGATGCCCACATTCATCACAAGACACTATCGCCATCTATTTTCCCCGTAGCACACCTGATTTGAAAATCGGGATCAGCGCCAGAATATAAAACACACTGTTGGACACTGCATTCAGCGCAAAACCGGTTTGTACGGACAGAAAATTGTCAATCACGACCCAAATGGTCATGGCCACAATCACCTGTTTCCATGTTTTTGTTGCTGCCGCGCCTTCCAGTTGAAACGCGGCGCGAAACAGGACCAGAAATGTCAGCCCCCAGCCGATTGTGATGGCGCCGATTAATCCCATCGCCAAACGCATATAGGAATCATAGGCCAACGGGTTTTCATTGCTGTTCAGCAATTCATAGAAAAAGCTGTTAAAGCCGTCCGTGGCCGCATAGCCGCCGCCATAAAGGCCGATGCCGAACAGCACCACACCAACACACCACACTGTTAGATATTTTTGCCAAAAAGCGGACATTGATTGCCCCTCCCACATTTTTCTTTCCTGAACATTAGGGAAGAAACAGCATTGTAGGAAGCGGAATTAGCACCCTGAACGACGCTGCCTTACAACGGATTGACGATTACCAGGATCACGATGGCGATCATAAGCACGAGCGACCGCCAGCAAAAGTGGGTACCGGTTTTGCGCCATACCTGTATTGGGCGGCGCGACCACAAATAACACGGATCGTTGTTAGAACGGTTTAACGATAACCAAAATTACTATGGCAATCATCAGCACCGTCGGCACTTCGTTGATCATGCGAAAGAATTTTTGCGGGCGTTGATTTTTGTCCTGCTCAAAATCCTTGCGCAGACGGGAAAACCAGCCATGCACACCGGACAAAATCACAACCAATGTCAACTTGATGTGCAACCACGGGGCCCCAAGATCTACTACGCCCGTTGCCAACATGCCAAGGCCGAACAGCCATGTGGCGATCATTGCCGGGTTAATGATGGCGCGGAACAATTTGCGTTCCATCACCTTGAACCGTTCAGATCCGTCTGACCCAACCTCAGTTTCGCAATGATAAACAAACAGACGCGGCAGATACAGCATCCCTGCCATCCATGAAATCACGGCAATAACGTGCAGGGCTTTCAGCCACAAAAAAAACATGTCCATTATCTTTGCGTCCTGTCCTAATGCATACCGCTGGCAAGGAAGGTGGACAATTTTTCAGGTCCATCCTGCTGCCCTTCAAGGCCGCATCCATTTTTTTCATCACAGACAAAATTCTGTGCTGCTACTTTGCGCACCTGATCTGCCAGCCCGTTGATAAACTTGTCTTCGGTCAACACGGTCGATGCCCGAAAATAGTGCGGGACTTTATGCTCATCCGCCAATTCCTGATATTCGATATCAAGCTCTACCAATGTTTCTGAATGTTCAGACACAAAGGCAATGGGCACCATCACAATCGATACCTGATCCTTACCGGCACGGATGACTTCATCATCGGTGCTTGGGCCAATCCATTCCAGTGGGCCAACGCGGCTTTGATAACAAATGACGCTATCAAGATTGTCATAGCCTTTTTGCGCCAATGATTTGATCAAGGCATTGCCGGTCCGTTCCACCTGTTTTTGATAAGGATCGCCCCCATCAACAACTTTTTGCGGCAAACCATGCGCTGATAATAACAACCGATAGGGGTTGTCTGACGCTTCACTAGCCTGATCGATTTTCTGTGCAACCAAATCAGCCATGGCATTGATGAAGCCCGGCTCTTCAGGATAGCAACACAGGGTTTTGGTCGGTGCCTTCAACTCAACAAACTTGGCGGCCTTGTGCCATTCAGTGACAGAGCTTTGCGTCGTCGTGGTTGAGAATTGCGGATAAAGCGGGACCAGAATGATTTGATCGGGATGCCACGCCCGCACCGATGCTGCGCATTCATCCGCGCGCGGATGCCAATAACGCATGGCAATAAAACTTTTCACGGTTCCCAATTCAGGGACCAGCGTGCCAAGCGCCTGTTCCAATGCCTGTGCCTGCGCCTTGGTGTGATCAAGCAATGGGGACTTGCCCCCCAAATGGGCATAGATTTCCTGTGCGACCGGGGCACGCCGTGTTGAGATTAATTTGGCAACCAACCACCGAAACGGTTGCGGCAGGTTAATGATTGCCCTGTCATTAAACAGATTGAACAGGAACGGTTTGACCGCCTCTGGCCGGTCAGGGCCGCCCAGATTAAACAGGACTATGGCTGTCTTCATGCGTCCCGTACCCGCTTCACCAATCGTTCTACATTT
>SPJK01107623.1_pt1 | contig 13752 bp, 11 predicted proteins | sample 3741771 | NCBI WGS metagenome assembly SPJK01 (sample SAMN10925997, study PRJNA522277) | cold seep metagenome | isolation source: Elba SIP-enriched marine methane seep metagenome, extraction at timepoint T2 | place: Italy: coast of Elba, Mediterranean Sea | reverse complement strand
CACAGGTAGACTGGCCTAGGCCTAGGTTTGTTAGTTGCCAAACCCCTTCATAGGTCAACGTACCACTTCGGCTGATCAAGCCGACGGGACCCTTCTTGTGAATGTAACCAGGCATAATGCCAATTTTGCATTCTTCGGGCGTGATCACGCCCGGGCAGTTAGGGCCAACCAAACGAACATTTTGACCAGCCGCAACACGAGCTTTGAGCTCACGTTCAACGCGGACCATGTCGAGAACCGGTACACCTTCGGTAATAGCACAAATGACTTCGATGCCCGCATCAGCTGCTTCAAGAATGGCATCAGCCGTGAATGGAGGCGGAACAAAGATCATCGAAGCATTGGCACCCTGCTCTTTTACTGCTTCCTCAACGGTATCAAAGACAGGACGTTCGAGAACCGTTTGGCCACCTTTGCTAGGCGTTACACCTGCAACCAAGTTGGTGCCATATTCAATGCAGTTCTTGCTGTGGAATTCTCCTGCCTTACCGGTAATGCCTTGGCAGATAAGTCGTGTCTCTTTGTTGACTAGAATTGACATGAGAGGGTTAGGTCTTTTTTAGGGATAAATTGATTCTAATGAAGCTTTCAGTTCTCAGCGTTCAGCTTTCAGCTTTTTTAGGAACGATGCAAGCATTCGTTTGATTTCTTGCACTTGATTGGTAAGCTCGCTGGCTTGTTTCTGATCGAGGTAATTTAGGTCTTTTGATAATTCTAAATGATATTCAGTTTCACTCGCCGACCCCATGGCTAGCTGTAGGAATCGACCGAAGTCAGCATCACTACCTCTTCCACAGCCTTCTGCAATGTTGGCTGCAATTGATGAGGAAGAGCGACGCATTTGACTTGTTAATCCGTATCTTTCGTCAGTGGGAAATGATTTTGTTGCTAAATAAATCTGCAGCGTCAGCTTATGGGCCTTTTGCCAGACAAGTAGTTCATGAAAATCCTTCATGGTTAGCTATGTCCTCAAATGCTGAAAGCTGACCACTGAAAGCTAACCGCTTACTCTAGGCTATTGCTGCTACGACCTTCTTGGCAGCATCCGTAAGGCCTTCGGCCGTGATGATATCGACGTCCGATTCAGCTAGTATCTTGCGGCCTTCTTCAACTTCGGTACCTTCAAGCCGTACTACAAGAGGAATGTTAAAACCGACTTGCTTGTAGGCTTCGAGCACCGCATTTGCGATGGTGGTGCACTGCATAATTCCGCCGAAGATGTTCACGAGAACGGCTTTGACGTTCTTGTCACCTAAAAGAATGCGGAAGGCTTCGGTAACTTGGTCGACGTTAGCCCCACCACCTACATCAAGGAAGTTTGAAGGCTCTCCGCCATGAAGTTTAATGATGTCCATCGTGCTCATTGCTAGGCCAGCTCCATTGACCAAGCAGCCAATGTTTCCTTCCAGCTGAACGTAACTCAGGTCAGCTTCTCCAGCACGAAGTTCGTTCGCATCTTCTTCGGCCGTATCACGAAGTTCCAAAAGATCTTTGTGACGGAACATAGCGTTATCGTCAAAAGTGATCTTGGCATCGAGAGCAATGAGATCGCCATCGCCTGTGACTACTAGGGGATTGATCTCGGCCAAACTGCAATCGAGTTTGACAAACAATTTGCAAATAGCACGCATGAATTTGTCAGCCGAACGAACCGAAGTACCGGACAAACCAAGCTTCTTGGCAAGTTTGCGTGACTGATAAGGCATCAAACCAGCGTCAGGGTCGTATGCCTCTTTGAAGATTAGTTCAGGGGTCTCTTCCGCGACCTTTTCAATGTCCATGCCCCCTTCGGTCGAAACCATCAGAACTGGCTTTCCAGCTCCTCGGTCAACGACAATGCCTAGATAGAGTTCACGGGCAATGTCGCAACCTGCTTCGACCAATACTTGGTTGACCGTCTGGCCAGCAGGTCCTGTTTGAATGGTAACGAGATCGTTGCCGAGTAGATTTTCAGCGACGCGCCTGGCGTCATCGGCCGATTTCACAAGTTCGACACCATGCTGCTCGGGGATTTGTGTAAGGGTTCCCTTTCCACGGCCACCCGCATGGATCTGAGCTTTCACAACGGCGATAGGTCCTCCGAGTTTGTCAAAAGCTGCTGCAGCCTCCTCGCCCGACTTGGCAACGATGCTTTCAGGTACAGCTATTCCAGCCTCACAGAACAGAGACTTAGCTTGAAATTCATGTATTTTCATTGATAAACACGCAGAAGATGTATTATTGGTGTTTTAGTTAGGCTTGCATAATCTTGGTTGCGAATGTGTCCGCCTGCGAGATAGCAACCTTATTTTGTGCCTGAATGTGGGAGTATAGAAGTCGATTCATTGACCCGACAATAGGCCTGGATCGCCTAAAGCCAAGAATATCAAAGAATTTAGGTTTGCTATCATCCAGTTCTGATCGAGGGAACAATCTGATGCGCTGCCCATTCAATGAGGATTGCAAATCGAAGAATTTCAACAGGATACCGTTTTCTTACGGCTAAGCCGCCAAGTTTGGGTTGACGTAAACCGACTATATCGTGAAATTATTCACAAAGCAGCTAAGGTACGTTCAGCACAAGCCTTAGCGGTTGCCGATATCCTCACCTAATGACGTACACCTGCCGAACGACAAACACCCTTTGCACATAGCTAGCTTTAGGTGTTTTCATTATCACGAATGCTGATCAGACCTCTACCATATCGCGAGGTCTTAGTTGCGTTTGTGTTAGGACTAATTGATTTACAAAATCAAACGACGAAGGAATCCCTCCGACATGACTACCCGTTTTTTGTTGGACAAAGGACTCGACCTACCCATTGCTGGTGAACCTCGCCAAGAGATTGAAGCGGGACCGGCTATACGAACGGTTGCAATAGTTGGCGATGACTATTTCGGCATGAAACCAACCATGGAGGTTGCCGAAGGCGATTACGTCAAACTTGGCCAAACGCTATTCACCGATAAGAAGACAGAAGGTGTTAAATACACCGCCCCGGGTGCTGGCAAAGTGGTCGCCGTCAATCGTGGCGCAAAGCGCAAGTTTGAATCGATTGTGATCGAGCTTGAAGGTGAGGAAGAAGATACTTTCGCATCGTATCCGAACGACAATCTTGCGATGCTCGATCGAGAGAAAGTTCAGCAGAATTTGATCGATTCTGGTTTATGGACAGCGATTCGCACGCGACCTTTCAGTAAAGTCCCTGCACCGGGATCTGCCCCCTACGCTGTCTTCGTCACGGCGATGGATACCAATCCTTTAGCAGTTGATCCCGTTAGTGTCGTCAACGAGAAGCCAGCAGAATTTATTGCCGGGTTGCAAGTGCTGAGCACGCTAACTGATGGCAATACCTGGCTATGCAAGAAGCCTGGTACCGAGCTTCCAGGTGAAGATCTTGGTTGTCTCGAAGTTGCTGAATTCTCAGGCCCACACCCTTCTGGTTTGCCTGGAACGCATATGCACTTCTTGGCTCCTGTTAGCCTCGAACGTCCTTCTTGGGATGTGAATTACCAAGACGTGATTGCAATAGGACATCTCTTCCTAACCGGCAAGATTTTGGTGGATCGAGTTGTTTCGGTTGCAGGTCCTGCAGTTACTAATGCCCGGACCGTTCGTTCGCGAATCGGTGCGAATCTCAACGAATTATGTTCAGGTTCGGGCGCTCCGAGTGAGGGTGTTCGGACGGTAAGCGGATCGGTCCTGAGCGGTCGAGCGTCAGCCGACATGCGAGACTATCTCGGACGACGTCACCTTCAAGTTACCCAGTTGATTGAAGGGACTGAGCGGGAGTTCATCGGATGGATGCTTCCAGGCTTTACGAAGTTTTCCGTTACGAATGTTTTTGCATCTTCTTGGTTGCCAACCAGCGTGGCTGAGAGGTTCAAATTCACAACTTCTACCGAAGGTAGCCACCGAGCTATTGTTCCACTTGGTAAGTACGAAAAAGTTGTTCCGTTAGATATTATTCCAACGCCATTACTAAAGTCACTCTGTACGGGTGACACCGACGAGCTTCAAATGCTTGGCGGTTTGGAACTCGATGAAGAAGACCTTGGCTTGTGCAGCTTTGTCTGTTCAAGCAAAAACGAATACGGCCCCATGCTTCGCGATGCCCTTACTAGTATCGAGAAGGATGGTTAAAGCCAACCGATAAACTGATCGTTTTCACGCGGCTCCTGCTGTTTGACTTAACGAACCTTAAAGAACCAACCCATGAAATTCCTCCGCGACCAACTCGACAAAGCTGAGCCTTTGTTTACCAAAGGTGGCAAGCTGGAACGTCTTTATCCGCTTTATGAAGCAAAGGATACGTTCCTTTTTACCCCTGGCATCGTGACCAAAGGTAACACGCATGTGCGTGATTCGCTTGATATGAAGCGAATGATGTCCACGGTGATTGTTGCCCTTGTGCCATGCATCTTGATGGCTCTCTACAATACCGGCTACCAGGCCAACTTGGCAATTGCCGAACAGGGGGCCGCACCGCTAACGACATCGATCACCGGTTTGGGTTTGATTGATCGTGAAGTGATCATGTCGGCAATCGGTTTGCCTCACGATCCTACGAACATTATCTCCAATTTTGTTTACGGCGCTCTTTGGTTCTTTCCCGTCTACATCGTGACGATGGCGGTTGGAGGTACCTGCGAGCTCATCTTCGCCATCATTCGAGGCCACGAAATTAACGAAGGCTTCCTGGTGTCGGGGATGCTCTTTCCGCTCACTTTGCCGGCGACGATTCCGCTTTGGCAAGTTGCCATCGGCATCGCCTTCGGTGTGGTCGTTGGGAAAGAGATCTTCGGCGGCACAGGCAAGAACTTCCTAAACCCTGCTCTCACCGCACGAGCTTTCCTTTACTTTGCTCACGCTGGCTTTATGTCGGGTGATTCGGTTTGGACTGCCGCGGCAAAAGAAGGTGGTGTTGATGGCTATACCGCACCAACCGCTCTTGGATCAATGGCCGCCGCTAATGCTTCCGAGGCACCTATCGTTTCTGAAACGGTTGGCTTTGGATTCTGGGAGGCCTTTATCGGTTTGATACCCGGATCGATGGGTGAAACTTCCGCCCTCTGCTGCATTTTAGGGGCAGTAGTCCTCATCATGAGTGGTATTGGCTCTTGGAGAATCATGGCTGGCTGCGTTATTGGTGCCCTTAGCATGAGTTGCTTGCTATACGCTTTCCGTGAAAACACCGACAATGCGATGGTTTACATGCCGCCACTCTGGCATTTAATCATTGGCGGTTTTGCTTTCGGTACCGTCTTTATGGCGACGGACCCTGTTTCGGCTTCGATGACTGAGCAAGGTAAGTGGTGGTACGGCGGCCTGATTGGCGTTTTGACGATTCTCATCCGTGTGATTAACCCTGCGTTTGCCGAGGGGATCATGCTTGCAATCTTGTTCGGCAACGTGATGGCTCCGCTGATTGATTACGCGGTTATTCAAGCCAACGTAAAACGGAGGGCTGCTCGCTATGCCGCTACGTGATATTAAAGATTCGCCTGTTGGTACGATTCTGATCGCGCTGATCCTCTGTGTGGTCTGCTCGGTGCTTGTTTCTGCTGCGGCGGTTGCACTTGGTCCGCTGCAAGATAGCCAGAAAGACTTGTTTAAGAAAAAGAACATAGTCTTCGCTGCTGGCTTCGCCGAAGAGATTAAATCGGCCAAAGATGTCGACACGATTTTTGAAGAACGTTTCACCTCGAAGTTGATTGATATCTCAACTGGTGAAGAAGTTTCTGAAAGCAAGCTTACCGAACTCGGCATTACAGATCCTGCCAAGTACGATCCTGCGAAAGCAGCGAAAGACCCAGCTTTGGCGGTAGCAATTGAACCTGCCGGTGCCATGCCTGGCATCGTGACTCGTGAGCCACTAGCTACTGTCTATTCCATCGTCGAAGGTGATCAAACGGTTGGTTATGTCTTCCCCGTTTACGGTAAAGGACTATGGTCAACGCTTTATGGATTCCTTGCTGTCGAAGCTGATGGCGAGACGGTCCGCGGAATCACCTTCTACGACCATGCTGAAACGCCTGGTCTGGGCGGCGAAGTTGACAACCCTGCTTGGAAGGCGAAGTGGCCCGGTAAGCAAGTCTATGGCGATGATGGCGAGGTAACGCTTTCCGTCGTGAAAGGGACCGGCATGGGCGACAGCCAAATCGACGGTCTCAGCGGAGCGACCATTACCTCCGTTGGCGTTGACAAAATGGTGAAGTACTGGCTTGGTCCAAACGCTTACGGACCATTCCTTGCGTCAAACAAACAGTGATTCGAATCGTACAAGTTTTGATTAATTACGAAGCTTAGCTTCAAACCACATAAGGAAATCGGCAATGGCCGCTCCTAATACAAAAGATGTCTTGCTTGACCCGCTGGTAAAGAACAATCCGATTGCGCTTCAGGTGCTTGGAATCTGTTCCGCCTTGGCCGTTACGACCGGTCTTACCAACTCGGTGATTATGGCAATCGCGGTGGTTGTTGTGACCGCTTGCTCAAACGCGACGGTCAGTCTGATTCGCAATTACATCCCAAGCAGCATCCGGATCATCATTCAGATGACCGTGATTGCTTCGCTTGTGATCGTGGTTGATCAGCTGCTGCAAGCTTTCGCTTATGAAGAGACCAAGAAAATCAGCGTGTTCGTTGGTCTGATTATCACTAACTGTATTGTGATGGGCCGTGCAGAAGGTTTTGCCATGAAGAACTCTCCTTTGGTGAGCTTCTACGATGGAATTGGCAACGCTCTCGGATATGGACTGATCCTGATCATCGTCGGATTTTTCCGTGAGCTATTTGGATCGGGCAAGCTCTTTGGTGTTTCGGTCCTGCCGCTAACTACCGAAGGTGGTTGGTACGAACCAAACGGCCTAATGCTACTACCTCCAAGTGCGTTCTTCATCATTGGGATCATTATTTGGGTGATCCGATCGTTCTACCCTGATCAAATTGAAGAAGCTTAAACCAGTACAACCACCAGCATGTAATTAGCCCTTAGGGTGCCACATGAATCATTATCTTGACATATTCCTTCGCTCCATCTTTATGGAAAACCTTGCCCTCGCATTCTTCTTGGGCATGTGTACTTTCCTGGCCGTTTCTAAAAACGTAAAGATGGCCGTTGGTTTGGGTATCGCCGTGATTGCCATCATGACCATCACCATTCCCGCCAACAATTTGATCTATCAGTACTTGCTCAAAGAGGGCGCTTTATCTTGGGTTGGGCCAAGCTACGCGAGCGTTAATCTTGAGTTCCTCGGTTTGATCAGCTACATCGGTACGATTGCCGCGATGGTTCAGATCTTGGAAATGACGCTCGATTGGTTTTTCCCAACGCTTTACAACCAATTGGGTATCTTTCTACCACTGATTACCGTGAACTGTGCGATCCTTGGTGGTTCGTTGTTTATGGTCGAGCGAGATTACAACTTCTTGGAAAGCTTAACCTTTGGTTTTGGTTCCGGGGTAGGTTGGGCACTTGCGATTGCAGCCCTGGCCGGCATTCGTGAGAAGATGAAATACAGCGATGTCCCTCCCGCTTTGCGTGGTCTGGGGATTACCTTTATGACGGTTGGCTTGATGGCCTTGGCATTCATGTCATTTGGCGGCATGTAAAAAACGACCAATTGGCAACCAGAAAAGCGATAACAACGAATATTCAAATAACGGTTTAACTGTTTGCGGTCCTTTTGGGCTCCTTATAGCTGAGAATTTACAATGGAAATTATCCTTGGCGTTTTGATGTTTTCCTTGGTGGTTATTGCCTTGGTTGCGATTATTCTCGCAGCGAAGAGTCAGCTAGTAGCCAGTGGCCCCGTCTCGATCACGATTAATGGCCAAAAAACCATCGAAGTGAACGCCGGTGGAAAATTGCTAAACGCTTTGGCCGACGAGGGGATTTTCGTTTCAAGTGCCTGTGGCGGTGGTGGTACCTGTGCCCAGTGCGAAGTCAAAATTCATTCTGGTGGAGGAGACATTCTCGAAACCGAGAAGGCTCACATTACCAAGAAAGAAGCTGCGGACGGTTGTCGACTTTCATGCCAAGTCGGTGTGAAACAAGACATGGAAGTTGAAGTACCGCCTGAAGCATTCGACACCAAGAAATGGGAATGCGAAGTTATCTCCAATGAGAACGTTGCGACATTCATTAAGGAGTTCAAACTCAAGCTTCCTGAAGGGGAAGAAGTTGACTTCAAGGCAGGAGGCTACATCCAAATTGAGTGCCCACCCCACGTGGCTAACTACAAAGACTTCGACATTGAAGAAGAGTATCGCGAAGATTGGGATAAGTACGACGTTTGGCGATACGTCTCCAAAGTGGACGAGCCAGTCATTCGAGCGTATTCGATGGCAAACTACCCCGGCGAGAAGGGCATCATCATGCTCAATATCCGGGTTGCTAGTCCGCCACCGCGTACGCCAGACGTTCCTCCTGGGAAGATGTCAAGTTACATCTTCAACTGTAAGCCGGGTGATAAAGTAACCATCTCCGGCCCTTATGGTGAGTTCTTCATCAAAGATACCGATGCCGAGATGGTTTACATCGGTGGTGGTGCCGGTATGGCACCGCTTCGAAGCCACATTTTTGAACTCTTTAAGAACTTGAAGACAGGCCGAAAGGTTAGTTACTGGTACGGTGGCCGAAGCTTGCGGGAGCTATTCTACATCGAGCATTTCCGAGCGATTGAAAAAGAGTTTCCAAACTTCAAATTCAACATCGCTCTTTCGGAGCCGTTGCCTGAAGATAACTGGGATGGATACACCGGCTTTATTCACCAAGTTCTTTACGATAACTACCTTAAGGACCATCCTGCTCCGGAAGACATTGAGTACTACATCTGCGGTCCCCCAATGATGAACGCAGCCGTCTTCCAATTGCTTGAAGATCAAGGTGTCGAAAAAGAAAACATCGCGTTTGACGACTTCGGTGGATGATATGAAATCCACAGATCACAAAACATCGGCAAGGCCCTCTTTAAGAGGGCCTTTGTTGTTTGTGGTGATCTTCGCGAGTTTACTTGTCTACTTCTGGGATAAAGAAGATTCCCCAGAAGTAGAGATTTACAAACTCACTGGCAGAACGATGGGGACTGAGTTCAAAGTTGTAGTCGTTTCTGACGTCGATCAATCAAAAGTTGAATTGCTTCAGAATAAGATTGCTCAACGGCTGGTTGAAATAAACAAACGAATGTCGACTTATGATCCTGAGTCCGAGTTATCTCGCTTCAACCAATCAGAATCAGCAGATTGGTTTGCTGTTTCAAAAGAGACCGCTGAAGTAGTGGCTTATGCTCTTGCAATCGCCGAGAAGACCGACGGTGCTTACGATCCTACGGTTGGTCCGCTCGTCAATCTATGGGGATTTGGCCCTAACAAAAAAACTCCTTCGATTCCTTCTCCAACAACCGTTACGGAAGCAAAGGCTAAAGTCGGCTACGGGCAGATTGATACTCGTACTGACCCCCCTGCCCTCCTCAAACAGAACAAAGAAATTTATTTGGACCTCTCATCGGTCGCGAAGGGACACGGCGTTGACGCCATCGCAGACTTGCTTGATGAACAAGGTTTCAAATCCTATATGGTCGAAATCGGGGGTGAAGTTCGGACTCGCGGAACCAAACCTAACGACGATCCTTGGCGTATAGGTATTGAGAATCCTGACAGTTCCAGCCGAATCGCTTCAAAAGTGCTCGAACTTTCAGAAGATGAATCGATTGCGACCTCTGGCGACTACCGTAATTTTTTTGAAGTCGATGGTGTAAAATACTCACATACGATTGATCCAAAATCAGGTCAGCCTGTTCAGCATGACTTGGCAACCGTAACCGTCGCAGCTGAACTTTGCCGAGATGCCGACGCTTTGGCGACTGCCCTATTGGTGCTTGGCCCCGTAGAAGGATACGATTGGGCAGTCGAACAAAATGTTGCCGCTTATTTTGTTCGCCGTACGGATGCCGGTCCAGAAATTATCACAACTCCAGCTTGGGATGATCAGTTTCCCGTAATGACTGAAGAAGAATAGTTATGGAATACTTTGTAGTTACGCTTGTTGTTTTTGCCATTGCCCTGGCTGGCATGGCTATTGGTGTCATTGTAAGTAATCGCAGAATCAAAGGTTCTTGCGGCGGCTTGGCCGGGTTCAAAGATGAACAAGGCAATTCAATTTGCGAAGCTTGTACGAATCCCTCGCCCACTTGCAGTGGAAAGCCTGAAGAGCAGGAAGCTACGGCAGAGTAGTATGTTCTGCGCGGTACAGCATCAACGTCGGCGTCACTCTCTCAACAAATTCACCATCTAACTTTTCTACGAGTTCATCACGCACCGCTCGACGTGGGTAATCCTCCGGATACCAAGGCGCAATTATCCAATAGTCGGCGTCTTGATTTATTTCTTCTAGGAACGGTGGTAGTTTGGTTTCCCAGTCTTGTTCATCAAGATGAGGGTTTGCCGAAAGTGTGATTCCATTCCAACTCTCAGGTAAAGCATACAACGCGGCAGCCCCAAAATAGTGCGGAGTGGCAATTACCGTCGGCGCGCGATTATCTTTCTCCTCTAGCTGAATCCGCTCAACGACCTTGTGAAAATCTTGCTCAGCATAACGCGGATTATGGTGGCGATTCCACATTGCAAAGATCCCAATAGCGATAAGCAGCAGCGTGCTTGTAGTCACAAGCGGTCGTTTTCTATCCAGGGCTGCGCCAGCACCTAGAACCAACATAAGTGGCACGATCATCCATGCCATGTAACGGTAGCTATAACCTGTTGGGGAATATTGGGCTGCGAGAACGACCAACGGGGGTGGGATAAGCATTAGGATTAACAGCCAAGTTCGATCTCCAAGGCGTAATTGCTTCCAAGCAGACATACTTAGTACCAAAATTGGGATGAAAGCTATGATTGCCCAGGGAAGCATCGCTTTAAGCCCTGCCGAAGCGCCTAGTTCCCTTAGTTCGGTAAGCGAAGGTCCAAATGTTTTTCCTGTTACAAGTAATAAATAAGTGAAGGCATAAGCTTCCGCATCGAATCCGACCTTGTGAAAAAACTCATCGCTCTCAGCCATATCAGCTTTTAGACAAACTAATAGTGGCATGCATACAACCGTTAGCGTGAGTGCCGAAATAAGAGCTCGCTTTAAAGCGACACCTTTAAGTTCGATAAGTAACATCAATCCGCCAAGCACCAGAAGCAAACCGGCATAATAATGCGTAGCAACTGATAGCCATGCGCATCCGATTAATCCAATCCAATTAAACCATGACCCATCTCGACGTATTTGAAAAGCGAAATAGAGATAACATGCTGCGAATAAAATATAGAGGCTGTATCCACGTCCGAGTTGGCTAATCTGTAAATGATAGGCAGAAGTAGTTATAAGCAATGCTGCCATCAGACCGGCTTTGGCGTCAACAAGATATCGACCTAGCAGACCAACGATGAAGATGGTTGCCGTCCCAACAGCCGCAGAGAACCAACGAAAGATTTGATCATTCTTTGTTAACTCAAATAAGTTGCCAGTGATCCATCGATACAAAGGTGGAAAGCCATCTTTGCGATCAACTAGAACATCAAGTCGAGGCTCAGCATGCAGGATTTCATAGGTTTCGTCATAATCGAATGAGGGAGTCTCAAGATTCCAGGCACGAAGGCCGAATGCGATAAGACAAATAGTTACCAATCTGACCCAGAACCTTTTTGATTCAAGGCAGTCCTCTTCTGAAGAAGAGGTTGTTAGGTCGTCTGACAAATCGGATTGGGATGGATCAGAGTTCAATGGAGATGTCCGGTTTATCGAGATTCGATGGGCTACATCTCCTAGCCTAATTAGGCTCTTGGCATCCACAGACTGGAAAGCGAAGGCATTACGCTAGAATGTGGCCGATTAATCGAAAATACCAGCAAATTTGGTCCATCTAGATTGAGAATCGGGGCTGGACAAACGCCCATTCGATCGTAGAATTCAAGGTTCCCAAGGCGGTTTCAGAGACCTTAATAAAGTCTTTGACCAATCCTTAAGTCGATTCCCACAGGAATTGACAACCCATATATGGGGCTGTAGCTCAGTTGGGAGAGCGCTAGCTTTGCAAGCTGGATGTCGCAGGTTCGAGCCCTGTCAGCTCCACTCTTTATTTCCCGGGAAATAGTTGACTTTTCCCGTTTGGCTCTAAGCATTACTTCGTCACATGCACGAAATAATGCACGAAACGGAGCCAACTCATGCCCAGGCCAAGCAAGCCTTACTTCCGTAAGCAAACCAAAAGCTGGTACTGCTCAATCCAAGGCCGTCAAATCTCCCTCGGTAAAGATAGGGAATCTGCCTTTGAAAAATTCCACCAATTGATGGCAGATAAGTCTCAGGTCCGAAGCGAGCTAAACACCCTCTACGTGACCTGCCCCCACGATTGACACCAACTTCTAATGATCGGATTAAAGAAAACTAGGGTGAGTCGATTGCGCCACCCAGTTCATCTGTGCCTTCGACTGAGCTTTCACTTCCAGAAAGAGTTGATTTAAGAAGTGCGTGCAACTGCCGAGCGATCATTGGATAGTTATTGGCTAGATTATTTTCTTCTTGCGGATCTTCAGGTAAATAGTAAAGAGCTCCTGACTCGGGAATCGTGTCTTTGGGGAAAGATCCGACTCCGGCGCGATTTCTAACTTTTCCAGGTGGAATATACTTCCACTGACCTGATCGAATCGCCTCGATTCCTACTCCCTGTTGAATAAGATATTGTCGAGCATCGTTCGTTTTACCGAGCAAAGCATCAAGAACATCTTCACTGTCGCTGCCCTGGCCCTCTTTTAGCTTTACTCCGCAGAGAGAAGCAATGCTTGCGAGTAAATCAACTTGACTGATCAAAGCCGTCGATATGCCAGGCTTTATCGCGCCAGGCCAGGAGGCTATGAATGGTGAACGTGTACCGCCCTCCCAGGCACTATACTTTCCACCTCTCCATGGACCAGCAGGACGATGGTCACCATTTTTTTCGATTGCTCCGTCGTAATAGCCGTCGTATAGAACGGGGCCATTGTCGCTGGTGAAAATCACGAGTGTATTCTTTGCGATGCACAGCTCTTCAAGAGTTTTGATGATCTCCCCTACGCTCCAATCTAACTGCACAACCGCATCGCCTCGTACCCCTAGGCTGGTTGAACCACGAAATCGAGGATGGGGTAAGCGTGGCACATGATTTTCATGCATTGCATAGTAAAGAAAAAAAGGCTTGTCTTGATGGTTGTCTATGAAACTAATTGCCTCGTCTAAAAATCGATCTGGCATCTCTTCATCTGTCCAACGAGCTGATTGGCCGCCTGACATATATCCAATCCGGCTCGTTCCATCGACGATGGTCTTGGCATGTTGGTTATCCGCCTGGGTTTTAAGGAGATGCGGATGAGATATTCCTGTCGGTGAATTATCTACTGGGTCGATGTAGCTAACTTCGATGGGATCATTTGGATCAAGATTGAATACGCGTCCATTCTTGATATAGACAGTTGGCGTGCGATCGCCAGTCGCCGCCATATGAAATGAATATTCGAATCCTAGCTCTTTCGGGCCAGGTGCAATGAGGCCATTCCAGTTGAGTGGCGTCTCTTGTTTCCCAAGTCCTAGATGCCATTTGCCAACCAACCCTGTCGAATAGCCGGTCTCTTTTAATAGTGATGCCAGCGTTGTTGTTTGGGGGTCAATCAGTAGGGGCGCATTACCCGGCAGAATAACGGCATTCCTGTTGCGAAATGCGTATTGTCCTGTGAGCAATGAATAACGAGAT
>SPJK01080640.1_pt1 | contig 13762 bp, 12 predicted proteins | sample 3741771 | NCBI WGS metagenome assembly SPJK01 (sample SAMN10925997, study PRJNA522277) | cold seep metagenome | isolation source: Elba SIP-enriched marine methane seep metagenome, extraction at timepoint T2 | place: Italy: coast of Elba, Mediterranean Sea | reverse complement strand
TCGATGGCTGCCTGCCCATTGAAGTAATGGCCGAGCGCGGCCGCGAGACCCTGCGTCACGGCCCGATGAAGCCGGTCGGCCTGACCAATCCGCACAATCCGACCGTGAAGCCCTGGGCCATTGTCCAGCTGCGCCAGGACAATGCGCTGGGTACGCTGTTCAATCTCGTCGGCTTCCAGACCAAGATGAAATACGGCGCCCAGGGCGAGGTGCTGCGCATGATCCCGGGCCTGGAGGAGGCGCGCTTTGCCCGTCTTGGCGGCATTCACCGCAACACCTTCCTCAACTCACCCAAACTCCTCGACGCGCAATTGCGCCTGAAGAGCCAGCCGCGCCTGCGCTTCGCCGGCCAGCTGATCGGTGTCGAAGGCTATGTCGAGAGCGCGGCGATGGGCCTTCTGGCCGGTCGCTACGCCGCTGCAGAGCGGTTGGGCGCCAGCCTGACCCCGCCACCGGCCACCACAGCGCTGGGCGCGCTGATCGGCCATGTCACCGGCGGTCACCTGATCTCCGGCAAGGGGTCCTTCCAGCCGATGAATGTCAATTTCGGCCTGTTCCCGCCGATCGAACAGCCCACCGTCGATGCCGACGGCAATCGCATCAAGGGCAAGGCCAAGACCCCGGCCCGCAAGGCTGCGATGTCAGCGCGCGCGCTGAGCGATCTGACGGACTGGCAGGCCGGCTGAGCCTGCCTACCAGGGCAGGTCCTGGCCGGACACGTGGTAGAAACGGCCGCTCATCACCGGATTGCCATAGGCACGGGCGATCAGGTCGAGCTGACCCGACACCGATTCCTGTACGGTGAGCTGGCCATTGGGGCCGCCCATGTCGGTTTTCACCCAGCCGGGGTGAAGCGTCAGCACGACGATGACGCGATCCTTGAGATCAATGCTCAGCGATTTGCCGATGGCATTAAGGGCTGCCTTCGAGGCGCGATAGCCATAGCCACCGCCGCTGCCATTGTCGCGGATCGAGCCCATGCGGGATGATTGCAGGGCGATCACTTTCATTTCCGACGCGGCAACCTGATCGACAAAGGCCTCGACCAGCGCCAGCGGCGCGATGGAATTGACCTTGAACTCTTCCAGCATGGCGGCACCGGCGGCGCTGCCGAACTGGCGGGTCTCGGGTGCCATCTTGCCGGCATTGGCGAACAACAGGTCGACCGGACCGGTCACCGCTTTCGCGAGCGCCGCAGCGCTGTCCGGATCGGCCGCGTCATAGGCGTGCAGGTCCAGCTTGCCGTCACCGACGGGCAATGCGGCCAGCTCGACAGCATCTCCGGGTGAGCGCACCGCAGCGCTGACATGCCAGCCACGCTCGAGCAATTGCCGGGCATGCTCCAGCCCCAGTCCGCGATTGGCTCCGGTGATCAGCGCGTGGTGCATGGGTCGTCTCCTTGGTTGCGCCCATGTTGAACGCGAGCGGGTGCGGGACGCAAGACCCTGCCGCTGTCTATCGACCGGTCAAAGCCAGCCAGGTCAGTCGCAGGCGGCGGCCGAGCGGGTTGAGGTCCGGTGCGATCTGGTACGGACCGGCCGGCAATCGGTCGAGATAGGTTGCAGCCAGACGGCAATAGCCAATCGCCGGCACAGCCTCGGCCGGCAAGGGCCCGGAGGACATAACGGTCTCGCAGGCAGCCCGGGCGGCCTCGATGACCGGTTGGCGTGCCGCTGCGATCTTCTCGCTTCCCAGACCCTGGGCCAGCATCGCCGGGGTGGCATCCTGGCGCGCCAACTCATCGGCGCCCACCGGAGCCCGACCGATCCGGGCGCGCTGCGGGAAGGCCCGAAGCAGCCCGGTCAGCCCCCAGGCGCGCCCGGCCGCACGCATCAGCCCGGGCGAGACGCTGTCCGAGGCTCCCACCAGCCGCAAGGACAGGCGCACCAACACCCCCGCGGTGGCATCCACATGCGCCAGCACATCATCCAGGTCAGCAAAGGGGCGTGCCGAGATATCGTCAAAGCGGGCATCGATCAGCGGCATCAAATCAGACGGGCCGATCCGATCCCCCAGACGGGCCAGCCCTTCGGTCACCTCATGACGACGCACCTTGGGCGGGCTGGCGCCCAGATCGGTCACGGCATCACGCCACCAGGTCAGCTTCATTTCACCGATCAGGCTTTCCGACGGCGAAAGGGCGACACGGGCCAGCTCGTGTTCAAGTCCGTAAAGTGCCAGCAACGCCGCTCGCTGGTCAGGTTGCGCAAACATGGCGCACAGATACCGATCCGGGTCCGCATTGCGCAGCAGGCTGTCGATTTCTGACCCCATCATGCGTCTCCCCGGTGGACATGGCCGCCAACCACACCATATGTGCGGGCATGAAAACGGCCCGCCGGGCCTTCATCCATCCCGACCACGTCACTGTAAGAGGTTTCCATGGCTTTCACCCTGCCCGATCTGCCCTACGCCAAGGATGCGCTGGCCCCCCATATCTCCTCCCAGACGCTCGATTTCCACCACGGGAAGCATCACAACGCCTATGTCGGCAAGCTGAACGGTCTGGTCGAGGGCACCGATCTGGCCGCCCTGTCGCTGGAAGACGTGATCAAGAAGACCGCCGGTGACAGCGCCAAGGCCGGTATTTTCAACAATGCCGCCCAGATCTGGAACCACACCTTCTACTGGCAGTCCATGCGCCCCAATGGCGGTGGAGCCCCGTCTGGCGACCTCGCCGCGATGATCGACCGTGACTTCGGATCGCTGGACGCCTTCAAGACAGCTTTTGCCGATGCCGGCGCAACGCAGTTCGGCTCCGGCTGGGCCTGGCTGGTTCTGGCCGGTGGCAAGCTGGAAGTCCGCAAGACGCTGAACGCCGAGACACCGCTCACCGAGGATGGCGTCACGCCGCTCCTGACCATGGATGTCTGGGAGCACGCCTACTATCTCGACTTCCAGAACCGTCGCCCGGACTACATCACGACCTTCCTCGACAAGCTCGTGAACTGGGAATTTGCGGCTGAAAACCTCGCCGCAGCCCAATAAGGCTCTCGTCAGAGCGCCGCTCGCGTCCTAACCTTCCCCTCGGTCGATAAACACATATCCCGAAGGGAAGGTTAGATGGCGTTCAAACAAGCCATGGCAGCGCTCGCGCTGGTCTCGACGGCCATGCTGGCCGTCACTGCGCCGCTCCAGGCGCAAGACATCCAGACAGTCGAAAACCCCGCGGCGCTGGGCTTTGATCCGGCTGCACTTTCTGCACTCGATGCTCGCCTGGACGCGTTGGCGACAGAAGGTGCGCGCCCCGGCTATGCGGCAATCATCGCCCGCGGTGACCGTATCGCCTACACATCCGAGGCTGGCGAAGCCGACCTTACCAATCACACACCTTTCACCGTCGACACCCCGGTCCGCATCGCCTCGATGACCAAGCCGGTCACGGCCATGGCCATCATGATGCTGGTCGAGCGCGGCGAGATATCCCTGGACGATCCGGTCAGCGACTACATTCCGGCCTTCGCCGATGTCCGTGTCGCCGTCTCGCCGATGGCCAATGAGGCCGGCGAAATCGAGACCCGCGCCCCCGATGCCGTGATGACCATCGAGCACCTGCTCACCCACACGGCAGGGCTTGGCTATATCTTCGAGGCCGAGAGCGATCTCGGTCAGATGTATCTGGAGAATTCGCTCTATTCCGGCGAGGGTGACCTTGCCGCCCGCATCGACCGCCTCGCCGCCCTGCCGCTCTACAATGATCCCGGCGATGTCTGGCAGTATTCCTACGGGCTGGACGTGGCCGGACGGGTCATCGAGGTGGTCAGCGGCATGCCGCTCAACACCTTCCTGGAAAGCGAGATCTTCACGCCGCTGGGCATGAACTCGACCGGTTTCTTTTTCAGCGATGTCGATTTCGATGAAGCCGGGCTGGCGCCGCTCTATGTGCATGATGAGAACGGCAGCATGGTCGACTACGAGTTCGGCAGTCCGGACTGGCCGTCCGGCGGCGGCGGACTGGTCTCGACGGCGTCGGACTATATCCGCTTTGCGATGTTGCTCGCCAATGGCGGCGCGCTGGGCGATGTCCAGCTGATCACGCCGGAGACCTTTGCCATTCTCGCCAGGCCGCACGTCACGGCCGACCAGACCGGCGACTGGGGTGGTCGCAGCTTCGCACTGGGCATGGATGTCGTCCTGCCACCGGTTGAAGACCAGCAGCCGGCCGGTGTGCCGGGCGATCTCAGCTGGGGCGGATTTTTCGACACCGATTTCTTCGTCAGCCCGGCGACGGGTACGGCAGCGGTGATCATGACCCAGATCCAGCCGTCCCAATACCGGCCCGAGCCGCGCACGCTGCGGATTTTCCGGCCGATGGTGTATGCCAGTTTCGCCTTCGACTGACGCCTGAAAATATTTTTCAGGCACGGGCGACGGAAAGGCGCTGCCAGGTGCGTTACAGACAGGCAACGGGCCGCAACCCCTCCCTACCTCGCGGGCTCGGATGCTCACGTACCCCCCGAACGTGAACAGGGCCCGCCGGTTATCGGCGGGCCCTGAACGTTTCAGGTCAACATTGGCGGCCTTGTGCTAGCCAAAGACCGTCTGCGCCATGGCCATCGCGATCAGCATCGGGAAGGACAAGAGCGTGTTGGTGCGCGAGAACAGCATCGCCGTGCGGGCTGCTTTCGGCTTGGCGTCGGCCTCGGCCTCGACCATGCCCAGCGCGATTTTCTGGTTGGGCCAGATCACGAACCAGACATTGGCCGCCATGATGATCGCCAGCCACATGCCGATACCGATGAAGGAATACTGCGGCGAGTAAACATCAGCCGCCAAGCCAAGGCTCAGTACTTCCATCGAGTAACCCCGCAGCCCGGCAACCGTCAGGCCCGTCAGGACCGTAAAGGCCGCACCCCATCGGAACCAGAACAGGGCAGCCGGCGCGATTACCTTGCCGATGGCCGGTTTCTGGTCATCCGGAATATTGGGCATGTTCGGAATCTGCACGAAGTTGAAGTACCAGAGCAGTCCGATCCACATGATGCCGGAGACCACATGGGTCCAGCGGGCAAATGCCTGCCAGAAGGCACCGTCAAGCGCGATTCCGCCGGTTGCCACATAGGCGCACAGATAAATCGCGCTGAGTACGAAAGACACGATCACAGTCGTGCGTAGATTGCTGAGAATTGCAGCCATTATAGTCCCTCCCCAATGTCAGAATCAGTCTGTCATCGGGGAGAAATTACGGCTTATTCGCGTCTCAGGATAGTGCGGCCGGGTTTGCACCCGGCCGGACCTGATCAGCCGTCATTGCTTTCGCGCTGGACATTGGTGAACAAGAGGATCGGCGCGGCGACGAAGATCGACGAGAAGGTACCGATCATCACGCCCCAGATCATAGCGAAGGCGAAGCCCTTCAGGGCCGTGCCACCGATCAGGTAGAGCGAGATCAGCGCCACCAGCGTCGTCACGGAGGTCAGGATGGTCCGTGACAGCGTGTCATTGATCGACAGGTCGAGCACTTCCTGAAGCGGCTTGCGCTTGTACTTGCGCAGGTTTTCGCGGATCCGGTCATAGACCACCACGGTGTCGTTCATCGAGTAGCCGACAATGGTCAGGATGGCCGCGACCGTGGCCAGGTCAAATGTCATCTGGGTCAGCGAGAACATGCCGATCGTGGCGATGACGTCATGGGTCAGGGCGACAATGGCGCCAACCGAATACTGCCACTCGAAGCGGAACCAGATGTAAACCAGCATCAGGAAGAGCGCGATACCAATGGCAGTAAAGCCGGTCACGATCAGCTCGCCCGAGACGGCGCCGCCGATCACCGTCGTGCCGCGCATCTGTATATCCGGGAAGGTCGTCGTCAGTGCCGCTTCCAGCGCCTGTCGAGCCGTGTTCTGCGCCGCTTCACCTTCCAGCCCCTCGCCCGCCTGCAGCGGCAGGGAGATGAGATAGGTGGTGCGGTCATCGCCGACCGAGCCGGCGCCCTGGACGCGCGCCTCCCCGAGATCGAGGCCGTTCGCGGTTGACCGCAGATCCTCGATCGAGGTGGTGTTCAGCGCCGTGACTTCGGTCTGGATACCACCGCGAAAATCAATGCCGAAATTGATGCCGACGGTGGCGAACTCGAACATCGAGAACAGGATGAACAGGCCGGATACCGCGAGGGCGATCCAGCGAGCGCGGATGAAGGGGATCTTGCCGGAGGTCGGCAGGTATTTGACGAGTGCGAGGGTCATGTTCGTTTCCTCCCCTTAAAGCGGCAGCTTTTTGGGCTTGAACGCCCGCAGCCAGAGAACCGCCAGGAGGCGGGAGACGACGAAGGCCGTGAAGACCGAGGTGATGATGCCGATACCCAGCGTCACCGCGAAACCCCGCACCGGACCGGCACCGAGCATGTAGAGCACGGCAGCAGCGATGAAGGTGGTGATATTGGCGTCGAGAATGGCCGCCAGGGCTCGCTCGTAGCCAGCCTGGAGAGCCTGCACCGGGGTGCGATTGTTCAACACCTCCTCGCGGATCCGCTCATAGATCAGCACATTGGCGTCCACCGCCATGCCGATCGTCAGGATGATACCGGCAATACCCGGCAGGGTCAGCGTCATGCCAAGCCCCGACAGGCCGCCCAGGATGAGGACGACATTGACCAGAAGCGCCATGGTCGAGAACAGGCCGAACACGCCATACATGGCGACCATGAAGACGATGACCAGGGCGAAACCGATCATGATGGCCAGCTTGCCGCTTTCCACCTGGTCCTGACCCAGCGTACCGGTAACGACCCGTTGCTCGACCGGCGTCAGCGAGGCCGGCAGGGCACCCGCATTGAGCAGGATCACGAGCTGGTTGGCCGTCTCATAGGTGTAGCTGCCGCCGATCACCCCGGACCCTGACAGGATCGGTTCGTTGATCGTCGGTGCGGTGATGATTTCATTGTCGAGCACAATGGCAAAACGACGGCCACGATTGGCCCGGGTCAGCTCCCCGAAAATCAGGGCGCCCTGCGTGTCGAGCCGGAAGCCGACCACGGGTCCTACATAGCTCGGATGGGTTGTGACATTGGAACTGTTGAGGTTCTCACCGGTCAGGCGCTGGCGTGTCTCGACGGCCAGCCATTGGGTGCCGCCGGTATCGGCCATCGGATAGACCGTCACGCCCGGCGGTGTACGCGCCTGGCCATTGGGGCCCGGATCGACATTCTCGTCGACCATGTGGAAGCTCATCGCCGCCTGTGTTCCGACCAGATCAATGATCTCCTGCGGATCATCGGCACCGGGCACCTGGACCAGCACCCGGCGATCACCGGAGCGGGCGATGGTCGGGTCAGTGGTGCCCAGCCCGTCGAGACGGCGACGGATCACCGTGATCGACTGTTCCAGTGTGCGGTTGCGGATGGACTCATACTGCTGCGAGGTCACCGAGATCCGGATCGCCGACGGGTCAGACGGGTCCGCACCGATATCATACATGTTGGACAGGCCGACCTGGCCGATCCCGGTGGTGACCGGCGCATTGAGTTCACGGATCCGCTCCAGCGCAATATCGCGCTCTTCCGGGCGGACCAGCAGAACGACGACTTCATCCCCGATCACAGCGACCGAGCGGGCCAGAACCGGCGGCGCATCGCGCAGCGTAGTGCGGATGTCGGAGGCCAGCGTTTCCAGCTGGGCGTCGCGCACCTCGTCCATGTCGACCTCAAAGACGATGTGCGAACCGCCCTGCAGGTCGAGGCCCAGATTGATCGTCCCGGCCGGGATGAAACGCCAGATGCCTTTGGGCGTCGCCGTACCATCCACCTCATTGATCGTGAACCGGTCTTCTTCCGGCACGAAATTGGGAATGGTGTACATCACGCCGAGCAGCGTGATGAGGAATATGGAAAGCAGTTTCCAACGCCCGAAATGCAGCATGTCAGCGCGGCCTCTTGGTCAGGGACGATCAGGGACGATCAGGGATGACGGGCAATCGGCTCAGCCGATTTCCTTGTCGTCCTTCTTGGCGTCTTTCTTGGTATCCGACTTGGCGTCATTGGCCGGCTTGGGCGCGGTGCGGCCCTTCACATCGGCAATGGTCGAGCGGACGATGCGGACTTTCACGCCTTCACCGATATCGAGGGTGACTTCCTCGTCGGAGACCTTGGCGATCTTGCCGATCATGCCGCCCTGGGTGATGACTTCGTCACCGCGCTTGAGGCCGCCGATCAGTTCCTTGTGCTCTTTCATCCGCTTTTGTTGCGGACGGATGAGCAGGAAATAGAAGACCAGGCCCATGAGGACGAGCATCGGGATCGGGGATTGAAGAAATTCTTGCATGAAGAAGCGCGCTCCGCGGCTGCTGGGTGCGTAACGCAACATGATTGCGTCGGCGCCCGGAAATTCGAATGCGCGGGACTATATCGGCACGGGCCTTGGTTGCAACAAGGGTCGGCTGTTGGATCAGGCTGCATCTGTGTGCGCAAAGGCACACCCGGCCCATCCGCGGTCAGCGCAGATAGGACATCGGGTCGACCGGGTTCACACCGGAGCGGATCTCGAAATGGACCTGCGGGCGGTCCACCGTACCGGTCGCACCGGCCTGGGCGATGACCTGGCCGCGGCTGACCTGGTCGCCTTCGCGCACCAGAAGCCGGGAATTATGGGCATAGGCCGTTACAAAGCCGCCGGAATGGCGGACCAGTACCAGCTGGCCATAGCCGGCCAGCTCGCTGCCGGCATAGACAACCTGGCCAGGCGCCGACGCGCGCACATCGGCACCGGCGGCCGCTTCGATATTGATACCGTCATTGCGCTCGCCATTGGGACGACGACCGAAACTGGCCAGGACCGAACCGCGAACCGGCCAGTCAAAGCTGGGCGCTCCGGCCTCGGCCGGCGGCGGCGTATAGCGGTCCCTGTTTGACGATGTCGTTGGTGCGCGCGAAGACCCACCCGACGATGTACTGGCGACCCGGGCGCCATTGGGCAGGCGAATTTGTTGCCCGACCTCGATCTCGAACGGTGCGCCGATGCCATTATGATTGGCAAGCTGCTGGAAAGGCACGCCATATCGTAGGCCTATCCGGTACAGATTCTCGCCACGCTGGACCACATGAACCGGCGGCCGCGGCATCGAAATGGTCTGACCGACGCGCAGCGTATAGGGCGCATTGAGACCATTGGTGCTGGCCAGGTCCGACATGCCGACGCCGCAACGCTCGGCAATCTCGGACAGGGTGTCATTGGTCCGCACGGTATAGCCGGAGCCACAATTCATCGTGCCGCGTTGGGGTGAACGCGAGGACGACGAAGACGAAGATGTGTTGGATCCATTGCCGAAACTGCGATAGTCGACCCGGGCCGGCTCACGCGGATTGGTCGCACAGGCCGCAAGGCTCGCACTCACCACCGCAACGAGGCAGATCAGGGACGTGACACGCATTTCAGGCTCGACCTCCGACAGGATTTCCGCGGCCATCAAGCCAGAGAAGGCTTAACCGGCGGTTATCCACACGACGCCCTGCCCGTTCCTGATGCAGAATTAATGTGAACCTTGGCGATCCCGCCGGCTCAGCGTGAGCTGTCCGCCAATTGCGCAAGGCACCAGGCGCGGGCATCGGCCGTGCTTTCGGAGGTCGTGAAGCAGGCCCCCCATTCATCCAGAAGGCCCTGGATCATTGCCTGGCGCTCCGCATTGTCATGTCCGACCGGTGGCACATAGGCAAAGGGGCACTCCCCGATTTCGGCGAGGAAATCTTCCCAAATCTCGCGGGAAAAGCTTTGCCGGGTCGGCAATTCGGCGGCGGAGGCATCAATGACCACGCCACGCGCCTGCCCCGACCGGACCTGCGCCGCGACCCGTCTGGTAAATACGGCATGATCCGTTCGCGTCGGCAGACCGGTCAAAGTCAGAAAGACCAACCGGTCTGTCTCAAGGTGTTCGTACTTGACGCCCATCGCCGCACTCTAGCACATATCGCCGAGATCACCGCTTACAATGCGCGTTACAAAGCGCGCGCCTCGCCCTTTACCAGCGGCACGAACCGCACATCCATCAGATCGGTTTCGGTGATGTCATCGCCATGCCGGGCATAACGCACGAGGACCTGCCGGTTTTCCCGGTCCACCGGAGCCACCGCAATGCCACCATCCTTGAGCTGTTCGAGAATGACGTCGGGACGTGTTGGCGCGGAGGCTGTCAGGATGATGCGGTCAAATGGTGCCTGTTCGGGCCAGCCCTGGGTGCCATCCCCGATCCGGGTGACGATATTGGTCAATCGCATCGCTTCGAAGCGAGCCTCGGCCTCACGTGACAGGGTGCGATACCGCTCGACCGAATAGACCCGCCGCGCCAGGCGCGCCAGGACGGCGGCCTGATAGCCCGAGCCGGTACCGATCTCGAGCACCTTGCAGCGATCATCCAGTTTCAGCGCCTGGGTCATCAGGGCCACGATCAGCGGCTGCGAGATGGTCTGGCCGCAATCGATCGGCAGGGCCCGGTCATCATAGGCCTGGTCGCCAAAACGCTGCGGCACGAACAGATGGCGTGGCGTGCGTTCCAGCGCGCCCATGACCTTGGCATCGGTCACACCACCGCCACGCAGGCTCATCACGAGCTGGATCATGCGGGGATCTGGCAATTGCATGCGCGGCAACCCTCCGGGCGTGGCCTTGAATCAGGACTTGGGCGGCACGCCGCCAAGCATGCGCTTCAGATTGCCCAGCGTCTCGCCATGGGTGAGGTCCATGTGCAGCGGCGTGACCGAAATCTTGCCGTCATAGATCGCGCGCAGATCGACCCCGTCCGGCGGATTGGACAACAGGCCCTTGAAGGCCAGCCAGTAATAATCCATCCCGCGCGGATCGACCCGGTGTTCAGCATGCAGGATATGCTGGTCACGGCGCCCCTGGCGGGTGACCTCGACCTCTTCGACATCGCCTGGCTTGCGGTCCGGGAAGTTGATGTTGATGAGCACATCGTCCGGCCATTTCAGATCGAACAGGCGACGCAGGATCGGCGCGCCATACATCTCCGCCGTTTCCCACTGGATCGGGTCGTCCTTGCCAAAGCCATAGGCCTGCGACAGCGCCACCGACGGAATGCCCAGCTGCATGCCCTGCATGGCGCCGGCCACCGTGCCGGAAAAAGTCACATCCTCGGCAATGTTCTGGCCGCGATTGACGCCGGACAGGACGAGGTCGGGCTGCTTGCCCGGGATCAGGTCCTGGATGCCCATCAGCACACAATCGGTCGGCGTGCCCGACACCGACATGCGACGCTCGTCAAAACGGCGTACCCGCAACGGATCATGCAGCGACAGCGACCGCCCGGCCCCGGACTGCTCCTCAGCCGGCGCCACGATCCAGACATCGTCGGACAGCTGGCGCGCGATCTTCTCGAGCACTTTGAGCCCATGGGCTCGAATGCCGTCATCATTGGTCAGGAGGATGCGGGGGTTTTCAGGGATCATGATCAACCGGTCGATTGCTGGCTTTTGCTTCGGCCTGCTTTCTAAACCAATTCTGCCCGCCCGCCAGTCCCCGAACGCGGTCCGGTCCGGCCCGGGCATGCATCAGGCGGCCCTTGGGCAGGACCGCCTGAGCACTCGACAGACATGTTGATACAACGGCGCCTACCAGCCTTCGGGCACTTCTGGCAGGGGCATGGTCAAAGCCGCATCATCTTGAGGCAGGCCGAACGCATCCAGACCGGGCAAGTCGAATGCATCTGCCTGACCAAGCGCGGGCTGCACGCTGTCGAGTTCCATTGCAGTGTCATCGGCTTCCGTGAGGCTGGCGAACTGCACAGCCCCCCGGAAATTGGTGACGTCGAACACCCGCTCAAAGGCGAAATCCGCCACATCTGCCGCGGTGATGACGGTCAGCGCGTCTTCATGCGACAGGGTGACCAAGCCGTCGGTCGACCCGGCGTCCCCATCCGTCAGCGTGTCGGCGACCGGGACCTTGGCGACATCGATCACCTCGCCCTTCGAGAAGACCCGAGCCTCCATGGCCGCGCCCTCGTCGCGGCCTTCGACCTCAATTACGGCAATTGCCGCCGTACGCGGGCCGCTGACCTCGACAGAGAAGCTATCGAGCGTCGACGTGCCGGTCTGGTTGTCGGTGAAATCGAGGCCGTCAAAGGTGAAGCTGACCTGGCGCGGACCGTCGACGGTTTCGATCGTGCCCGTCCAGCTGATCATGGCATCGCTGATTGTGTCGGCAAAGTTCAGCCACACCCCGTCTTCAGACAATGTCCCCGAATAGCCGGAAATCTCGAATCCGGCCGGATCAATCACGCTGGCCACGCCATCGACATAAGCGGTGGCAGCAATGACATAATCGGCATTGTTGCCATTGAAATGGAAGACGACGCCATTGGCCGGAACGGCGAAGGGCTCGGCCGAATTGCCGCTTCCTCGAGCCTCCTGGACGGTCTGGCCACTGTCCAGATCAACCACGAACCAACGCCCGGCATTGCCGATCGTCGGAATACTGTCCGCCCCGCCCGTGATGACCGTGTCGGCATGGCCAATACCATAACTCACCGTCAGTGTTTCCAACTCACCGGCATCAAGATCACCGAACTGGGCGGGATCGATAACCATCTCACCGGTCAGCGCATCAACGGAAAAATCGACCGTGCGACCGGACGCCGTCGTGACGACGACACCGGTAACCGCCATGTCATCACCTTCCGGATCGCTGGCATTGGCGAACAGGTCGACCAGCAATGGCGCTGCGTCTTCGTGCGTCGCCACAGCAATGTCCGCGCTCACCATCGGCAGATCATTCTCCCCCGTGATGGTGATGGTGACCGGGGCAGTCACGCTGTCATGCCCGTCGGAGATTTCGACCTCATAGGTCAGCGTGACGCTCTCACCCGTCGACAGGTAGGCGAAGAGTGTGGAGTCCGACGCGAAGGACCAGTCGACCGACGCGTCCGGGCGGGAGCCGTCAAAACTCAGCAGGCCCAGGACATCGGCTTCAGTCAGCCCACCGACATCGCCGGCAAGGCTGACGCTGAGCGTGGCCCCCGTGTGCTCGTCGCTGGCATCCGGATCCCAGATCCCGATCACGCCACTCGCTTCAAGCTGCCCAGCGCTGCCAGTGTCGGCAGTCGCGTCCAGCGAGGAGTTCCACGGCTCGAAATAGGGCGCATCATTCTGCCCGATGATCGTGAAATTGAATTCGCGCGGCAGCACTCCGCCATCACTGTCTTCGAGGTTGAAGCTGATGGTCAGCGTTTCGGTTTCGCCCTCGGCCAGGTCTTCATACTGGCCATAGGGGAAGGAGACCGTACCGGCCTCATAGTCCACATTGGCCACGACAACGCGGTCGGGATTGTCGGTATGGGCCGTGACATCGGTGACGACCACCGTGTCGCTGTCGACGTCCTGGACGCTGGCGAGAAGATTGACCCACAGGGGTTCGCTTTCACCGAACGAGATCGTGAAGTCGACAAAGCTGGGCAGGTCATTCGACCCTTCAATCGTGATCGAGACCGTCGTCTGGCCACCCTCACGGCCATCGGTCACCTCGACATCATAGGTCAGGGTGACGCTCTCGCCTTCCTGCAGGTAGTCGAACAGACTGCTGTCGGCATTGAAGGTCCAGCCCAGCGCGCCGCCAGAGGCATAGTCGTCCAGGCGCAGCAGGCCATAAAGGTCGTATATGTTGAAGTCACCGACCGTGCCCGTCTGGGTGACATTGTTGATGTAACCGTAGTGCTGATCGCTGGCATCAACATCGTCGAATACGATCGAGCCACCGGTCGTCAGGACCGGCGCGTCATTCTCGTCGACCGTCGCCTCGAGTGTGGAGTTCCACGGCTCGATATA
>SPJK01089162.1_pt1 | contig 13778 bp, 15 predicted proteins | sample 3741771 | NCBI WGS metagenome assembly SPJK01 (sample SAMN10925997, study PRJNA522277) | cold seep metagenome | isolation source: Elba SIP-enriched marine methane seep metagenome, extraction at timepoint T2 | place: Italy: coast of Elba, Mediterranean Sea | reverse complement strand
GGAGGTCATCACCCCGCTGACAAGTCACACGAAAATGAAACCATTGAAAGAAACCATCCGGACCAGGGTCAGGCCGGATCGCGACACGGATTGCGCCGGGGTTTTCGGCTTCAAGAACCTCAATATTGCCGGAATCAAATGCTGCAGAGACATGCATTAAACTTCTCCAATGATGGGATATGGCCGGCAGGGTGCCCATCCAATCTGTTGGACGCAAGCGTCAATCGCCCCTTCTGCCACGACCTTTCATATCGAATGCGTTATCCGACTTGTCGTTTCGACAATCTCGCTGTCTGATCGCGCCAACACTTCATCCGCATTCAGATCACCCTTCAATGGGACCAAAATACAAGGCAACAAGATGACCGAAACAAAGGCTGGAACCTCTGACAACCAGGCAGCAGACTCCCGCATCGCTGACTTCAGGAACCTCGACCCGGCCCTTCGGTTGGCCCGCCTCTCAGAGATCGCGCAGCTGTCAGAAGACGATAGCAGCGTTCTTGAAGGGCACGCTCTGCCGATCCAATTGGCGAATGGCATGATTGAGAATGTGATTGGCACGTTCGAGCTTCCCCTCGGCATAGCTACGAATTTCACAATCAATGGCCGGGACTATCTAATCCCCATGGCGGTTGAGGAACCTTCGGTCGTCGCGGCGGCATCCTATTTGGCGAAGCTTGCCCGCGCGGGCGGTGGGTTTCGAACATCATCGACAGATCCAATCATGCGGGCACAAGTTCAAATTCTCGATGTCGACGATCCGCATGGCGCGCGTCAACGCTTGTTGGAACAGCGGGCAGAGATCATCTCCCTCGCCAATAAAAAGGACAAAGTTCTAACCGAGCTCGGTGGCGGGGCGCGGGATATTGAAGTTCAGATCTTCGAGACATCCCCGGTCGGCGCGATGGTTGTTATGCATCTGCTGGTCGATGTGCGGGATGCGATGGGCGCCAACACAGTCAACACGATGGCGGAAGCTATCGCCCCCTTGATTGCGGAAATTGCCGGCGGGACGGTGCGGCTCCGCATCCTGTCCAATCTTGCAGACCGCCGACTTAGCCGAGCACGGGTCGAACTGCCCTTTGATTGTTTAACGACCAAAGAGCTGACCGGCGAACAAGTCGCCAAGGGGATCATTGAGGCCTGGGCATTGGCGTCTGTTGATCCCTACCGTGCCGCGACCCATAACAAAGGCATCATGAACGGGATCGACCCAATTGTCGTCGCGACCGGAAATGACTGGCGGGCGATAGAGGCAGGGGCCCATGCCTGGGCCGCACGTTCCGGCCAATATACCGCTCTCACAACCTGGGAGGTCGGCGCCAACAGCACCTTGACCGGCACATTGGAGATGCCCATGGCCTTGGGCATTGTCGGCGGGGCGACCCGAACCCATCCGGCGGCACAGGCAGCATTGAAGTTACTGAAGGTGCAATCCGCCCAGGAATTGGGTGAAATCGCGGTTGCTGTCGGACTGGCTCAAAACATGGCAGCCCTACGGGCCTTGGCTACCGAAGGTATCCAGCGCGGGCATATGGGACTTCACGCCCGGAACATTGCAATCCTGGCCGGTGCGACCGGAAACAGCATCGATGTTGTTGCAGCGGAACTGGCTCAGTCCGGCGATGTTCGGGTCGATAAGGCAAAAGAAATTCTATCACGGCTTTGCTGACGTCATTTTCCCTCTATGCAAGCGAAGCAGGTTGCCTCATAAGGCGCTGAGACGCCGTAGCGTCTCTATCGCTTGGAGGAAACATGGGCGCTGCATTGAAATCAAGCTGGGCACTCTTCCTGGGGCTTTTGTTGATCATGATCGGCAACGGGCTTCAAGGCAGCCTTATCGGCGTTCGTTCTCAGATGGAGAATTTCGGTAACCTGATGACTGGCCTGGTGATGGCAGGGTATTTCGTTGGGTTCTTCCTGGGCTCCTTCATGGTCCCGAAACTGTTGGAGCGCGTTGGCCATATCCGCGTCTTCGCAGCGCTTGCAGCCCTCGCCTCCCTCGCCGCCATCGTCTTTCCGCTGTTTGTCGATCCCGTATCCTGGTTGTTGATGAGGATCCTGATCGGCCTGTCCTATTCCGGACTATATGTCGTGTGCGAAAGCTGGATGAACGACAAGGCGACGAACGAGACTCGAGGGGAAATGCTTGCGATCTATATGATCGTCAGTCTGGTCGGCATGGCCGGCGGTCAGCTGATGCTGAACGTTTACAACCCCGCCGACTTTCAGCTTTTCACCATCGTGTCGATCTTGGTTTCGCTGGCTGCTGTGCCATTGCTTCTTTCCGCGACAAGCGCGCCAACTGTCGAGGCCCCTGAATCCATGGGGCCGATCCGGCTCTATAAGAAGTCCCCAATGGGCGTGGCCACGATTTTCTTTTCCGGCATCGTCGCCGGCGTGATGATGGGTCTGGGACCTGTCTATGCCTATAAGCTACACGGCACGACCTTCGCCTCCTTCTATATGTCTGCGATCTTCGTCGGCGGCTTCCTGTTTACCTGGCCGATTGGCAAGGTCTCGGACATCCTGGATAGACGTACCGTCATTGTCGGGGTGGCACTTTTCTGCGGCATCGCCTCTGCGGCAGGCTTGATCTTCGACGACCCATCGAATCTTTCCGAAGGCGAGCGCTTTGCGCAGCAATATCTAAAGTCACAAGGGGAAACCCCCTGGGATCAGTATCTGCTGCTGGGCATTACCGTGATCTTCGGTGGCTTTGCCCTGGCGCTCTATTCCCTAAGCATCTCCCACACCAATGACTATCTGACACCAAAACAAATGGTCAGTGCCAGTAGTACGCTTGTCATGGTGAACGGCATGGGCGCCGTCATCGGGCCGAACCTGGCCGGCCTCGCCATGGATGTCTTGGGCACGCCCGGCTATTCCTGGGTGCTGGTCGGGGTCTGTGGGACCGTGGTTCTGTTCGGGCTCTGGCGTATGTCCCGCCGTGCCCCGCTACCGTCCGAGGAACAGGGCAGTTTCGTTGCTTTGGATGGCGGGATGGGTACGATTGCCGTTGGCCAACTTCACCCGGATGCGGAATGGGTCGAGCCGCCGGAGGTTCCGGAAGCCCCCGACCTGCCTGATGACGATCCACTTGCGGAAGACCGGTTAACGGGCGAAACCGAGAAAGAATGAGCGAGCGCACCGACATAAACCTTCCTGCACTCAAGGCGCACCTGATCGCCCGACTGGAAGAGTTGAGCAAGCTAGAGGTAACGACGGCTGAGGACCGCAAGCCGGTTGAATTGGACCAGCAATCGGTTGGCCGATTGAGCCGCATGGATGCTCTTCAAGGGCAAGCCATGGCGCTTGAGACCGCGCGACGCCGAGAGGCCGAAGTCATTCGTATACAAGGAGCCTTGACGCGGATGGAAACAGGGGACTATGGCTATTGCCTCTCCTGCGACGAAGACATCGCCGCAAAACGCCTAGAACTCGATCCCGCCACCGCAATCTGTATCGACTGCGCCGGCGGCGGCTGAAAGCCTGACCGCCATGAAGACGTTTGATTTCTTGCGGCGTGACCCGCTGCTCTGCCTTTACGGCATGACCGTCGCGATTGGCTCCAGCTTTGGCCAGACATTTTTCATTTCGCTGAGTGCCGGGGAACTCCGCACCGCATTCGACCTCTCGCACAGTGCCTGGGGCGGAATCTACTCTGCCGGTACACTGTTTAGCGCCTTGGTTCTGAGCTGGTCCGGCCAATGGATCGACAGGCTCGATCTACGGCTCTGGACGGTATTACTTTATATCGGGTTGGCTGCCGCTTGTTTGACCATGAGCCTCAGCACCGGACCGATTATGCTTTTCCTGGCAATCTTCCTGCTTCGCCAGTTCGGCCAGGGGCTTTCCAGCCATACGTCTGCGGCGACGCCAGCCCGCTATTTCGACAGGGACCGCGGCAAGGCTATCGCCTTCTCCGGTGTCGGGATCACATTCGCTGAAGGACTGTTCCCGACCTTTACCATTATCGTCCTTGCCTGGTTGGGGTGGCGGGAGACCTGGATGTGGTCCTCCGTTTTTGTGCTCGCGATCTGGCTGCCGCTTGCCTTACTGCTGCTGAAAGGACATGGCACCCGGCATGCCGCCTATCTGGAGCGCTTCGGGACGGAGGAGACCCAGGGCCCCTTCAAAGCCGCCCGGGCGCTCGGTGGGGCAGCGGTTGATGTGGAGGCTTCGCCCAGACAATGGACCCGGGGGGAGGTCTTGCGCGATCCCCGCATCTATCTGCTGCTGCCGGCCATTCTGGCGCCGAGCTTTATCGTCACCGGTTTTTTCTTCCACCAGGTTCACATCGTCGATGCCAAGGGCTGGGTCATGAGCCAATGGGCCGCTGCCTTTTTAGGCTATGCGGTTTCCAGCACCGCAGCCGGATTGATTTTCGGCGCAATCATCGACCGGATTGGCACCATCAGAGCCCTGCCCTGGTTCGGGCCACCGCTGCTCGGCTGCTGTCTGGCGCTCGCAATCGGTGAGTCCGCTTGGACCGCCTGGGCCTTCATGATCTTGGCTGGCACAGCAGCCGGCATGGTCGGGGTTCTGGCCACCGCTTTCTGGGCGGAGGTCTATGGCACGAAGCATATCGGCGCGATCAAGGCCCTCGCCTCCGCACTTGGGGTGTTCGCAAGCGCGCTGTCCCCGGTCCTCCTCGGCCTTGCCTTCGACGCCAACTGGTCCAGCGAACAAGTCGCCCTCGCCTGCGGCGCCTATTCCGCCATCGGGATACTGCTTTCGGTTATCGCTGGACGGCGATATCTTATGGCCTGATAACGGCGTCGAAACATCCATCAAGACTGACATAGGAGACCTTCCCCATGCCCGATTACTGGCTTTTCAAATCTGAACCCGGCACCTGGTCCTGGAATGATCAAGTTGCGAAAGGGGATGAGGGTGAAGGATGGGATGGTGTTCGGAACTATCAGGCCTCCAACAACATGAAGGCGATGAAGATCGGCGACCGGGGGTTTTTCTATCACTCGGTCAATGAGAAGCAGGTTGTCGGGATTGTTGAGGTGATTGAGGAATATCACCCGGACCCGACAGATGCGAAGGGACGTTTCGGGATGGTGACCGTCAAGGCGATCCGCCCCTTCACGAAACCGGTCACACTGGCGGATGTTAAGGCTGAACCACGCTTGGCGGAGCTATCCTTGATTAAGCAAAGCCGCCTTTCCGTCATGCCAATCCCCAAGCCCGAGTGGGACCTGATCTGCGCCATGGGCGAGACTGAGGCGGACTAAGATGGGTCTGATCGATGTCCGTCCGCTTCTAGACGCGGAGGCGGTCGAAGCGCTGGAAGCATCAGCCCGGATCGCCGCTGAGCATCCCAGCCCCGACCCGGCCGATATCCGCGCAGTCCGCGCGGCCTATGAAAGGGATCGGGCCTTCTGGAATGAAGGGGGCCCGCAACCGGCACACCGGCAGGACTTCGAGATTGACGGCGGCGGTCATCCGGTGCCCATCCGCTTCTATAAACCGTCGAGCGAGAGTGATAGACCGCTCCCCTTGTTGGTATTCCTGCATGGCGGCGGCTTCATCCTGGGCAGCCTGGACACCCATGACCGCATCGCCCGTTGCCTTTGCGACGCCAGCGGATGGGCGGTTGCGCAGGTAGACTACCGTCTGGCGCCGGAATGCAAGTTTCCGGGTCAGATTGAAGACTGCCTTGCGGCGGTGGCCGCCCTTCGCGACCGCGCTGAAACCTTGGGAATCGATCCCTCCCAGATCGCAATTGGTGGAGATTCCGCCGGCGCCAATCTCAGTCTCGCCTGTTTGGTTCACCTCCGGGATAAGGGCGCACCCGGTATCGCAGGGCTGCTCTATTATGGCGCCTTCGGGCTGCGCGATGGCGCATCCCGGCGGCTCTATGGAGGGCCGGAGGATGGGCTGACCCCGCAGGAGATGGAAGTCTATATCAACAGCTATCTCCGCAAGCCGGAAGACAGGCTGGACCCCCGCTATAATTTGATAGAAACAGACCTTGCAGGGCTACCGCCGCTTCAAATCCATGAAGTGACACTCGATCCGATTGCCGATGACAGCCGGGCCTTGGGGCAGGTTCTGAAATCGGTTGGCGTGCCGCACGAACACCACCTTCATGATGGCGTCCTGCATGGCTTCCTGCATCAAGGTCGCATGGTCAAGAAAGCCCGCGACGCGCTCGGTTGCGGGGCTGCTTTCCTCAAACAACACGCCCGGTAGTCAGCCTGCCCGAACAGGCTAACCCACCAAACCCGCTTTGCGGCAATTCGCCCGGTTGCTGAGAGTGATACAATACCGCAGAATACCCCCCATCGAAAACATGGCGGGGGCCAAAACTCCGCCAAAAAAACCAAGGATGCCACTTTCCGACCCGGTCGGGGAGATGGTGCCGATGACTTAGAGGGGGATGCATCCATGCATGACGAATTGTTTCCTGTCCCAGCTGAAATCGCTGACCGCGCGCTGATTGATAATGAGCGCTACCTGGCCATGTACGAGCAATCCTTGGCGGATCCCGAGGCGTTCTGGCGGGAACATGGCAAGCGGATCGATTGGATCAAGCCGTACAGCACCGTTAAAAATGTCGACTACAGCCTGCCGAATGTTTCGATCAAATGGTTTGAAGACGGAACGCTGAACGCATCCGCAAACTGCATTGATCGCCATCTCGAAGCCCGGGGCGATCAGACCGCCATCATCTGGGAAGGCGATGACCCGGCGGATGACGACACGATCACCTATAACCAGCTGCATGAGCGGGTCTGCAAACTCTCCAACGCGATGAAAGCGGAAGGCGTCAAGAAGGGCGACCGGGTTTGCATCTATATGCCGATGATCCCGGAAGCCGCCTATGCGATGCTGGCTTGCGCACGGATTGGGGCCGTACATTCCATCGTCTTCGGCGGGTTCTCCCCCGATGCCCTGGCCGGTCGGATACAGGACAGCGACTGCGTCATGGTCATCACGGCGGATGAAGGTCTGCGCGGCGGCAAGAAAGTTCCGCTGAAGGCCAATACGGATGCCGCCCTTGAAAACTGCCCATCGGTGACAAGCGTCATCACCGTTCGTCGGACTGGCGGCGATATCGGTTGGGTCGAAGGTCGGGACGTCTGGTACCATGAAGCGGTTGCCGAAGCCTCTGAGATTTGCCCACCGGAAGAGATGAATGCGGAAGACCCGCTGTTCATCCTCTATACGTCAGGCTCGACCGGACAGCCGAAGGGTGTGCTGCACACGACCGGTGGCTACATGGTCTATGCTTCAATGACCCATCAATATGTCTTCGACTATCAGGATGGCGATATCTATTGGTGCACGGCGGATGTGGGCTGGGTGACCGGCCATAGCTACATCGTCTATGGCCCGCTGGCCAATGGAGCCGTGTCGCTGATGTTTGAAGGGGTTCCGAATTATCCGGACAGCTCCCGCTTCTGGCAGGTTTGCGACAAGCATAAGGTCAACACCTTCTACACCGCGCCGACCGCGATCCGCGCTTTGATGCGGGAAGGGAATGAGCCTGTAGAGAAATGCTCTCTGGAGAGCCTGCGTCTGCTGGGGTCGGTTGGCGAACCGATCAATCCGGAAGCCTGGCTGTGGTATTATGATGTCGTCGGCAAGAAGCGTTGCCCGATTGTCGATACCTGGTGGCAGACGGAAACCGGCGGCATTTTGATCACCCCGCTGCCGGGGGCGACGGCCTTGAAGCCAGGTTCGGCCACGCGGCCCTTCTTCGGCGTAACGCCGCTTATCGTCGACAATGATGGCAATCCGCTGGAAGGGGAATGCGAAGGCAATCTTTGCATCGCCGATAGCTGGCCCGGTCAAATGCGGACGGTCTATGGCGATCACGAACGCTTCATGCAGACCTATTTCTCCACCTATCCCGGCCGCTACTTCACGGGCGATGGCTGTAAGCGGGACGCGGATGGGTACTACTGGATCACCGGGCGGGTTGATGACGTCATCAACGTCTCCGGCCACCGGATGGGCACGGCGGAAGTCGAAAGCGCGTTGGTCGAACATCACGACGTCGCCGAAGCTGCGGTCGTCGGCGCACCGCATGACATTAAAGGCCAGGGCATCTATGCCTATGTCACCCTGAATGTCGGCGTTGAAAGCACCGATGCTCTCAAGAAAGAACTGGTCCAATGGGTCCGCAAGGAAATCGGTCCAATCGCCAGCCCCGACTGGCTGCAATGGGCACCGGGTCTGCCGAAAACCCGCTCCGGCAAGATCATGCGCCGCATTTTGCGCAAGATCGCGGAAGATGATTTCTCGAACCTGGGCGACACGTCCACCCTGGCCGATCCGGGCGTGGTCGATAACCTGATCGAAAACCGGCAGAACCGGAAGTAATTTTTCGAAACATGTTTTTGGAGAGGGCCGGTTCGCCGGCCCTTTCTTTTTGCAGCAATCCGACGCTACCCTGTAGGCCATTATCGAAGCGGCCTGCAAAATTTGGAGGACAAAGAGTTGGACGACACAGATCTTCTCCTCGTGATCGACGTGCAGAATGACTTCTGCCCGGGTGGCGCTTTGGCGGTGCCGGGTGGGGATGAAATCGTGCCTGCCGTGAATGCCTTGATCGATATGTTCGATCATTCGGTGCTGACCCAGGATTGGCACCCGGCGGGGCATTCCTCCTTCGCATCGAGCCATGAGGGCAAAGCGCCGTTTGATGTGATTGAGCTTCCCTATGGCAATCAAGTGCTCTGGCCGGATCACTGCGTTCAAGGCACGCATGGCGCCGCCTTTCACAGTGATCTTCGATGGGACAAAGCCGAAATGGCGATCCGCAAGGGGTTCCGTCCCGAGATAGACAGCTATTCCGCCTTCTTCGAAAATGATGGCGAAACACCAACCGGCCTTGCCGGCTTCATGGCGGAACGCGGGTTTGAACGGGTTTACCTCTGCGGCCTCGCCACCGATTTCTGTGTCGCCTATTCCGCCCTGGACGCCCGTGCCTGCGGCTTCGAAGCCGTCCTCATAGAAACCGCCTGCCGCGCGATCGACTTGGAAGGTTCGCTGGCAGAGATGAAAACGGCAATGTCAGAAGCCGGTGTGTTGTTCCTGGACTTGGATGATTTGGCAAACCTCTAAGAGCGAGTTGTCGTTGTGAAAACCATGGACCTAGAACACCAAATGTGGTCCAGTATCTAGATGGAGTTCACATGTCGACACATCTAATCCGGTCCCAATCGGACGTTGATTATATCATCGCTACCGCGTTACATGAGCGTGGAGCACCTGGTATCATTAACGCTGAATTCAGGGACCTAGTATCTGCCTATGCAGAAGAGCGGTTTGGCGCGTCTGGGGGGTTTTCTGAGCAAGAAATTGAAGAAATCACCCAGTTTATCGTAAGGCTTTTTGAACTGGCTGGTCCGAGATCTTAGATCAATGATTAGAAGTTTTGACATATATGACGCTAACCAAAGCGTTCTCTCAGAGAACGATCCGTTGTTTTCTCAATTCTTTTCTGACCCAGAATCACGACTATCGTCTTCGAAAGACGGTCTGTTCTCCGCGCTGCAGATTTTCGGTTTTGACCCAAATGTTGGGCGCTGCCCTTATGTCTATGCGGGGGAAAAATCTGTCGTCTGTCAGGTATATGGAACACAAACAGACAGGGCTGAAACATCGAATGATCGGTACGAGGATATATTTGATGAATCGTTTCGCCATGTTCTCAACACCGGAGAAACCGTCTGCAACATTGTAAACATCAATATCGACCAGGGCAGTGACGTTAAATCAATTAACTACCGTCGGGCTGCTTGGAGAATCAACATCGGAATCATGGGCGATGTTGTAGGTGTACTCACCTCTTTTTGTAACGGACCCGGTATTTCTGGCGCTAAACATGGCGGCGAAATCACGCCTATTTATCCAGATCAAGAACTCATCTTTCGCAATATAGCCGGGAGCCCATCTCCACTCGTGGATTAGCGGCTCGGCATTCGTATACCCCTCGCGAAAACTGAGGCCACCTGAAAGACCAGCGCCTCCAACAATCGCCACGACCCAATCCGGCCGTATCGCAATGACGGCCCATGCGATTGAGTAAAGGCAGACAAGAGGCGCAATCCCGCTGCCTCTATTGTGGTCGTTTACCCATAGTTCGCCATGATATGCCACCTTTCCACTGATTTTCCTTAGTTCAGAATCGACGTCCGAATCCAACCAGTTTGCGTCCCCTTCAGGAAAAAGACGACCAAGATGTCGTCGCCAAAAAGTACTCAAGTCCATCTGTTGCAGATCATCCATACGAACAGCAACTGTAAACACCAGTTTACCTTCTTTCCAGCCAGCTACCCAGAAACCGTTATGGGGCAGAATATCGTTAAAACTCGGGTCAAAAGGACGCCCAATACTACCTCTGCCGCAGGTGAGACATACTTCTTTGAACCGTTGGAAGTCAGTGTCGATCTCAAGGCTTACATCTAACTCTCTAAAACGCTTCTCACATGCGGCCACCTGTTTCACCGCAAAGACCACATCGTCCATTCGCACCTCCCGGACCGCATACTCCTGTTGCCCTTATCATCGATTTTTGAGATGAAATTCACTTTTTGTTAACCTAGCTCATCTTGCTTTTTGCCCTGCCATTTTATGACCTATAATCTGCTGATCGTCTTTGAGTGCCGAATAAAAGTGCTTCCTTTTCTGTCGGTCTCGTTCCGCAAAAACTTCCTTAGAACTTTTTCATCCAACCAAGAGATATAGGAAGCATCTCCGCGTGCAGGAACAATTGGATTCCACTCATTCAACAAGGGTTCAGAATGATAGAATCCTTTTTGAAACTCTTGCCCATTTCTCAACTCGCTTTCACCAGAAACGGAGACGATAAAGCTAGGCTTCCATAGCAGGGCACTGAGCAGGATTGCATACCGTGCGACTAAAACTTCAGCACCGAAACATCTATACTCTTCGGCAACCCAAAGCTCGCCCATCTGCGCGACACGACCTTGAAATTTTTCCAGCGGCTGGGATTTGATTGGCTCTGGATCCTCACTCTGCTCTGCAAAGTAGATACGATCTCTCAGGCGTTGCCAGAACTCTATCAGGCTCCCATTCCCAAGGTTATCAAGTCTGACGGCAACGGTTGAAACGAGTTCTCCCGAAGAGTTTCTTCCTTCTAGCCAAAATGCTGTTCCCGGAAGAAGTTCGAAAAAAGACGTATCGAACACAGAGCCAATTTTCCTGCGCCGCTCTATATCTAACGTCTTTTTTAGGCCGGAGAAATCATCTGTCTCAAGAATAGATATTCCACAGCCATCTAGCGATTGCCGACATTCGCTTAGTAGATCGGCCGCGCGGCGTATATCGATCGGGTCATTCATCCGAAATGGACCTTCCAAAAAGGTCAAGTTGGTCGAATTGAGTACTTCTTTATATTAAATCGATTCTCGTACTTCGGCACACTTTGTGGAGTAAAGTGCAATTTTACCCGTTTTAGAGGAAAATTGCTGTCTCTTGTCGCCCTACCGACCTTGTGAATGGCGCTTGAGCACCAATCAACGTGGGGAGAAATCCCTCCTCCCCAAAATCACCTACTCCCCTGCCTCCAAAATCCCGAGTGGTCTGGCGGGTGCGTAAGGTCGGTCATTGCCAAGCGACGGCACCATGCCGCGCACTTCATCTACCCGGTTGAGATCAAGCTTAACGACGCTCACACCGACAGCAGTGCCGGCATCAATCAATGCCTCGCCCCAAGGATCATAGACCAAGGCATGACCATAGGTCGCCCGGCCGTCCTCGTGGTCACCAGTCTGTCCTGTCGCAATAACGAAGCAGCCATTTTCAATCGCCCTGGCGCGCAGCAGCGTATGCCAATGGGCCTCTCCGGTCTTGCGAGTGAAAGCCGCCGGTACCGACAGGATGCGAGCCCCCGCTTGTGCCAAATCCCGATAGAGATGTGGGAAACGGACATCATAGCAGATCGTCATGCCATATCCGCCCCAAGGCGTCTGCGCTACAACAGCCCGTTCACCCGGCTTGAAGGCCTTGCTTTCGCGATAACTTTCACCGCCCTGAAGATCGACATCGAACATATGGATCTTGTCATAGACCGCCCGAATATGCCCCCCATTGTCGATCAGATAAGCGCGGTTTGCCTTACGCGTATCGTCTTCACGCTGAACGACGAGGGAACCGATATGGATCCAGACGCCAAGGGTCTCCGCCAGTTCTCGGCAGCAGGCAAGAAAGGGCTCATCAACCTCTCGTCTGACTTCATTCTCAGCAGCCGACTTTCTGATTTGCATCAGATTGGCCACTTCCGGAAGCAGGATCAGCTCCGCCCCTTTTTCCGCGGCTTCACGGATCATCGGCTCAACAAGGGCAATATTCCGCGTGACAGACGTGGTCGCCGTATACTGAACGAGGCCAACGGTCAGAGCGTCCTGAGCACCGTCCTTGGACATCACGCCGCCCCTGCCAACAGCCGGTCGAGCTCACCGCTGGCTTCCAGCTCCATCAACTCACCAGAATCGCCGGCATGCTTACCATCGATAAAGACTTGCGGCATCGTGTTGCGGCCGCCGGACCGCTTTACCATTTCCGTCTTTTTAGAGCCGTCTTCCCATACGTCATATTCCGCATAGGCGATGCCCTTCATATCCAGAAGTTTCTTAACGCGGTAGCAGAAGCCGCACATCGGCCTCGTATAAATCTCGACTGTCGCCATATTGATAAGGTCTCCGATAAGCGCGGTGATAATGGCCCGCAATATAAGGCCGGTCAGGATTTATTGCGAGTCACGACTGCGCGTGTTCACTAAAGCCTGAACAAGCGATCGCGCAGCAGCGGCGGCGGGAACACGCCCTTCGACCACATCTTGCTCTGCCATTTCCAATCGCTTGGCGAGCCCCGCTTCGCTGCGGAACAGCCTGGCACACTCTTCATTCAGTTCCGTACCAAGCCATGCACGGGCCTGGTCCCGACGACGCGAACGAAGACGCCCGGTGTCTTCTGCCATCGTGAAGAAAGATCCAATCATCTCCCAAGCCTCAGCAATGCCGGCGCCGGTTTCCGCTGAACATGTTTCAACCGGCACCGTCCAATCCGCATGCCCACTATGGAGCAGACGGAGCGCCCCGTGATATTCTGCCGCCGACCGTCGTGCCGGCGCCTCCAATGCGCCATCCGCTTTGTTCACCAGGATCATATCGGCCAATTCCACGATCCCCTTCTTAAGTCCTTGCAACTCATCGCCCGAGCCGGGTTGCAAAAGCAGCAGGAACATATCCGTCATGTCAGCGACAGTGGTCTCCGACTGACCAACACCAACTGTCTCTACCAGGATTGTATCAAAACCCGCTGCTTCACAGAGCAAGATCGTCTCCCGCGTGCGGCGTGCGACACCGCCCAATGTCTCGCCGGCCGGTGATGGCCGGATAAAGGCTGCCGGGTTCCGGGAAAGGCTTTCCATCCGCGTCTTGTCGCCCAGGATGGAGCCACCACTCACCCGCGACGATGGATCAACCGCCAGAACGGCAATGCGGTGGCCGTGCTCTGTGACATGGGTTCCAAAGGCTTCAATAAAGGTGGATTTGCCGACGCCAGGGGTTCCGGTCACGCCAATCCTTTTTGCACCACCCGTTGCCGACATGATTTGAGCCAGCAGCGCTTCTGCATCATCGCGATGATCGGCACGACTTGATTCGATCAACGTGATCGCACGGGCTAATCCACGCCGGCTGCCCGCGAGGACGGCTTCCACAAGCGCCGCAATGTCGCTATTGCCTGCCAAACTCATTCAGCCTTTAAGACGGTTTTTTCGGCAGCTT
>SPJK01094313.1_pt1 | contig 13781 bp, 13 predicted proteins | sample 3741771 | NCBI WGS metagenome assembly SPJK01 (sample SAMN10925997, study PRJNA522277) | cold seep metagenome | isolation source: Elba SIP-enriched marine methane seep metagenome, extraction at timepoint T2 | place: Italy: coast of Elba, Mediterranean Sea | reverse complement strand
TATCAGTAACCGGAATTGCCTTGACCAAGTTTTCACCATCTGACGGCTATTGGTACTGGATGGCGATGATCGGGGTGTTTGCGATATCGGCAGTTTTGATTGGCTGGTTTCGTTCCAAGCAAAAAGGGGCGGGATTCAAAAAGGTGCTGATTGAGCAGTTTTTTCATTGGGGTAGTTGTACGCTGGTAGTTTGCGCCATGTTCGCTTTATTGCATACACATCATTTGGATTCCAGTAATACCGGTTTGATTATATTGTTGTTATTATCTCAAGCGACGGTTCTAGATGGCCAACGGGTGGGTTGGCGCTTTAGCGTCGTAGGATTATATTTAGGCATCTCAGCGGTGATAGCCAGTGTTTTTGATGATTACTTGTGGATGGTTGTTGCTTTAGCTTTACTCTTGGTGATTTTCACAATGGTTTGGGAGTATTGGTGGCACCGGCGGCAGAAAAAACAATTACAGAATAATATTAATTAACCAATGGATCAATACGCAGTGTTCGGGGACCCGATAAAACATAGTCAATCCCCTTTTATACATACACAGTTCGCCAAACAGACACAGCAAATATTAAATTATGAAGCTAGGTTGGTTCCGGCAGAGCAGTTTGAAAATTCAGTCAACGATTTTTTTAGTCAGGGCGGGAAAGGTATTAATTGTACCGTGCCTTTAAAAGAAATGGCTTGGAAGTTTACTGATCACAATACCGAAAGAGCTAATCAGAGTAAGGCAGTGAATACTTTGATTAAGCAGGACAATGGAGAAATCATAGGGGATAACACCGATGGTGTTGGTTTATTGAATGATTTAAAGGACAACCATCAAATCGATATCAAACAACGCCGGGTTTTAATTTTAGGTGCGGGTGGCGCAACAAGAGGCATTTTGGCTCCTTTGCTGGCTCGGTCTCCTGACTGTTTGACCATAGCTAACCGGACGGTTTCAAAAGCTGAAGGATTGGCTTCCGAATTTGGGGGGCAAAAAGGTCTACAAGGCTGTGGATTTGAAGATTTACATGGGCTGCAATTTGATTTGATCATTAACGCTACTTCGGCTAGCTTAAGTGGTGATTTGCCTCCTCTGCCAAATGGTATTTTGTCTGAACAGGGCGATTGTTATGATTTGGCATATGCTAAAAAAGCCACAGCTTTTGTAAAATGGGGGCGGCAACAGAATGCGCAAAAAAGTGTCGATGGTTTGGGGATGCTCGTGGAACAGGCCGCGGAAGCTTTTTTTCTATGGCGAGGTGTGAAGCCGGAAACAAAAGCAGTGATCGCGTTGCTGGAAGAGCAGAGATTGGGTTGACAAGTATTAGCGGAACTATCTAAAAGTCTGTCCGAATATTTTAGCGTTACAAGAGATAGATTGAATTAAATCACTTTTGTGTGCTGCAGTTGTTTTACCATAACGCCTGGTTTCGGACAGGCATGGATTCTGTTAAGCTAGTTAGCCAGTTGCAGTTTCAGCTTTTTGGCATTCTGTGATCAATTGTTCCAGTGGGTCTTCGGGACGGACATCTATATATTGAATCCCGAATTCAGTATCAAAATTATTATGTATAACCACAGCATTGACAATGACCGGGATGCCTGAGCCGGGCAATATGACTTCAACTTGAACTTTGGCATCGGTATTGGCAATCAGAGGCTTTTTTACCCGTAATTTGATGCCGGATCTGCTGACATCTAATAAATTTGCTTCTGCTACCAGTAATGATCCATTTTCTTGAAAGACGCTGATTTTTGCATCTAAGCCATTGGCTTCGGTTCTGGGAGCGGTTCTTCTGTCGGTTTGCATGGTTAACCTCCTCAATTTAGGGAAGTTCTATGATACATTAAACAAGATAATAATTGCGATAGGCAAAAGGCTAAGCTGCGAAACAGTTTTTATTTCTAAACTGTGTACCATGGTTAAAGCTGACAATGGCACCGGAATTCCACAATTCGATATTCTTATCGACAATTTCAGCAATTTGTTCACAACTAATGGTGTCACTGGTTCTCTGGTAAATAGCATTCGCTAGTTGTGAAATGGCAAACCAGTTTGCAGGTGTATTGATAAACTTCAGAGTTTCGGTAATTAAGCTCTCAAGCACATTTAAACGCTGTGATCCGGTAGGAATATAACTACTTAAATATTCATTGATCTTTTCGATATCATAGCTGCCGCCGTAATTGTGTAGTACTTCAATATTGTCAAATTGTGTTTCATTCCATTCTTGATCACGAATGGCGGTGAATTTAGCTTCGGCCATAGGTCCGGCCAGAATGTTAACAATATCGGCTTGCATGGCTTGCAGATATGCGTGGTGGTCATCGTCAGAAAAAAAATTACTGCTTTCCAACAGCGAAACCGTTACGCTGTGGATCAAGCAGCCACCTTCGATCATTGCAACATTGTCATGGATAAGATTATCTTCCTGTTTTTCATCCTGTGCCGATTCAAAAATTTCAGTATTAAATTTAATTTGAAAAAATACCGGTGGTAAATTTAGCTGCTGGTTGCGTAAATAAATTGCGGTAGCATGACCTGCTTCATGATATGCAATTTTTTGTTCACATTCCTCAATTGAGGATGGCTTAAAGTCTGAATTGGTTCTTTTCATAACTGCCTCCATTGCAAAAAAAAAATGCGGTCAGGAGCTGACCGCATTGAGAGGAAGGATTGTCAACTCTATCCCTGCGGAAAGGGTGCATACAAGAGTTTCATGTAGTTTATAGCTGAGAAACAAAATGGAAAAGGTGTCATATTGACGCGCGGCAAAATGCCGCCAAGATTGGCATATAAGTTGTAATGTATAGAAGGTTGAGCTGTTGAAATGCGGCTGTAATACGGGGTTGAGCCACTCTATCATGCAGCTATTTGAGGTATATCCCATAGTAGCAGGTGAAATAACCCAATGTCCAGTTGTTATATTGCTGCGAATATAATTTTAGGATAATTCTCAGCTGATTGTTAATCCGGAGTGCAAAAACAAGTTTTTGCCTGAATATGGGGCAAATGTCATTTGATAATGATTGTTGAGTCCATCAAGATGGCATAAAAGTTTTTCAGAAAATGAGCTTGTTGCCTTACTTATGTATTTTCAGCAGCGGCCAGTTTATTTAGGTAATCCAGCCAACTTGCAGCTGATTTTTTACTGGCTGAATATTTTAAAGCTTTTTTAAATGCCTGTTTGGATTGTTGGGGTTTATCCAGCTCGAAATAACTGATGCCCAGCAGCAGGTAGGTGTTACCGGTTTGCTTAATCTTGCCTTTATTGAGCGCCTGACTTAAAGCACTGACCGCTTCCTGCCATTGCTCCTGTTCTACATAGATATGGCCTAGTCGTTGCTGCAGCTTACCATTATTGCTGAGTTTTGCCGCCTGCTTTAAAGTATTGATAGCCTGTGGGTATTCGTGAGCTTGGGTCCAGGCATCGGCTAATAAGGTTAGGTTTTTTGCAGTACGGTTGATTCTGCCTTGCTTTATTTCATCCTTTAACAATTGCGCTGCTTGATAGGGCATATCGACAAATAATAACAAGTTGACCAGATCCAGTAATTCAGCTTCTTCCCGGTAAAGCTTTTGTTGGTAGCCAAGTTGTTTAACTGATGCTGCCTGTTTGTATTTTTGCTGTTGTTGATAGACTGCGACTAATTGATTCCAATACGGTTTATGATCAGGTTTTAAACGTATCATTTTAGTCAGGATTTGACTTGCAGCCTGATAATCCGGGAGCTCATAATATAAAGCCAGATTTAATTCATACCAGGAAATCGGTGGCTTTTTGCTCATTTTGATCGCCCGGGTAATATACGGCAACGCTTTGCGGTAGTGTTTTAGCTGGCTATGCGCATTAGCCAGCAAAACATACAATTCCGCATTGTTGCTTTTATTTTGCTGCAACCAGGTTTCTAAAATAGTGATCGCTTGAGCATATTGTTCGGTCGCCATATAAAGCTGTCCCAAGTCATACAAGGCCTGTTGCTGTTGCTCTTCATTTAATGCGTTTAGATCGATGCTTTTTTTTAATAAGCCGGCGGCATGTGCATAGTGCCCACGAAGTGCATGAATTGAGGCCTGGCTGCGTAAGAAAGTGGCTTTTTCATAATCGGTTTTGGCAGCGGCGTATCCGGATTCTGCAATGGCTAAGGCTTCGGCATATTTTTGTTCGGCAACCAGCTTGTCGGCTTTTTTTAATTTTTTAAATAATCCTGGAGAGACGGTATTTTTCTGTTCTGCAGCAACGATAGCTGAGCAGAGAAAATACATGCAGAAAAGGATTAATTTCAGGCGTATCATTTGGATAACTTAAATTGCAGGGTTTTAGTGGCGGAAACGGCAACCGCATTTCCGTCAATTAACTGGGGTTTAAATTTCCACTTAACAATCGCTCTTAATGCAGCGCGATCGAAGATGTTTTTCGGGTGTGAGTCGACAACGCGAGGGTCCGCGACTGAGCCAGTTTCAGTCACGGTAAATACCACCTTGACCCAGCCTTCAATACGGCGTGATTTGGCGCGCATCGGATAACGCGGTTGGATTAATACCAGCGGTATTAATTGCGCATTCGCAGAGCCGAGTCCTGGAGCGCCGGACAAAACACCGGATTGTACACCGCTTAACAATGAATTATTAAATCGGCTTTGCATCGGTATATCCAAATTAGGCATATCAATGTCGGGTGTTGTTTGCTTAATATTGGGTTGTATGGTTTTCATTTCCGGTGGCGGTGGCCGCTTTTCCGGTGGTGGTGGTGGGTCCGGCTGTTTCCTGGATTTGGTTTCCAGTTTGCTTTCCCTTTTTAAGCGTACAAAGTCGATCATTTGCGTTGGGTCGCTTGCTTTAAAGTCCTGTTGGTTATTCAAAACCAAGAATTGCATAAACCAAAACAGCGTTAAAGAAACCAGCAGGCCAATCATTAATGCTGAGATATACCGGGTCACTGTGGTTCAGCCTCGGTTGCGATGGAAGCATTGGTGATTCCGGCCAGCCTGATTTGGTCCATGACTTTGACCAGGTCTGCGGTGCGGGTGTTTTGGTCTGCCGCGATAACAACCGAACCTAACGGGTTTTCTGCATGCAATCTGGCGACATTGGCGCGTACCGCACGGATATCGACCAGGCGTTTATCAATCCAGACATCGCCATTGGATTTGATACCGACGATAATATTTCCCCTTTCTATACGTTCAGCTGTTTCAGCGGTGGGGCGGTTGACTTCGATTCCGGATTCTTTGACAAAAGAAGTGGTAACGATAAAAAAGATCAACATGATAAAAACAATGTCCAGCATGGGAGTCATATCAATGCCGGAATCCTGGTCATGTGTGTGTCGACTGGATCTGCGGTGCATACAGGTTTCTATTAATGATAGGTTAATAAATCAGCCAGATGATGAGTCTCATCGCTGACGCGTTCTTCAATTAAGCGGTTAAAATATAAGCCTGAAATGGCAATCACCATACCGGCCATGGTTGGAATGGTCGCTTGAGAAACACCTGAAGCCATGGCTCTGGCGTTGCCGGTTCCGGTGACGGCCATCACATCAAATACATGAATCATGCCGGTTACGGTACCGAGCAGCCCAAGTAACGGACAAAGAGATATGAGCATTTTTATAACCGGTAAGCTTTTGTTCATGCTGATTTTTGCTTCAGAAATAATACAATCCCGGATTGATAAAGCGGCTGCTGAATTTTTGTCCTGCCTTTTTACCCAGCCTTCCAGGTAGCGTTGTTTGAGTTCCGGGTAAAAAAGCCACAAATACAATAAGCGCTCACCGATCAGGCACCATAAGATAATCGATACAAACAGGATCAACCACAATACGATGCCGCCGGTATCAAGGAAGGTTCTGATAGAATCAATCAAGCTCATTTTTTTCCGCCCGACGGCTGATTAAACCTGCGGTTTGCTCGTCTAAAATCTGAATCAGTCTTTTACTGCGTGAGGCGACCAGGCTATGCAGAAATAGCAGTGGGATGGCGACCATTAAACCCAGCATGGTTGTAACCAGAGCCTGTGATATACCGCTGGCCATTAATTTTGGATCGCCGGTACCGAATAAACTGATGGATTGAAAGGTAGCGATCATACCGGTGACTGTACCTAATAAGCCCAATAATGGCGCAACCGCTGCCAGTAATTTGATCATAGACAAGCCTTTCTCAAGTCCGGGTACCTCACGAGTGATCGCTTCATCCAGGACTAATTGCAAGGTATCCATATCCTGGTCAGTATTTTTTTCTGCCGACAGTAATACCCGGCCTAGCGGATTGTTGTCTTCGGCGGCTTCAATGTTTTCAACCTGACCGCTCATTTGTTTATCAGTCAAGGTTAACATGACCAGACGCACTAAGGCGTATATGAAACCGGCAGCGCCCATTAACAGAATGATATAACCGATGACCCCGCCTTGATTAATGCGTTCCACGGTATCCGGGGTATGAATGAGTAAACTGAGAATGGCGCCTCGAGTCGGGTCAATGGCCATGTCCGCTTGACCGGATTGAGTCTCGGAAAATTGCTTTGCCAGGCTGGTGATCTGGCTGTCCGGTTGTCTGACTAATTCAGCTAATTGTCCGGTTTCCGGTAAATAACGTAGATAATTTCCATCGCTGATTGCGTTAAAAGGCCCAATACGTATCACTTCTGCCTGGCGGGGTTCACCGGAGCTGGATAATACTTCGGTTTGATAGCGAACTACTTTGCCCGATTCGGTCATTTCCTGTTGCAAGGTAAACCAAAGGTTTTCCAATTGCTCGATACCCGGTAGGGCTTTACTGTTAGCCAGTTGTTCCAAAGCTTGATTTCGGTTTGGGAATTGCGCCGACACCAGAGAATTATCCAGGTCGGCTTGCAGGTCTCCCGCCGCCTCGCGTGCAACCCCAAACAACTCACCTAAAATACCACTACGGTCATCCAGTTCGGTTTCCAATTCACTGAGAATGGCTTCATTGTCTTCCAGCTGTGCTTTTAAGGCTTCACTGATTTGTTCTTCATCGGCCAGCTGTTTTTTAGCAGAAGCTAATAACTTTTGTTGGTTGTTTTTATCGGATAGGAATTGTTGTTCGCGCTGCTTGTTAATTTTCCCGGAAACACCCTGAGATTTTTTGACTTCCTGTAGCAGCTTGTCCAAAGCTTGAGTTTGAGCCGGAGTCTGTGTTATCCAAAAAGCGGTAATTAATAAAATCGCAATCTTCATTGCACGGCTCCCGCAGCAGGTAATGGTAAGCGCAATAAATCCGGTGCCGCTTCTTTTCGGGCAATGCGGATGCCATTGCGAATGGCGTTACGGTATTCGCTGCCTAATGGCTGCCATTGACCATTACTGTTGTCCCAAAAACCGGATTCGTTGCCGTCTAATGATTGATAATATAAGGCCACCCGGCCCAGACGCAGATAGTCGACTACCGACTGGGAGTCGTTGTGATCCAATTCGCCGCGATAGACTTCGATAGAATTACCATAATCGTTTTCAATTTGATAGGCTTCCAGAATTCGGCGAAATTTTTCAGCATGGGTAATATCGGCGCGGACCATCATGTCTTTCAATTTGGTCAGTCTTTCATTGCGTTCCTGAGCTAGAAAGGGCAAATCAAGCTGTATGAATTTTTCCAGGCTATCTAACATATTGAGCGCTAGAGGCAGAATTTCACGTTGCGTGATTTCTATATCCTGTAATTGTTTTTGTAGCGATTGCTTTTCCTGTTCTTGGGACGCTATCAATTGCCGCATATGGTTATTGTAAGTGCGTAAGGTTTCAGTCTGACGCGTAGCGGAGCGATATTGCTCCAACATGCTGCGGGTTTGATCGCTTAGTTTGTCAATTTTTTTTTGCGACTTGATGGCCGAATTTTGAGTTTGCAATTCGGTTTTGATTGCTTCTTTAAGCGGGTCGGCTTGAACAGAAAGTGAAACTGTAGCAATGGCAGCGGCAATGATTCCAACATATTTGCAACTGGGTTGATACATAAATAAATCCGTTTCTTAAATAAGGTAAGGTAATCTTATTAACTTTATCATAATATTAGCGTGTTATGAACTGGTTTTTCCAGGATTTTAAATACTCAAGAACCTTGATTACATTTGACGGAGTGTATAACAGTATTGATGTTGAACGTGATTATCTGACAATAAAACGGTAAAAGGGTTAAAATAGTTAGCTGAATTGTAACTGCTCAGCTATTATCAATGCGAGTGTAGGGTATTGATTAACCCAAATTGTGGCAACCTTACTGCTGCGGCTACAGCATCTGTAGCAAGGCGTTGCTATGTTCAAATGGTTATTCCTGCCTACGCTTTCATTATAAGCGTGTGTGGCTATGTATTTTTTTTCGGCATACGATTCATCGTTGCCGGTTCGGGAATGGTTTCCGAACATTGAATATTCTCTGATTAGCTTACGATAAAGTAAGTTTTCATGGTTAGGATCATGCAGACATTAAACACAACTGACGATTTACGAATTTGCGAAACTAAGGAAGTGATTGCACCGGAACAGGTGCACGAAGAATCGCCCATCACAGAACAGGCCACCGCAACGATTTTGGGTGCCAGGCAAGCTATCCATAAAATTTTGTCCGGTCAGGATGATCGGTTACTGGTAGTGGTTGGGCCCTGCTCTATTCATGATACAAATGCAGCGCTTGAGTATGCTAAAAAACTAAAACCGGTAGCGGATCGATTAACAAGCGATTTGTCTATCGTTATGCGCGTGTATTTTGAAAAGCCGCGTACCACGGTTGGCTGGAAAGGGCTAATTAACGACCCGGACTTGGATTCCAGCTTTAATATCAATAAAGGTTTGCGTGTAGCTCGAAAAATCCTGCTGGATATTAATCATTTGGGCATACCTGCGGCAACTGAATATCTGGATTTAATTACCCCGCAATATATTTCTGATTTGATTTCCTGGGGGGCAATCGGTGCCCGTACCACGGAAAGCCAAGTGCACAGGGAACTATCTTCCGGTTTGTCATGTGCGGTCGGGTTTAAAAATGCAACTGACGGGACAGTCAAAATAGCGATTGATGCGATTGGTGCGGCGATGAGCCCGCATCATTTTCTGTCGTTGACCAAAGCCGGTCATTCGGCTATTTTTTCCACCACAGGTAATGAAGATGCGCATTTGATTCTGCGTGGCGGATTTGATCGACCTAATTATGATGCGGTAAGCGTTGAACAGGCGGCGAAAGGTCTGGAGTCGGCGAAGCTGCGTCCCAATATCATGATCGATTTTAGTCACGCTAACAGTCTTAAGCAGTATCAACGTCAAATGCTGGTTGGAGAGGATGTGGCTGGACAAATTGCCAACGGTGATAAACGAATCATTGGCACCATGATTGAGAGCCATTTAGTGGCAGGTCGGCAAGACGTTATCGAAGGCCAGCCTTTGACGTATGGCCAAAGTATTACCGATGCCTGTCTGGGTTGGTCGGAAACTGAGAACTTATTAGAGGATCTGGCGCAGGCCGTTAGAAATCGCCGCACAATTGCAAGTTAAAGAAGCACAATGAAAATCTATATTAATGGTGAAACAAAAGATTTGAAGGAAGGGGTTAAGGTGGCGGATTTAGTTGCTGACCTCGGGTTAAGCAACAAGCGTATCGCTGTCGAACTGAATCAGGAGATTCTACCTTTTGATCGATATACCAGCCAGTTTTTAGAGGAAAATGACCGGCTTGAAATCGTACAGGCCATCGGTGGAGGTCAGGACGATAAAGTGACTATCGCAGGAAAAGATTACCATTCAAGACTGTTAGTGGGTACAGGTAAATATCGGGATTTAGAGGAAACAGGGGCAGCTATTAAAACTAGTGGCGCTGAGATTGTGACGGTTGCCATTCGCAGGACTAATATCGGGCAAAATTCCGACGAGCCCAATTTATTGGATGTGATCAGTCCTGATCAATATACTATCTTACCGAATACCGCCGGGTGTTTTAGTGTCGACGATGCGGTTAGGACCTGCCGATTAGCCCGTGAATTGCTGGGTGGCCATAAACTTGTAAAACTTGAGGTTTTGGCCGACCAGAAAACCTTGTTCCCGGATATTACCGCGACCCTGGCGGCTGCGGAAATCCTGGTTAAAGATGGCTTTGATATTATGGTGTATACCAATGATGATCCCATTACCGCTAAACGTTTGGAAGATTTGGGTTGTGTGGCGGTGATGCCGTTGGCAGCGCCTATCGGCTCCGGCCTGGGGATTCGTAATCCTTATAATATTTTAACTATCGTAGAAAACGCATCCGTGCCAATTATTGTTGATGCCGGTGTGGGTACGGCTTCTGATGCGGCTGTAGCGATGGAGTTGGGTTGTGATGGGGTATTAATGAATACTGCCATTGCCGAAGCGAAAAACCCGGTTCTGATGGCTTCGGCCATGAAAAAAGGTATAGAGGCAGGACGTGAAGCGTTTTTGGCGGGTCGTATGCCGAAGCGACGGTTTGCATCAGCTTCATCACCGATTGATGGTTTGATAATTTAATTGTTTGCGTTTCAATGCAGGAAAAAATCCCTCCGGAAGCGCGTAGAATTCGGAGTTTTATTCGGCGTCAGGGGCGCATAACCCCCGGGCAGCAGGAGGCGCTTGACCATTTATGGCCGGTGTATTGCCTGGACTCTGACGCTAAACTAGATTTCACAGAAGTATTTGGGCGCGTTGCGCCATTATTTATGGAAGTCGGTTTTGGCAATGGCGAAAGCCTTTTGGCAATGGCGCAGGCGCACCCGGAAAATAATTTTATAGGTGTTGAAGTTCATAAGCCGGGGGTCGGTCGTTTATTAAATCGCTTGCAGCAATTGCAGATCAACAATGTGCGCATCTATTGCCACGATGCGGTTGAGGTTTTAGAGCGGGCTATTGCAGATTCGTCTTTATCGACGATATTATTGTTTTTCCCTGATCCCTGGCATAAAAAGAAGCATCATAAGCGCCGGATTGTTCAACCGGAGTTTCTTGATTTATTGGCAAAAAAACTGCAGCCAGGCGGTGTTTTCCATGCTGCCACTGACTGGGGGCATTATGCTGAACATATACTTTCCGAATTAAAAGCGCATTCGTCATTTGAGAATCAAAGTCCGACCGGGACTTATTCAGAGCGGCCGCAGTATCGGATCGTGACAAAGTTTGAACGCCGGGGGTTAAAGCTGGGTCACGGCGTTTGGGATATTATTTTTAGAAGGACGATGACTTAAAGTAAATGTTACTTTAACTATGTCGTAAGGCTTTAAGAGACTGCAGCAACCCGTTGTATCTGAGATTCAATAGGTTTATAGGTTTCCTCGTCAATGTGCATATCTTTAATGATCATCGATAATTCCAGACGCTGTTGTTTAAGTGGCTTAATTTCGGCTTCCAGCTGTGAAATGCTTTCCTGAACATTACCTTTTGAATCGTTGATCCTACGCAGCATTTGTAAGCGGTTTTCAATTTGGGTTTTATGATCTTTAATTTGATGCATCAACGGTGTCAGCACGCTATTACTCCATACCGTTGCATCCTGACTGGCTTTCATTAAAATCACCCGCGCTTTATTGATCAAAGTGTTATAAAGTTTTTGCACCACTACACTTTGTTCGGTCATGGTAGTCCGGGCACTGGTTCGAAAGGCTTCACCTTCCTCAAACACCTGTTCTAGCTCAAACTGATACTGCTTGATCGAAAATAACTGCGGCTCAATTTCTTTGAATCCGTATTCATCATGAAATTTCTTATGAATAGCCTTGACCAAGCGACGAGTTTCATTAGTGATATCAACGGTTTCTTGTAATAAATCCCGCATATCATCAAATAATTTACGGATGTTTTGTTTCATGCCGTAAGTGGTCAGGCTTTTAAGCATATCTTTACGGGTCGCTTTGATGATAGTGTCAACTCGATCTTTCGACATTGAGTCAACCATCATTTTAGCTTGTACGCTAAATACCCGGCGGCTGGCCTGAAAGCTTTCAACATTGGCCATATACAAATTTTGCTGGTCCCGGGTTTCGGCCATTAATTTGGCGATCATTTCCTGATTGTCGAAGTCGACCTTTTTAAATTCTTCCAGCTGAATAGTTGCATTTTTCAGTTTTGAAGTAATTAAGGTTGATGATTCTTTGACCAAAAAGCTGATTTTTCGGTTAACTGCCTCTTTTAAGATTTCCCGTCGTTGGTCAAGAATGTCGACAGATAAATAAGTTTCCAGTGATGCGATACGGCTTCTTGCTAACAATTCTTGATCGCTTTTCACTTTAGCTAATAATGCCTGCTTGGCGGAAACCGGGAAAATAGAATTTTCATCCAGGTTCAGAACTTGCGCTGATTTTTTTATTTGCGATTCGATGGAAGATTCATAACCCTCTTCACCGGATAAATCATCCCACATAGAGTCAATTTTATTCATGACTACTGCTAGGCCCTGTTTGTCATTGCCTCGGGCTCTGCATACATGGTTGCGCCACATTTCCAGGTCGCTTTTGGTTACCCCGGTATCAGCTGCCAGGACGAAAATAATTGCCTGTGCGCTGGGCAACATGCTTAAGGTCAATTCCGGTTCCGTACCTAAGGCATTCAAGCCCGGTGTATCGAGAATTGATAAGCCGCCTTGTAGCAAAGGATGAGGAAAGCTGATTAAGGCATGACGCCAAGCTGGAATTTCAACCTCTTCAGGATTGACTATGCCCTGTTCAGCGGCTTCCATTTCATTAAACAGGCCCAGTTTATCGGCTTCGTCCTTGCTGACTTTTTTGACTGACACCAATTCTTTAAATGCAGCCTGCATCTGAGTGGGTGAGTTATAATCCAGGTCGATTTGAGTCCAGCGATCCGGGTTTTGTTTATATTCAGCAAGTGAAATATCTTCCAATCGGCTTTCAATGTTCAAAAGCCGGATATAGTTACCGCCTTTTTCGTCGAAAAATAATTCCGCAGGGCACATTGTAGTCCGGCCCGGGGAAGATGGAAAAAGGCGCATGCCGGTTTCTGCAAAAAACAATGCATTGATCAATTCGGTTTTGCCGCGTGAAAACTCAGCAGCAAATGCTAAGGTGATGCGGTCTGAATTCAGACTGTTAATAATATTGAGAATGGTGTCCAGGCTTTGAGGATCACTCAAACCATATCGGCTACGCCATTGCTGATACATCTCAATAGCCTGAACCAATTGGTCTCGCCATTTGGCGTAATCGTGAAGTTGTTCTTTAAATTCCAAATTCCTCATAGCTAACCTTTATTCACTAACAGTGTAAACACAACACCGAAGAGAGTCATTTTGACAGTAATGATAACCAATTGTAGACCATATCTTAATAACTTTAAGCGTAAAATTTCGCAAAATCTGCATCTGTTCAAAAAAAGTTTGTTTGCATTGCCGTAATGAGTCATAAATTGACTGATTTTTTTCATAACTGACGGATTGTGTCAGTTGAAAAAGCGGCTTATTTAATTATCAGACACTTTTTAAATTCCATAAGTTTGACGGTAAACACGAATAGATTCCAATTCCGGGCTATTGGGTTCATGTTGCTCTAAATAGTCAATAATATCGCATAAAGTAATGATAGCAAAAACAGGAATCGAAAATTGGTTCTCAACTTCTTGAATTGCCGAGTGCGCTTCCCGTCCTTTTTCTTGTCTATCAAGCGCAATTAATACTCCGCAAGCTTTAGCGCCTGCATTGTTGATGATTTCAACCGATTCCCTGACCGAAGTGCCAGCGGTGATAACATCGTCGAGAATTAATACCTGGCCGGTTAAATCACTGCCAACCAGATTCCCCCCTTCGCCGTGATCTTTCGATTCTTTGC
>SPJK01089483.1_pt1 | contig 13782 bp, 20 predicted proteins | sample 3741771 | NCBI WGS metagenome assembly SPJK01 (sample SAMN10925997, study PRJNA522277) | cold seep metagenome | isolation source: Elba SIP-enriched marine methane seep metagenome, extraction at timepoint T2 | place: Italy: coast of Elba, Mediterranean Sea | reverse complement strand
ATATCTGGCGCGATGTGAAGAAATGTCGAACCATGGGCGACCGCCTGCGCATCATCTTTGGCGGCTTGTCCTGGCGTCCCGACTATTTCCGAACCGCCAAAAAGCCCGCCACGCCAGACGCGCCAACACCGACCGCAAAGTAACGCGCCGCGCCGGGCAACACGATTGCCCGGCCCTTCTAGTCAGTGTGTTAAGTCCGGTCTTTCTGATCGCACCATGCAATGCAGATCTTTTGAAGCTCGTCCGTCTTGCCTGCGAGATCGTCAAGGTCTGCGACTTTGAAGCTCCTCGCTTCCTTGCCGTCGCCGTCCAGGTTGGGGAAATCGCCCTCGATGGTTGCGCCAGTATGAAACATCAGCGACGCGTGTTTCTTCGAGCGAGGATTGAAACTGGCCAGGTTCCCTTTGTAGGTAAATGTAGGGGCTTGCCATTTTATCGTTTCCGAGATGCGTGGGTCAGCCGACAGGATAACGTCTCGTATCTTTTCAACGACGGGTTTCATTGGGTTCTCATAGGCCTCAAGCCAGGCATCAACTTCTGTGCTCCTCATGGTGCGGTGTCCCCGTCCAAGGTGGTTGTCAGTGAGCTGATCAAGCCGTTTTGCAGCTCAAATACATTCGTGCCTCGGCCCCGCCCGCCCGGAATGGCTTGCGACACGCAGGTCCAGCTCACGGTGATCACGTCTCCCTCAACCTCGACGCTGCCGAGCGAAATAACCGCGTCGCTAAACGCATCGGATCGACTTCTATCAAATGCCGACAGGATCGCGGCGCGCCCTTTATGCGGTTCCGTTTTGCCCGAAAATGGCTCGTAGTAGAGGGCGTTTTCTGCGAACAACTCTCCCAACATCTCCAATCCATGCGGGCCTGCTTGCATGGCGAGGAAAAAGTTGGTGACTTCAAGAGGCATAGTTTTCATTTAGGGAGCTCCCTGTGGCGATAGATGATGAAACACTTGAGGCGTTGCGGCATGCGGTGGTGGCGGTGAAAAGCAGCGCGCCAAGTCCGATCCCGGCTGACATCCTCAAACCGCTGATGAAAATCGCGCGGCCCGGCCAGACTGTGCGTATGGACATCGAAGCGAGCCGTCTGATTGGTGCACCGCTGATCACGGTGGAACGCCCTGCGGATCTTGGCACCCTGCTCGCACCTCTCACGGCGAGACAACGAGAGGTGGCCCTGTTGATTATCGAGGGGTCTTCTAATCGCACCATTGCACACAATCTTGGTATTTCTCTGGCGACAGTGAAGGACCATGTTCATGCCATCCTGGACCGCCTGGGGGTGTCGTCTCGAACGGCACTGGTCGCCGCCGCATGTCTCAACAAAAGCTAACCACCAGAGACCCGCTCGACAATCCATCCAAGGATGGAGGGGTGCGATGTGTTTCAGGCGCTTGACCATCTTGTGGTACGGTGAGGCAGGATGACTGACGATCCCAATTCAGACCTGGCGCAGCGCGTTACGCGTGCATTAGCGCATGTTCGAAGTCAGTCTCACGGCCGGGCACTTCAGGCTGGCACCTCGGTGACTGTCAATTTTCATCCTGATGCTCTGCAGTACGGCGGCCTCATGATCGCGGCGCTTGCACGGGACGGTATCTATCGGTCGCAATTCGAAACTGGGATCAGCAATGGGGCCTTGGCGCAGAGCACAGATGAGGGGCGCCTGCTCTGGGAGCGCCGCATCTTCGGCGGGGCCTATGAGGGGTGCGCCCCTGCGGATCGTCCCAAATATGGAGCGCTGAATGTCTGGCAGCTTCCGATCGGGGCCTCTCCCCGGTTCGGTTCGGCCCATCTGAGGCTCAAACCAAATGTGCTGCCGCGCACGACGTTTTGTGCCCCGGACAGTCACATGGGCCCTGAATACTATGGAACCGCCGACCGCATGGGACTGATGGACCGGCTCGACATTGTCCAAACGCTCCCAGATCCGCTTGATCATTATGTTGAGGCGCATGTGCACGGCCCGCTTCGGATCGACGAGGCTGTCGAGGCGGTTGTTCTGGACCCAAGCTACAAAGGCACCGAGGTAGAGGACGCGGCGCATAACCTGGGCTGCCCGGTAGAATGGCATCCGGGGTTTCGCCTAACGGCTGAACAGCTTTCAGACTGCGCGACATATCGAGGCGACGACGCCGCAAAGCTGGCGGGATCGCTCTTCGAGAACGACGTCTTGACCCCGGCCCGCCTCGGCACCGCGCGCCGCGCACGGGACGCTGATCCTAAGACGATCAAACATCTGTGGCATTGCCTCGCGATGCTCGGATCGCCTTAGGTTTGCCCCAAAGGACGCCAACGGACCCTGCCTGACGGAAGCGCTTATGGGCGTTCCTCGGCGAGCATGCCTAAGCAGGACATCAGGGGACCAAAGCTCTTGCGATGCTCTTGGCTGACCATCCAATGCGCCTCGAATTGAATCGACGCGATGCCGCCCGCCGCGGCGCGTAGCGGAGAGGCGAATTCAGGCTGGGTCACCTGAGATGCGGGGAGAATTGTGGCCCCTATCCCCAAATGGGCCCAATGCTCCAAAACATGATAGGCCAGAGCGCGGCCCTCATAGGCGTCGAGCTCCAAATTCTGATCTTGGAACAAAAACCGCACCGTATCTGACAGACCGCAATCATCGGGAACCAAGAGTATCTTCCGCCCGGCAAGATCTGTGAGCGGTGACGACCCCGCGGTCCCTGCTTGTGATTGATCCGTAACAACGAACAGGGGTTCAGAGTAAATCTGGGCAGACTGTAAATTTGTACTGTCTTGCGGCGCCGGGCAAAGTCCAAAATCAATTGTTCCGCTCTGCAAGGCGGGGCCAATGTCGGCCTTATTCATTTCCGTAAGCACCAGATCCAACTCCTGCTGCGCCGCGCGTGCGAGCATGGCCCGCGAAAAATCTGCGCTGATCAAGGGAGACAGGCCAATGCGGACAACCGCGTCATCACGGGTCAGAAAATCGGAGGCGCTGCTCAGCAGGCTCTGACGCGCCGTGACAATCTCGCGCATCTTTTCGATCATAAGGGCCCCGAACTCAGTCGTCGCGACCGAACGGGTTGTGCGATCAAACAAGCGACCTCCGAGCTCATCCTCCAACTGTCCAATTGCATTGGACAGCGCGGGCTGTGTCACGCAACACATGTCAGCGGCGCGCGTGAAGGACCCCGTCTCGGCGACAGAAATCGCAAATCGAAGGTGTTGAAAGTTCATCTCAAGAGCGCCTCGGGGCTAAGGTGTCCGGTGTTTAGAGGTATGACCGATATGACCGTAAGGGATAAATTCGGATTGGAAATAGCTTCATAAGAAAACAGAATTTCTATTGTTGGACAGCGATCTACACATTCGGCGGCACACCTGAGCGTTCACCCAAAGGAGCCCCCCATGAAATCGCTTATTGCCGCCACCGCCCTGACCCTCGCCGCCACGTCCGCCTTTGCAGATCCAGGCGCATATCTCCAAGTCACTGTGGCGATTGACGATACCAATCGCGCCGCCGCTGCGGCTGTCTATTTTGACTACAAAGACCCCTTCCTGACAACCATTGAAGGGGCGGAGCAAAAAAGCCTGCTGGTCCGCGATGAGGATGTTCAGGTGCTGCATGGGTTCGACACTGTTGAACACGCAGCGGCGTATCTGCAGAGCGACTTGTTCACCAAAGACATTGTGACCAAGCTCGCGCCTCTGTTCGCCGGAGAGCCAGAAATTCGCATCTTTAAAGCAAACTAGCACCTGTCCCAACAGGCCGCGCGGCGGATCTCCTGCGGCGAGGCCAACCTTGGACCGTGCGTCTCAGACTGTGCCGGGTGCCCCTGAATTACGGATGCATGCATATTGGACGTAGCTGCCGAGCAGGCGTTTGTGTGTGACACCCGCGTCCGTCACCCTCTCCAGGACCTGAGGCAGATCATCGCGCGGAACGACATGAAACCGCATCAACCAGCTGCGAAGGCTTCGGTTGAACCAGCGTGGCATTTGAGATTGATCGCCGAAATCCACGATATGCACTTCACCGCCGGGAGCGAGGTGACGGGTCGCCTCTGTGAGTGCAGCGTGCCAGTCGGGGATCATGGAGATACAGTATGACATGACGATGCGGTCAAACTTGTCGTGCCCGAACAAGGCCACCGGGTCAAAATCGCACGCGTCGCCCTGTGCCAGCTTGGCGCGATCACCAAGCTTCGCCTCCGCAGAGAGTAGCATCTGTGACGAGATATCCAGCCCATACAGGTGCCGCCCCGGATAACGCATGTCAATCTGGCTGAGGTTGCGCCCGGTGCCGCAGGCGATTTCCAGAATATGGGCCTCAGGGCTTGGGGCGAGGTGACGCAAAGCATAGTCGCGACCGAGCAAATAATATTTCCGGGTCGCATCATAGACGCGCCGCTGTTTGCGGTAGATCTGATCCATCAGCGCGCCATGCGTCATGTCCATGTGCCTTACCCCTTGAATGTGTAGAGATGGAAACCGCCGTAAATCGCGGAGCGGTCCTCGCGAAATCCCTTGGCCGACGCCGCGCTGTCATAGGCCCAGCGGTCCAGCGTTTGAGGGCGCACACGCCCCGGAAGGATGTCATCCGTGCCGCCGGTTCGGAAAATGACCCGCGCGCCGGGTGCAGCGGTGCGTGTGATCTCGTCCCACAGCGCATTCAACTGCTCGTCTGTCATCCAATCCTGCGCGTCCAGCAGCACATAGCAGTGCTTGGAGGAGGTTGCATGATTGGCGAGCACATCCGTCAGGGACTTGTTCAGCACGCTCACCCGCGCGGCATTGGCGCGGACCGCGTCGAAATTCTCTTGCGCCAAATAGGGCGGTGTCGCGGGGGTCGGAACCGGCTGATACCCGCGATAGGCAGCCTGCCATGCAAAATAATTGTCTTCGATCGGGAAATCGCAAAACAACTTGCGCGTCCGTTCCTGCAACACCGCAACAATGTCGCCATCCGCATCAGCGGCAAGCTTGTCATATTGCGCCGGCGGGATGCCCAACCCAAACAAGGAGGCCCGCCGATGCGCCAGAAACCGAATGAACCGGCTTTGATAGAGCGGGACAATCTGCGTGTCGAAAAAGGCTTTCTGCTCCTCCATGGTTTGCGCCGCGAGGAGCTGGCCAAAATCGACACGGGCCATCTTGGCCACCACATGGACCACCGCCAGAAATTGACCAAGCAATCCGTGATGGTACAGCCCCTTCGCCAAGATGCGCTTGCGCGGCCCTCTCAGAGTGCGGGCGTTCCAATAGGCGCGCGTGTCCTCATCAAGATGCGGCGCAACAAACGTGTCGAAATGCGCGACATTCTCCGGCTGATCGCCCCGGCCCAGCATCGCAAATAGTGTCGCATGGTCCGGCACATGCTGCACCACACCGAGCTTGAGTTTGTTCAACATCACATGCGCCGGAGACAGATCAACGGCGGTGATGGAAGCCGGATGCGCCGTGAGGTAGGACAGCATGTTGCAGCCACCCGACGCAATGCAAACGATGTTCTCGCCCGGTTGAATTTGGAGCGCGTCCATATCCACAACCGGATCTTCCCAGATCTGCGCATAGACCAATCCATGGAACAGCCGGGCGAAAGTCCGCTCCAGCAAGCCCGCGCGGCTCATGCTGGTATTCTGGGTCACAGCCTCGTTCAGCTGCTCGGTGACAGATGACATCAGTCTCTCCTATTCACTGTCCACTTTGGCACGCGGCCGTGCGGCTTTGCGCGGCGGCTGATGCTCGGTCGTTGCCTTTTCTTCCCAATCAATCAGCTCAAACGCGCCGGTGGGATGCTCCGCGACAGCGGTGCAACTTTCGACCCAATCGCCGGTGTTGATATAGGTGATATCTTGCAGCTGCCGGATGGTGGCGTGGTGAATATGACCGCAAATGACGCCATCATACCCGCCGCGCCGGGCCTCTTCGGTCAGCACGTCTTCGTAGCGCCCAATGAAATTCACCGCGCCCTTGACTTGGCGCTTGGCCCATTTCGACAGCGACCAATATTGACCGCCCCACAGGGACCGGATGCGGTTGATCTTAGGGTTCAACCAGATCAGAAAATCGTAAGCAGCATCCCCAAAATGCGCGAGCCACTTGGCGTTCATCACAACCGCGTCGAACTGATCGCCATGCGTCACCAGATATGTCTTGCCGTTCATCCCACGGAAATCCGCGGTTTGCATCACCTCAATCCCGCCGAAATGCGTGCCAAGATAGGTGCGCATCACCTCGTCATGGTTGCCGGGAACATAGATGATCCGGGTGCCGCGTCGGGCCTTGTCGAGCAGCGTTTGCACCACATTGTTATGCCCCTGCGGCCAATGCCACCCGCGCCGCGCCAGCGCCCAACCGTCAAAGATATCACCAATCAGATAGATGGTGCCCGCATCATGACTGCGCAGGAAGGAGACAAGAAGATCCGCCCGGCACCCCCGCGTGCCGAGATGAATGTCTGACAAAAAGAGCGTTCTATACAGCATGCAGCACCCAGCGCAGATCCGGTTGAGGGCCGCATAAAAGCGTTGTGTGACACACGCATGACGCCGCCCCACACTCTGCCGGGATCATGGGACGTCACACGCTCTTTGATCGACGTGTGAGCTGTCCGCTGTCATAGGACGGGCCCTCCTCAAGCGCGGATGGCGAGAGGAGGACCCTTGGGACTGGAGCGATTTGCACCGGAGCGCGGCGGCCCTATCGGCAGTATTCGCCGCTCACCACTTTGCCGCCATTGGTCACAGTGCGCGTGGTGAAGTCATAGCAACCAGCGGTATGTGTTGGGGCGTAGCGGATGTAGTACGCCGCCCCGTTATAGGTGTAATCCATGCTTCTGCTGCCGCCCGTGGTCTCAGTGAAGACGAGGTTTTGCACCCCACCCTGGGGCGGCCGTCCCGGCGCAGCGCCGCCTCCGCCAGCTGAAGCCAGCGGGCGCACACGCGGGAGACTGTCAAAATCACGCACCACACCCCGCAAACACTGCAGGATATAGGGCGCGTCATGTGACGTGTGATACCGGTAGCCGAATGTCGCGTCAGCTTGCCCGTTGCACACGTCCAAAGCGCCCGCAGCAATGACCGATCCATCGGGATTAGCGTCGCCATAGATAGGGAAGCCATCGAAGGCCCAGCCGATGATCGCGTCGTCTCCGGCGTTGTCCATCTGCTCAATCATGCAAGTTGGCTTGACGTGGTAGTGATAGTCATCCCCGCGCCCTGCATGACCCCCGCAGACGTCGAGCTGTCCTGTTTGCAACGTATCGTGCCGAGCTTGATGGTGGGCCAAATCTGCCTGACTCATCTCCCCGCCGCCTGTGTAGTCGTAAATCGGTACGCCATTTACCGCGACACCCAACGCCGCGTCTCGGGTCAACGGGCTGGTCCCGAGACGCGGAGACAGCAGAACCGGCGCGGCGTAATCTGCGGGAACCGGGACCTGCTCATTGGTCCCAGTAATCCCCGTCATCATGTCGTGGTTTGGATAGGTGTCAGATTGAATGATCGCGTGACGACCCGTGCACGTGACCGTCACACTGTCCGCGAAACCCGCATCAGCAACGGAATTCGCAACGGCGTCGCAGTGATCTTCATGGGCCGAGGCGGCTGTGGCTGCAATGGACGCGACGATCACGCAGAGGGCGGTTATCGCGCCTATTGGGAAGTGAGACATGCGCTTTGATCCTTTCCTCTACAGGTTACTCGACCGTCACGCGGCACAGGATCGTGTTGCTCTGCTCCAGGTCAGGCCCCCAAATTAATTGAGCATTCCGGTCCCAAGAAATCCGATCATAGCCGTCTTTGGGTCCGACGTCGCGTTCGGAATATTCACTCGCATCCGGCCAGCTGGAGGCATCAAACTGCGCGAGATCCCAGCCGCTTGGCTCGCCCATCGCCTCAAATCCACAAGCGCCCTGGCCCGCAACAGGCGTCCGCTCATCAGCGCAAGACTTGTTCAGCGGGGCGGTATGAATGACCAAGCACTGCCAACCGGAATTGCTCACCGCGACGCTCTTGCCCGCCGCATCTTTAATCTGCACAATCACGCCGCCATCGCCCATCTGCTGGCGCCGGGTGCCGATATATTCCAAACCAGTGTCGTTCTCTTTGAAGTCCTTGGCGATCAGACCAATGACAAAAGGCCGTTCGGCTTTAAACGCGAAACTCTCGGCATTGAACGAGCGCTCGGTGGTGATCGGAACACTGTCTTCTGCGACCTGAGTACCATTGATGCGCATGGCGAACCAATTGTCGGCCCAAACGTCAGCATAAAAGGTTTCGGCGGACACGGCACTGGTGACGGTACACAGTAAGGCGGATAGAGCGATGGCGTGTTTCATGAGGTCCTCCCTTTGACTTCTCTGAACTGTTACGACCCTCACAAATCTTTCCGTCGCAGGTTCGGAACATTTTTTCGCGAGCGCCAACGCCTCGCGGTGTGATTGGTTTTGACCCATCGCTTCCGGTCACAGTATACGTGTAGACCGAGCTCCAATCATGGCCTGCATAGGTGGTGTCGCGGCCCAGCAAAGATGCGCCCTGGGTGCTTTATCCGCAAATCAGATGCCAGATAACTGCAAAGCGGCTCATGTCCTCTAGGCTCAGGACCAATGCCTTAAATTTCATTGACCTTATTGTTTTTGCGCCACCCGGATGGGGTTTCACCAGTCATGCGTAAGAATTCGCGGTTAAAGTTCGATTTTGAGGCGAACCCCGCTGACAACGAGACTTCGAGAACTGTCTTGTCTGTTGCGCATAGAAGCGTGCAAGCCTCCCGAATACGAAAGTCGTTCACGAACTGTGAAACGCTCATACCGCGCACTCTATTTATCGCATTCGACACCTGACGATCCGGCAAGCCAAGGCGGCGCGCAAGACGCCGTAGGCTGAGATTTTCGTTTCGGTGCAATCCATGATCTGTGAAAAGCCCCTCAAGCCGGAGGACAATTTCACTGTCTTCTTCGGTTGCCTCATATACGATTTCGACACTGTTTTTTTCTGCTTCCGTTAGGACAGTCGCCCGCCCGAACGAAGCAGACATACCAATGACTATGACAAATGCAGTTTGCACGAACGTCAGGATCAGGCCTGCGTTTCGTCCGCCATTTCGTATGAAATCGATGATAAGGTAGACGTCCGTAAGCCCTGATAGGACCAATGCGACGCCCGTTAGGCCCATCGCGGAACGAATTTCACGTACGTCGCTGATGGGTGACAAAGCCAACGCATCCGCATCAATCCACCAAAGACGAAGCAGCAAAAAGCCAAAGCCAAGATATGTCATCAGGATAAGTGGATCAGGGATGACTTGTAGGACCGCAAAGGCGATCCAGTTCACTGCGACAACCGCCAATGGCCACAGCTTGAACCCCGTTTGACGCCCCGTCAGCGTCGCATAAGACAGATACGCCACGGCGGGCAAGACAGGCGCCAATATGATTAAATAGGTCGCAACGCCCTCAATCTCGTAGCCCCAACGTAGCGACACCAATAGCGACTGCACCGCGTAAAGTGCGACGAGTCCTGCGAACATTTGATGGGCGCGTAACGCCATATCGCGGCCCAACAAAATCCGACACAGCAACAACCCTAAAAACAATGTCGCAAACAGCGGCAGGGGGACAAACACCATGTGAAACGCGCTTTTTCTTTAGGACCTTGACGCTGCCTATCCTCAAACGCGTTTCAGGACGCTTGAAATACGAATTCCCAGCACAACGGGGGCACTACTTATCTGGCGCACAAGGAGAGCCCCGGTGTCTATCTTTAGAACATTCATCAAGAGAACAACATTTGCCGCAGGTCTCGGCCTATCAGGTTGGGTTGCATATGATCTCACCCGGCCACCTTATGATGGCAATTCCGGCATCACCTATGGATCAGCGGCGGCACCCATCCGCGGAACTGATGTCGATTTCAACATCTGGTATCCCGCCATGTCCGGTGGCAAAAGCGTAACTGTTGGTGGCAACGGCGTGTTCTACGGCACGCCAGCTGGCCGCGATGCACCGCATCAAGACGGACGTTTTCCGATGGTTATGATCTCTCATGGGGCAGGCGGCAATGCTGGGCAGTTTGGTTGGATTGCATCCGAGTTGGCGCAGGCAGGTTTCGTCGTTGTTCTGCCCAATCATCCTGGCACCACCACTGGAAATGCATCCGCCGAGGCCGCGATACGCGTCTGGGAACGCCCCGCTGATGTGTCCGCTGTTCTGGATGAGATCACCGCCAATTCAGACGCATATCCCTACATCGATACAGATCGCATCTCAATTTTAGGCTTCTCTGCTGGGGGGTATACAGCCATGGCGACAGCGGGCGCACGAGTTGATCCCAACCGGCTGCAAAGCTTTTGTGATGATACCGACCACGGCATGTCCGATTGCGCATTCTTGGCCCACTTTGGCGTCGATTTACATGATTTCGATTTGTCCCCGGCAGCGCAAGACTTGCACGATCCTCGGATCACATCGGCGGTCATCATCGACCCAGGTATCGTAGAAACCTTGACGGACGAAAGCCTGTCGCAGATCGACATCCCCATGCTCATAATCAACCTAGGCGATGAGGAGGCCATTCCAGCCGGCGTCTACGCGCGCACTGCGGCTGACCTGATCGTCAACGCGACCTATTCGATTGTCGAGGATGCAACCCATTTCAGCTTTTTGGCGCGGTGCAAGCAAAGGGGTGCGCAGATCTTAATCAATGAAGGCGAGCTTGATCCGCTCTGTGATGACGCGGGTGGTCAGCCCCGTTCGGACATCCACAAAGAGCTTTCAGTGGCCATCGTTGCATATTTTGAGGCGCACAGTTGAAACCAATAGCCGCCGTTGACCTTCAATGTATCAATGGCGGCTAAGTCCGCAAAGCCGACATGCAGTCAGGGCTCCCCAGTATACGCCAATTGTTTTTCAACAGGCTTGGCGACGATGATGCGATAGGCGGATATTTCGTAACCTGACGGGGCTTCGTCTTCCCAGTTCCATGAGTTCCCGTATTCACAGACGTTCATTTGATCATCCGCCCGCCCGGTATGCTTTTCCCCGCTGGGGTCAATCGTCTCAACGATAGTATGCCAAGGCACCAGGCAACCCATTCCGCTGTGCTGTATCCAAGAAATCTAATCAGCCTCCGATTTATGGCGGAAATGAAGTCGGCACGACAACAGTGCCGCCACCGTAGAGGCGGACGCCAATACGTAGTCACCCTGCCAAAAATCCACCCAAGCCGCGCAGGCGCAAAACCCCGAAGTAAACATCCATCCGGACATCAGCCCTGATCCTCCTCATTTTCGTCTTCTTCGGCGCGCTCCCAAACCGCGATTTCTACCGCAAGCGCTTGCGCCTCTCTAGCCAGTGCCTTCTGCGCGCCTCGCGCCCCGACAATCATCGATGCGGCGGCGTCAGGCCCCGCCATGAGGCCATCAGCTAAACGAGCAGCGGCGTCTGCAATGCCCCGCACGGAACCCGACATTGCAAAACGCAAATTTCTCGTGGCCTCACTCATCAGACGGCACCCCAGAAAGCTGATGTCTCTTTCTGCCCCTTGGAAACAGGGGGCAGCGACGGACACCAGAGGACATGCCATGATACAGAGCAAAATCGACATGAAAACAGCACACCTTGCAACGCAGAAAATCCGCCTATGGAACCCCACGACACGGCAATACCTGCACCTGAGCGGTGAAAGTGAAGTGCGCAGCGCTGACTGGTCCTGGAGCGGATTTAAGCACCAAGCCGAAACCCTCGAGCGCCGCGCCAAGGCGCGAGGCGAAGACTGGCCCTATGTTCAAGAAGACGCGGGCCTCGACGCAAAGAGCTTCGACATGTGGAAAGTCGCATGAAAATTTGCCCGAGCCTCCCAGAACACGCCCTGTCCATTCGCCAGCCTTGGGGCTGGGCCATCTTGAATGCGGGTAAGAACATTGAAAACCGTTCGCGTCGATTCAATTATCGCGGCCCGATCTGCCTGCATGCGAGCCTACATCGAGCGTCCGAAGACGAACAGGCATGGTTCTTTGCCACCCTCGATGACGTTGACATCGCAACCGCCCAATCGTGCTGCGGAGACATGACAAACACAGAGATCAAGAGGGCCAGCCTGTCCAAGCGTGGCGGGATCATCGGCACTGCTGACATAGTGGATTGCATCGCGACCAGCAAAAGCCCCTGGTTCACCGGCCCATATGGCCTTGTTCTGGAAAATGTTAAGCCCGTCCCATTTGTGTCCGTTAAAGGCGCACTGGGTCTATTCAAGTGGAGATCTCGGCTATGAGCGCACTGCAGGAAGAACTTCGCGAAGTCGTGAAACCGCTACATCAGGAAATTGCCCGTTTGAGCGCTGCGATCGAAGCGCTGCAAGGTGGCCCAAAAAGCGAATGGGTAACGGTGCACGAAGCCGCCGAAATCTTGAAAGTTGGTCCAGAGACGATCCGTCGCCGCGACAAAGCCCAGCGATACGAATTCCGCAGACCGGCCGGTAACAAGATCCTCATCAGGCGCTCAAGCCTCAACGTTTAATCCAGCAGCTTTGCTAGATCCTCTGCGGTCTCATTGTAATAGCCGAGCAACATCTTCAAATCCTTGTGCCCGGTGACACGGGCCAACGGCAGCACATCCATCTTCTTTGCCAGACGCGTCGTTGCCTCATGCCGACTGTCATGGAAGGTCAGGCCGCTTATCTCTGCCTTGTCCCGCACTTTGCGAAACAGCACATCCAAAGACGCACTGTCGAGATCAAACAATGAGCCTTCGGATTTCGGCAACGCCTCGATGAGCCGCACGGCCTCAGACGACAATGGAACGCGCCGAGAGCTCCCGTTCTTGATCACCGGCAATTCAGCCACTCTTTTCTCAAGATCTACCCGCTCCGCCGTCAAGCTTAGGATCTCACCCGCGCGCATCGCCGTCTCGATCGCAAAGCGAAACGCGTGAATTGCACGCGCCTGTTTTTTGCTCAGATCCGCGCCCGCGAGCTCAATCATCTTTTCCAACTCGGCAACAGACACGCGCCGATCACGCGGCGGCGGCTTGGTGGGTTTGCGCACGTCGGAAATCGGGTTGTGCGTGAGCAACCGCCATTCCTTTTTGGCCACGTTCAGGACAGCGGACAGAAGCACCATTTCACGATTCACAGAAGCCGGTGCCACCTCAAGCAGTCGCCTGTCGCGCCAATCAGCCAAAACTGTTTCATCGAGATCGGCGAGCAACACACCAGCCATCGTGTCGTTCTTCAAACGCTCGAGCCGAACGATCTCCCAACGAGCGCCCTTCTTCTTGACGCTTTCCTCGCGCGCATAGCGATCCATCACACTACCGAACGTGATCTTGGCGGCTTGCTCAGACGCGCCAGATGATATCCGGTGTTCTTCAGCCGTCGCCCAGTCCTGAGCCTCGCGCTTGGAAGGGAAGCTTTTGGACTTACGAATCCCGGCACGAGCCACTTGGGCCTGCCACTTTCCCGACGCGAGTTTTTTGAAGGTCGCCATACTACGAATTCGTAATTCGTTCGTAATGGATTGTCAAAAGTAGTGGAAAATGGCCTTTACAGCGCTCAACATAAGCTACTTAATCGGCCGGTTTTTTCCAGTGAAATAAGGAAGAAGGTATACTTCCTACTACTTTTAATGGTGCGGTCGAGAAGACTCGAACTTCCACGGGTGTTACCCCACAGCGACCTCAACGCTGCGCGTCTACCAATTCCGCCACGACCGCACGTCTGTAGCTTGGTACGCGGGTCTTTAGCGATTGGTGGCGAGGTCAGCAAGAGCTAATTTTCGCCTTTTGCACGACGCATGTGCACGGCGCGGCTGAGACT
>SPJK01082956.1_pt1 | contig 13785 bp, 17 predicted proteins | sample 3741771 | NCBI WGS metagenome assembly SPJK01 (sample SAMN10925997, study PRJNA522277) | cold seep metagenome | isolation source: Elba SIP-enriched marine methane seep metagenome, extraction at timepoint T2 | place: Italy: coast of Elba, Mediterranean Sea | reverse complement strand
TATATATTATCAGCGGCGGACTACGTCAGGCGATCCTGCCTTTGGCCGAATTGCTGGGGGTTTCTGCTGAGCGCGTCCATGCCGTGGATATTTATTTTAATGAGGACGGCAGTTATCGGGACTTTAATCAGCAATCACCTTTAGCGCGCAGCGGTGGTAAAACGGAAATCTGTCGACAACTGAATCCTGATCAACAAAGTCTGGCGATGATTGGCGATGGTCAAACCGACCTGGAAAGCAAACAGGCGGGGGCTTATTTTGTAGGTTTCGGTGGCGTTGTAGAGAGACCTGCGGTGAAACAACAAGCTGATGTTTACAGCAGTCACAACGATTTAACATCATTAATTCCTTTTTTGTGCTGATTGCAGATTTTTTTACCATCAGCAACACGAATCAATATTTGCATCGGGTGGTCATTGTTTTTTGATTGGTCGTAAGTCTAAAGACAAATTGCGACTATAAATCCCCGATATATCGAATTATCAATCATTTCGTGCATTAGTGTTCAGATGTGAGCTATATTTCCTTATACTCCTCAGTTTCATTTGGTTCAGTTTTGGGTAACTGTGAAAAAGTTAGTAGGGATAAAAATTAACCGGCGTACATGATAAAATAGTCGTCATTTTAAGCTAGAATTTGTAGAGAATCATCATGGCAGGACATAGTAAATGGGCTAATATCCGACATCGTAAAGGTGCTCAAGATGCCAAACGCGGCAAGATATTTACCAAAATTATCCGTGAAATCAGCGTCGCGGCGAAAAAAGGAGCTGATCCGGCGAACAATCCCGGCTTACGTTCGGCAATTGATAAAGCGCTGGGCGCGAACATGAAACGCGATACCATCGACAATACCATTAAAAAAGCCTGCGGTGCTTTGGATGGTGTCAATTATGAAGAGGTGGTGTATGAAGGTTATGGTCCGGGTGGTACAGCGGTGATGGTCAATTGCTTGACCGACAATCGTAACCGGACTGTTGCTGAAGTACGTCATGCGTTCAGTAAAGCGGGTGGCAATTTGGGTACTGACGGGTCGGTGGCTTATTTGTTCAGTAAAGTAGGCATTTTAAGTTATAGCGATTCGGTAGATGAAGACGCAGTAATGGAAGCGGCTTTGGAAGCGGGTGCAGACGATGTGATTGGTAATGATGACGGTACCGTGGATGTGATGACCACAGCGGAAGATTATTTGACCGTTAAAGATGCAATGATTGCTGCGGGGTTTGAACCTGAACATGCTGAAGTGACCATGCAGGCCAGTACAAAAGCGGATTTAAGCGCCTCGGATGCTGAAAAATTGCTGCGATTACAAGACCGCTTGGAGGATCTGGATGATGTTCAGGATGTATACTCAAACGCAGAGATCAGTGCGGAAATATTAGAATCATTAGCTGAATCGTAAACTGGTGTAGCATTTGCCTAGCCATGTGGATGAAATAGAACATGCCAATTACAGGTGCGAATGGATTCACACCTACATAAGTTGGATCTGAATCCGCGAGCGTTCCTGAGTAACGTTATGCGGCATTGGTGCTTTACAAGCAGCCTGTTGAAGGCAATATACATGGGGTGAACTTTTGTCGGTCAATCGCATCTTAGGTATTGATCCCGGTTCCAGGATAACCGGTTACGGAATTATCGATAATTCAAAAAATGGCTCGCGCTATATTAGCAGTGGTTGTATCCGTATCAGCGCTGATTATTTTCCGGACCGGCTGAAACAGATTTTTGCCGGCGTCAATGAGATTGTCAATCAGTTTCAACCTGACCAATTGGCGATTGAACAGGTCTTTATGCATAAAAATCCCGATTCCGCATTAAAATTAGGCCAGGCGCGTGGAGCGGCTATCTGTGCCGGACATGCGACCGGTCTGGAAATCTATGAATATGCGGCGCGGGAAATCAAGCAGGCGTTAGTTGGGAAAGGCAATGCCGATAAAGCGCAAGTACAACATATGGTTAAAATCTTATTGCAGTTGAATGGCGAAATACAGACTGATGCAGGTGATGCACTGGGCGTCTGTTTGTGTCATGCCCATCATCAGCAGACTCGGCAACGGTTGAAATCCGGAGGAATCACAGTTTGATCGGCTTTATTCGTGGTAGGCTGACAATTAAAACGCCGCCATTGCTGGTCTTGGATGTGCAAGGGGTGGGCTATGAAATTGAAGCTCCGATGACCACTTTTTATGATTTACCAGAACTTGACCAGGAAGTGAAACTGTTCACTCATCTGGTGGTGCGTGAGGATGCACATATTTTATTTGGCTTTTCCAAGCAGTCAGACCGGCTTTTATTCCGAACCTTGATTAAGGTAAATGGTGTAGGGCCGAAATTGGCATTGGTGATTTTATCCGGTTTAAGCGCTGATGATTTTCATCGCTGCATCGAAGACAATGATGTGCAAGCCTTAGTTCGGTTACCCGGGATTGGGAAAAAAACCGCAGAACGTTTAATTATCGAAATGCGCGACCGCCTGCCTGATACCAGTGGTGTCACAACACAAGAACCAGGGCAGGCAGCTAACACTATAGGCGTTGGCAGTGCTCGTCAGGAAGCGATAAGCGCCTTACAGGCTTTAGGCTACAAAGCGCAGGATGCTGCAAAAATGTTACAAAAGTTACCCGCAGAAATTGACAGCTGTGAAGCAATGATTCGTTTTGCCTTGCAAGGCGCCGGAAAATGATCGAAAGTGATCGCTTAATTACCGCAAATGGTAACAGCGAAGATGAACGCTTGGATCGGGCCATACGCCCACGGCGATTGGAAGATTATGTCGGGCAACAGGAGTTGCGCCTGCAAATGGAGATTTTTATCAAAGCCACTTTGGCGCGCCAGGAAGCCCTGGATCATGTTTTGATCTTTGGTCCGCCTGGTTTAGGTAAAACCACCTTAGCCAATATTATTGCCAATGAGTTGAATGTCAATATTCGGCAGACTTCCGGGCCAGTATTGGATAAAGCGGGCGACCTGGCAGCCTTGTTGACCAATCTAGAAGCGCATGATGTGTTATTTATCGATGAAATCCATCGTTTAAGTCCGGTTGTAGAGGAAATTCTTTATCCTGCGATGGAGGATTATCAAATCGATATTTTGATTGGTGAGGGACCTGCAGCGCGTTCCATCAAGCTGGACTTGCCGCCTTTTACTTTAGTCGGTGCTACGACCCGTGCCGGACTTCTGACTTCGCCGTTACGCGACCGGTTTGGGATAGTGCAACGGCTGGAGTTTTATTCTGTTTCTGAATTGGCGAGTATCGTAACGCGTTCTTCAGAATTGCTTAAGATTATTATTGAGCCTGGTGGTGCTGAGGAGATTGCCAAACGATCACGGGGTACACCCCGTATTGCAAATCGTTTATTACGCAGGGTGCGGGATTTTGCCGAAGTGAAAAGCGATGGCAGGATAACCCGTGATTGTGCCGACCAGGCGCTTAAAATGTTGAAGGTGGATCAGAATGGTTTCGATAGTCTGGATCGGAAATTATTAAAAACCATGATCGATAATTTTGATGGCGGCCCGGTTGGTTTGGACAGTTTGGCGGCGGCAATCAGTGAGGAACGCGGCACAATTGAAGATGTTTTGGAACCGTATTTAATTCAACAGGGGTTTATGATGCGCACCCCGCGTGGCCGGGTTGCGACCCGGCATGCTTATGCACATTTTGGTTTGCCAGTGCCATCGGGTCAGGAAACGGCGGATTTATTTGAATTTAAATGAATCTTAAGATTTATAAAGGTGAATAGAATTGATTAAGCGATCACAATTACACTGGAGCTTGCGGTTGGGTGTGGTAGCGCTATTACTGTTGAGTCTTGGCGGCTGTTGGAATACCGGAGCCAGTAAACGTACCAATCAATTTGAGGAAACGCTGGATGCGTATCGGATGATGATTCGCTGGGGGAAATTTGAGCGAGCGATGAATTATATTCGCTTGCGTGAATCCGAACCCGCGACATTTGACCGTGAATTTTATCGTCAGATTCGTGTAACCGGCTATGACATTATCGATGAAATTGGTTATGGCAAGGAAATTGATGACCCAAGGGAAATTCATATTATTACTGCGATTGAGTTTCTTCATCAGGATGATATATCCCTAAAATCAATGCGTTATAAACAGGTTTGGTATTATGATGAAATTGAGGAAGGGTGGTTTTTGGATAGTGAATTACCGGATTTTAAATCAGCTTTAGAAAAGAATGAAAAATTTTGATTGGCCGGTTCGGGTCTATTATGAAGATACCGATGCAGGTGGTGTCGTATATTATGCCAATTACCTTAAATTTTATGAACGCGCACGGACTGAAATGCTCCGGGATATGGGCTTTGAGCAGGATCATTTGAGATCAACCGAAGCGATTTTATTTGCGGTTCGATCAGCAAACATAGACTATTTAAAGCCGGCCTTTTTTAACGATAACCTGCAGGTCGACACTCGGATTTCGCGGGTTAAACCAGCTAGTCTGGTTTTTGAGCAACGAATTGTACGTGATAATGAACTGTTAAACACCGGTGAAATACGCATTGCCTGCATCAATGCCGATACCCTGCGTCCTAAGTTCATCCCGCAAGTTTTATTGGATCAATTGAAAATATGAATACGGATTTATCTATTTTACATCTGGTAGCAGAAGCCAGTATTGTAGTTCAGTTAGTGATACTGATTTTGTTGGCGGCGTCATTGATATCCTGGACTTTTATTTTTTCCAAAATCAGAGAAATTGGCAAAGCAGTAAACGTTACTGACGATTTTGAGACTGAATTCTGGTCAGGCGGTGAATTAAGCCAGCTGTACCGAAGGTTGATCAGCAAGGAATTTGAACCGGAAGGCATTGAGAAAATATTCATTGCGGGTTATCGGGAATATTCAAGGATGCGTAAGCAGGCTGATGTAGGACCGGAAGTCCAGGTGGAAAGCGCCCAGCGTGCCATGCGTATCGAATTACAAAGGGAATTGGAACGCTTGGATGAAAAGCTGCCTTTTTTGGCGACAGTCGGTTCGACCAGTCCTTATGTTGGCTTATTTGGCACTGTATGGGGAATCATGAATGCGTTCAGATCACTGGGTGATGTGAAGCAAGCAACCATTGCACATGTCGCGCCGGGTATTGCTGAGGCTTTGGTGGCTACCGCGATTGGGTTATTTGCTGCGATTCCGGCCGTGATCGCTTATAACCGGTTTTCGACCCGTTTGGATCGTTTGTCGGTACGCTATGAAATGTTCGTTGAAGAATTTGTTGTATTGCTGCAAAGGCAGGTACATAAATAATGCCGCGTCGAAACCTTCGCAGAAAGCCGATGTCAGAAATTAACGTGGTGCCCTATATTGATGTTTCATTGGTGCTGTTGGTTATTTTTATGATTACAGCGCCACTGCTACAAACCGGAGTTGAGGTGGATTTGCCACAAGCGGAAACTAAGACTATCGAACAACCGGAAACATCCCCAATTATTATAACCATTAATAAAAGCGGTCAGTATTTTATCGATATTGGTGCTCAGACCGATGAGCCGGTTGCTGCTGAAGATTTGCTTTATCGAGTGGCTGCGGTATTGAAAATCAAGCCGGAAACTCCTGTCTTTATTCGTGGCGATGCCGAGGTCCACTATGGTGCGGTAGTTGCTGCAATGGCTGCTTTAAAAAATGCCGGAGTGAACGGTGTAGGATTGATGACCCAGCCTATTCAATAGATTGCATGATGAACAATTTAATCAAACTGTTTATCCCTTTTTTGTTGGCCTTGATTTTACATACCGTATTACTCGGTCTGTTTTTCATTAGTTTTGAATCAAAGTCTAAGTTGATTAAACAAGCGCAGACTCCGGAAATTATTCAGGCTTCGGTGTTGGATGAAGAGCGGGTTATGGCTGAAACAAAACGTCTGCAAGCCGAACAAAAAAACAAGCAGCTTGCCGAGCAAAACCGGCAAAAAAAATTACAACGCCAGCGGCAGCGTGAAGAAAAGCGTTTGCGTGACTTGAAAATACAGCGATTGGCTGAGGAAAAACGGGTGCAGGAGCAGTTGCAGCAGCAACAAAAAGCCGCTAAGCAGGAGCAACAACGGATCAAAACCTTGCAGGCCGAACGAAAGGAGCAGGAACGCAAAATTGCACTACAGAAAAAAAAGCTGGAAGAGCAGGAGCGCCTGGAAAAAAAACGTCTCGCAGAAATAAAAAAACGTAAACAGGAAGAAGAAAAGCGCAAGCAGGAAAAGAAAAAGCGTCTGGCTGAACAGGAAAAACAGCGAAAACAAAAAGAACAAGCGGCAAAAAAGGAAGCAGAGCGCCTAAAACTTCAACAAGAACAAGAATTGGCAGAACAACAGAGACTGGATGAACAGAAGGCGATGCAGGTATTAAGAGCGCAACAGGAACAAAAAGCCATGCATACCGCTCAATATGCGATTCAGCGCAAAGTGAACAGTCGCTGGGTTCGGCCTTTATCGGTGAAAGATGGCTTAAAATGTACGGTTCGGGTTAAGCTCTTGGCCAGTGGTGACGTAACCCAGGTTTTGGTGGTCAAAAGCAGTGGTGATCCGGTATTTGATCGATCCGCAGAAACTGCGGTTAGAAAAGCTTCACCACTTCCTGTGCCTTCCAATCGCGATTTGTTTACTAGAGAATTTAGAATGTTTGAATTTGTTTTTAAACCAAAATAGTGGATTTTGTGTTTAACTATCTGTAATAATTACAAAGGAATGGGTAATCGAGTTTTTATCGAGGAATGACTGTGTTTTATTTTTATCAGCGGCGACATTTTATTTTTATGGCCTGGTTGTTTGCAGGCCTGACTTTTTCCGCGCATGCGGAAATGACCATAGAGATTACTGAAGGAACCGAAAGTTCAGTCCCAATAGCAGTGGTTCCATTTGCCTGGAAAGGGGGTTCAGGCAAACCGCCTATGGATATTTCCGGAATTATTAATTCGGATTTAGGTCGCAGTGGCTATTTCAAAACATTACCAAAACAGGACATGTTAACTCAGCCTTCGCTTGCCGCAGATATTCGTTTTCGAAATTGGCAGGTATTGGGGCAGGATTATATGCTGATTGGTTCGGTGCAATTTGCCGGCGGTAAATATCACATTCAGTTTCAATTATTTGATGTCTACAAGGAAGCGCAATTACTGGGCTACCGTATGGATGTGACAGAAAAAGATTTGCGTAGGACTGCTCACCAGATCAGCGATATTGTGTATCAAAAGTTAACCGGCATTCCCGGTGTGTTTAATACCCGCATTGCTTATATTACTAGTGCGCAAGGCAAGCAGGGGAAAAAACGCTATAAGCTACAGGTCGCCGATGCCGATGGTTATAACCCGATCACAATAGCATCGTCGGTTGAACCGTTGATGTCTCCAGCTTGGTCGCCGGATGGTAAGAAAATCGCCTATGTTTCGTTTGAAAACCGTCAGTCGGGAATTTACATTCAAACCCTGGCAACCGGTAAAAGAAATAAAGTAGCCGGGTTTCCAGGAATAAATGGCGCTCCCAGTTGGTCACCGGATGGTACCAAACTGGCGATGACCTTATCCAAAGATGGTAGTCCTGATATCTATGTATTGAATTTGAAAACCGGCGGATTTCTACGCCTGACTAAAAGCTACGCCATTGATACCGAGCCTTCATGGTCGCCAGACGGGTCTTATCTGGTGTTTACATCTGATCGGGGCGGTAAACCGCAGCTTTATAAAATTGCTGAGTATGGCGGCCGGGCAACCCGCCTGACATTTAGCGGTAATTATAATGCCAATGGCGTGATATCACCGGATGGTAATCAAATTGCCATGGTGCATGCCGAGAACGGCGATTACCGTATTGCAGCCATGGATATCCAAAGTGGAGACCTGCGTATATTAACCGAAGGGCCTTTGGATGAGTCACCGGCTTATGCGCCGAATGGCAGCATGATTATTTATGCTTCCCGGAAAGGCGGGCAGGGCTTGCTGGTGGCGGTTTCTGCGGATGGCCGCATAGAGCAGAAACTGGTGTTTAACCGCGGAGAAGTTCGGGAGCCGGTTTGGTCGCCGGTTAAATAAGCGGTTAAATTATGGTTTAATCGATAGAATGTGCGCTTATGGACTACATTAATAGATATCATATATTGATTGGAGAAAAAATATGACTAGGTTCAAAATGAGATTTGTTCCGTTTCTTGTGCTGGTTTTTCTGAGCGCATGTTCAACAACTCATGAGCAGGATGGAGGCGGTTCCAGCAATCTTGAAACATCGCCGGGTGATACTTCAGGAGGGGATGCTACTTCGGCTTACCCAGGCGGCTCATCTTTATCGGTGACGGAAATTCAAGGTATTGATGCAGAAGGCAATGCGATGGGTGGGGCTTTTGATGACCCCCGCAGCCCGTTGTCTAAACAGACTATTTATTTTGAATATGATAGTAGTCAGGTCAAGCAGGATTTTATGCCGGTTATATATGCCCATGCTGCCTATTTGGCGGCACATCCTAATCAACAGATTATTTTACAGGGACATGCTGACGAACGTGGCAGTCGGGAATATAATATCGCTTTGGGCGAACAGCGTTCCAAATCGGTTGCCCGAATTATGCAAATGCATGGCGTCACCGGCAGACAGCTGCAAGTGGTCAGTTATGGGGAAGAAAAACCAGCGGTTTTCGGGCATGATAAATCCGCATGGCAGTTAAACCGAAGAGTTGAAATAATTTATACTGAATAAGCATGAAAAAAGTTCTCGTTTTAGGGCTGAGTTTGATATTGGCCGCCTGTGCCCATAACTCCACCCAAAGTCAAGTTGCAACTAAACCTCAGACGGTCGCCAAGCCGGTTGAGGAGCCGCCTATTAATAAGACTGTCTATGATTTAATGGGTCGCTTTGAGCAACAGCAAAAAGAATTACAGCAGTTACGCGGTCAAATAGAAGAGCAATCTTATACGATTGCAGACCTAAAAAAACGCCAGCATGCGATTCTTAGTGATTTTGATCAGCGTTTGCAAAGCATTGAAGCGGCTTCGACCACTGATCCCGGCTTTAAAATCGACAGTACAACAAAATTGCAGCAAAATATGCCTGAAGAAGCGATACCGCCCAGTGAGGATACTCGCAGTGCTAAAGTTACCGGCATTGAAAAACAGGTTTATTTGGCTGCTTATGAAAACCTGAGAAACGGACATACCAATCAGGCCATTGAAATGTTGAATCAGGTAATCGTGGATTATCCAAATGGTGAATATGCTGATAATGCCCAATATTGGTTGGGGGAGGCGTATAAAGTAAAGAAAGATACTCGTGCAGCCAAAGCGGCATTTGGAAAAGTGATTAATAATTATCCTGAAAGTGATAAAGTTCCCGATGCCATGCTGAAGTTGGCTTATATCGAACTTGAAGAGTCCGATATCAGTACAGGACGTAGCTTGTTGCTGAAAATAATCGACGAACATCGCGACAGTACCGCAGCTCGCCTGGCGGAAACTAAATTAATGCAATTGGATGGCGGATCGTTTTAGCGACACTATTTAGGTGAGGGTTTGTGACTCGAATAATTAAAATGGTTATTTAACGGTTAATCAAGTTCTCTTAAGCTTGCAATTATTGTTTAATATAAATTTTCAGACCGGGCTTATGCCCGGTTTTTTTACTTTAGGTGTATTGAAATCGAAACTTTAAGAATCAGTGAGATATTTTATTCTCTTCAAGGTGAAACCAGTTTTGTCGGTAAACCAACGGTGTTTATTCGTTTAACCGGTTGTCCGTTGCGATGCGGCTATTGTGATACGGCTTATGCATTTTCAGGCGGCGAATTAATTGCTATTGAAGATATCATCCGTCAGACTGAAGCTTATCAAACCCCTTATGTGACTGTTACCGGCGGTGAACCGTTGGCGCAGGCTGGTTGCCCTGATTTGTTACGGCGCTTGTCGGATAAGGGCTTTACGGTTTCATTGGAAACCAGCGGCGCCATGGATGTGAGCTCTGTCGATGACCGGATTGTCAAGATTGTTGATTTAAAAACGCCGGATTCGGGGGAAATGCAGCGTAATTTGTATGATAATATTGATAAACTCAATGCCCATGATCAAGTGAAATTTGTAATTTGCAGTGACCAAGATTATCTATGGGCTAAAAGCAAACTACAACATTATGCACTAAATGATCGATGTGAAGTATTGTTTTCTCCGGCGGTTGGCCTGCATGATCCAACGCGATTAGCTGAACAAATATTGAGCGATCAGTTGCCTGTCCGGTTTCAAATCCAATTACACAAATACCTTTGGGGCGATATCCCCGGAAAATGATAAGACTATGAAAAAAAAAGCCGTTATTTTATTATCCGGCGGTTTGGATTCCATTACCGCATTGGCCATTGCAGGTAAGCAAGGTTTTGAGTGCTATGCTTTAAGCTTTGATTACGGGCAACGGCATAATTCTGAACTGGAAGCTGCGAAACACATAGCCCGGCATTATCAGGTGGCCGATCATAAAATTGTCAATCTAGGTCTGGCCAGTATTGGCGGGTCGGCTTTGACTGACCCTGAATTAAGTGTGCCGGAGGTGGCGCAGGACGGCATTCCGATCACCTATGTGCCAGCAAGGAATACTATTTTTCTGTCGTTTGCCCTCGGTTGGGCCGAGGTTTTGCATTCGGACAATATTTTTATCGGTGTCAATGCGGTGGACTATTCCGGATATCCCGATTGCCGACCTGAATTTATCCGGGCATTTCAAACTTTGGCTAATTTGGCGACTAAAGTCGGCGTGGAAGGTGAAGTGATCAAAATACATACACCTTTGATAGAAATGAGCAAGGCCGGGATTATTCAAACCGGTCTGAGTTTGGATGTTGATTATGCACATACAGTTTCATGTTATGCCGCTGATGCCGAGGGCAGGGGATGTGGAAAATGTGATGCCTGCCGGCTCAGGGCGGAAGGTTTTGCTCAAGCAGGGGTAAAAGACCCGACCCGTTATCAATAGACCGGTTTGTAGTTTTAGTTGCTTTCACGGTAAGAAAAGAAAACTATAGAAGACCAATTGAGGGTTGTTAAATTTTGAATAAAAAAGAAAACTGAAAACGGTTTGGTTTTATCCAGGGGCGTTCAAGGACTGCAATATGATCGCAAAAAAACGGAAACATCGTAAAGATGTTTCCGTTTGCTAGTACGAAGTTACAGTGCGACTTAGAAGCCGATTTTGATTTGCGCTTTAAACTGCCAATCACGTTGATGTTGTCTGATTTTGACGTACTTAGTACGATAACGATCACGGTATCTTTTCTTAGTGAATGGGATACCGGAATTCATCCACCGGCTCCAGCCAGTGTTGCGGTAGTTACCGTAAGAAACGGTTGTTCTGTGATTATGCCAGCCACCTAATACGCCGGTCATAGCTTCTGAGTCCAAAGCAACGTTGCTGTCTAAATCTGCTACTGTAATGTTCATAATGAGTACCTTTAAGTTTGAGTTTAGTAAAAGTTAAATAAATATCTCGATTATGTATAAAGCAGGGAGTATGCCAAATTATTTTATGTTTAGGAAAATAATTATAAGCAACTGTATTAAAAGTATTTATTGATTTTATTCTAGTTGTAATGCTTGCTTGTATGGTTCTTGATTGAGAAATTATTGCTCAAAAAAAGAGACAGTATTGTAAATTATGTTGCTTTTATAGTTTTTTTATTTGGTGCCGAATAAAGGTATTGTCTTAAAAAATTAACAGAAGGGTTGCAAATCTTCCTAAACTAACTAAGCTAATTGCGCTAGGTTTTCCTTTAATCAGGATAAGGATTCTCCATGATAATTACACGACATTTCATTGTTTCAGGTATGCAATGCCCCGGCTGTGAGGATGCAATCGCAGAAGCTGTTGCAGCATTGCCAGGTATAAAAAATCTCAATTCTGATTATGGTACTGGCCAGGTTGACGTGGAGTTTGATGACCGTTTAATTCAAATTAATGCGATTCAAGACGCAATTTCGCAAAAAGGGTACCCCATTGAGTCAGACGTTAAACAGCAAAGACATCCGTTCAAAAAATTTGTTCTGACGATTATATCGGTCTCAGCGTTGGTCGCCGTTATCATTTTGGCGCGTAAAGTGTGGCATCAATTCACCTTACCTGAAATAAACTCTCAATTAAGTGATGCCATGATTTTTGGGGTTGGTTTAATTACCGGTCTGCATTGTTTGGGGATGTGCGGGGGGTTTGTGCTGAGCTATACTGCGAAAGATGCCGAAAATGGTCGGCCATCATATTGGTCGCATTTATTATATGGATTTGGAAAAACCGTTTCTTATGCTTTATTTGGCGCGTTTTTCGGGTTCGTTGGTTCGTTAATTAGCATTACGCCATTTATACGTGGCGTCACTGCAATTGCTGCAGGTTTGTTTTTAGTCTTGTTTGGTTTGAAAATGCTAGGCGTATTTTCTATTTTAAGACGTTTTCATATCAATCAACCGGAATCGATGACCCGTTTTGCGGTAGAAAAGAGACGCCGCAGCAAAAGTCCTTTGTTCATAGGTTTTTTCTCCGGTTTGTTATTAGGCTGTGGTCCTCTGCAAGCCATGTATGTGATGGCGGCAGGAACCAGTGATCCACTAATGGGCGCTAAAATTCTGACTTTATTTGGATTGGGGACGTTGCCGGCGTTGCTGAGCTTTGGTTTTTTAACGAACTTTTTTTCAGCTACGATGACGCATCGGTTCTTTCAGGTTTCAGGGGTGATTTTGATTTTTATTGGGGCTATGATGTTGAATAAAGGTTTATTAAAAACAAATTCCGGCTATGACTTTCAGTCTCTGAAACAACAAGTTTCATCGAAAATGCATTTGTAATGCTTTGTTTGAAATATTTATCAACTTATTAAATACCAACTCTGTTAAGGGACCCACTGGATGCCGGCGGTGAGCCGGTACGCTGTCTTGATATTTAATGACTTATTTAACACTTACGGGCCAACATTTGTGGCGAAATAATGCGATAGTAGGTTAGCATTTAGATATAACAAAAGCAGACACAAGATCTTTGCTTGTCGTTAGTTACGAGACCATGCAATTAAACTGAATCTGCCTAACTATTTTTGGTCGCGGAATATCGAGTCCATCGGTTTATTGATAATTGATGTTTTAAAAAACATTACTATTGTTTTCCAAAAACACTTATTAAGTATCTCCTAAGTCAGACTGGCTGTCATCGACGATAACTTATAACATGTTATCAAGCCATTGATTCAGTTCATGAATATCCCGGAATTGGTAACGTTGCATCACTTCTGAAACTAATGGGTGAGAGGATAAATGCCGCTCGGTAAAGTTGCCGTACATTCTCTTGTAGCGGCATAAGGTGTCCACAGCTGTTCTGGCGTTTTGCTTGTCTTGTTGGGTATAACCGCAGATTTCCTTTTGAGCCTGTTGATCTTTAATAAGACTGCTAAGAAGCGATATGCTAGAAGAAATAATTTCATGCATAGTTGTTTCATGATGGTAGGTTTTGATTTGCATTGCCTGGTCCTGTTCTACGTTAGCTTTAGTATAAAGCGATTATCCAATAAATCCAATTAAATTGTGTTATATGGCTCATTTTGTGTGTGGCATTTAACGTAATGGTGAGAAAGCAATGAAAACTAGAACGTACAATAGAGTTTTTGCTCATTGATCGGTTTTTATTATAGAGAGCATTATTTTTTGCGGATACAGGCTAATTACTCAACTTAACGTGTTAATTTGCTGATAATTTTGTAGGGAATTGCTGACAGGATAAATTTGTGAAACCGAGCTAACGCTAATTTGAGCTTTTTATTGACTGGTATA
>SPJK01048673.1_pt1 | contig 13793 bp, 14 predicted proteins | sample 3741771 | NCBI WGS metagenome assembly SPJK01 (sample SAMN10925997, study PRJNA522277) | cold seep metagenome | isolation source: Elba SIP-enriched marine methane seep metagenome, extraction at timepoint T2 | place: Italy: coast of Elba, Mediterranean Sea | reverse complement strand
GATTGTTTCCCCCCTGAAAGGCCACTGATATCTACTGCTTGCGAGGGAGCGAACGCTCAGGTAACGCCAAACTATGAAACTGCCGGGCCACAAAAAACGACGTGAGCACGTCGCCGCAGATCTTTCGACCGTGCCGGGGCGAAAACGCGCCGAACGCGAAATGACGCTGGGCGATCACGGCTTTCTGCGCGAGAGTTTTCAGAACCTGCACCAGATCAGCGACGAAATGTGGCGGGCAAACCAACCCAACCCACGTCAGGTTGCAGAACATGCACGATTGCGCGGAATCAAAACTATCCTGAACCTGCGCGGGACCAGTACCAAAGGTTATTATTTGCTCGAAAAAGAGGCGTGCGACGCCGCCGGGATCGATCTCATCGATTTCAGGGTCTATTCGCGAGACACCCCGACCGTCGAGCGCGTCCTCGAAGCGAAAGCCCTGTTCGAGCGGATCAAATATCCAGCCCTGATGCACTGCAAATCTGGCGCAGATCGGGCAGGTCTGATGAGCGTGCTTTATATGATCTTTCGGATGGGCGAACCGGTCAGCATTGCAAAACTGCAATTATCGAAGAAATACCTTCACATGAAAGAAGGAAAAACGGGCCTTCTCGACGCGTTTTTTGAGGCCTATCTCGACGCTGAAAAGGCGACAGGTATTGCGTTTGAGGACTGGCTCACGACTGAATATGACCGCGAGAAGCTGAAAACAGAGTTCCTCGAATCGGGTCAGGCCAAATTGCGACTCGACTGGTTTTTGAGGCGAGAATAGTTGCTTTTTTTCTGGCAATGGCGCGGGATTCATGGGACGGTTCATCCGCGCGAAACATCGAGGAAAGGGGTTCGCTCATGAATAAAGTTATCTTTGCATCCGTGCTGGCTATGGGATTGGCAGCATGCGGTGGCGGCAGTGGCGGCGCGAAATCGGCACTGGTTCAATCTTGCCTGGAAGACGGCGATTCGGACGAAAAAACATGTACTTGCATGGCTGACATGGCCGTCGAGAAGCTGGATCCGAAGCTTGTAAACATCATCGTTGAGGCGACGAAGTCTGAAGACGAAGACGCTTACATGATGTCGAAAATGAGCGAGCTTGAGCCAGCTGAAATGACGCAGTTCATGACCGTCATGATGGGCGCTGCCACTGAGTGTGGCATGGACATGTAAGGCTTTATTGCCGACGAAATCAAAACAGCCCGGGCCTGAAAGAACTCAGATGTCCGGGTTGTCTATAAGTAGAAAGAGGATGCCATGAAATTCTTCATTATCAACAGCTTCCGCCTAATGGTCTATGTCGCCTACCTTGCGACAATCATCATCGGACTGCTGCTAGCCTACTATAACGCGGTGCCCCAGAAAGGGGCCATGGTCACTGATCTGGTCGGTATTGACGGCACCATGGCGCAGGTTCTGGCTTTTGTTGGCCTGTCGGTCGGCAGCTGGATCATCGCCAGTGTTGTGGCCGGATTGATCGTTACCATTCTGGACATTCGGGACGATATTAATGATCGCCTGCCCGATGCGCGGCGCGACGACTAAACCCACACCAGGAAAGAGAATCATATGAGCGCTTTGGAAGTCGCCAGCGTCTATATCGCGGTCAATATTCTGATCCTAATATGGCTCGCTTTCCGGGTTGTTTCCCGCCGGTTCAGAGGCAAGATCTCGCAAGGGGATGGCGGGTCTGACGACTTGGCAATTGCCATTCGGGTCCATGGAAACGCGTCCGAATACATTCCAGGCATGCTGGTTGGCTTGCTGGTGCTTGCGTTCTTGCAGGCTCCGACCTGGGCGATACATGCGCTGGGCATCGCCTTCACGCTTGGCCGTTTGATGCATGTTGTCGGAATGTCGAGCGGGCCCATACAGTTCCGACAAGTTGGCATTCTGTTGACCTGGTCAAGCATGATCATTCTATCGCTTGTTATGCTGTACCTCGTCTTTACCTAGGCGTGAATGAACCGCTCGCTCGAACTCTCCACATTGATCTCCGATACGTTCGCCGGCGCGACAAGGCTGATCGTGCCCAGCCTGCAATATGCGGCGCTTTTTGTTTTGTCCGTCGCGATACTGTTCTGGGGCGGCACGGCCTTGCCGGACGGTGCGGCCGGATCATTAGCGTTCATCATTCTCCTGGCGGCAAGTCTGTTCGCGCACAGCTTTTTTTCAGCGGCCATGTATCGCGAGCTGCTCCCCACGCGTGGCGGGCTGGCACGCGCCGCGTGGAAGCTTTCGCTGGCCTGGCTCTTGATAGTCGTGATCGCGGCTATCATGGCAACGATCATCGTCCTGTTTTTCTCGCTCATTGGGTCCAGCCTGGGCGTCGTGTCCGGTGACAGCGGTCAAAACATTACAGACATGACGGCGGAAATGAGAACTAGCGGGACGTTCTACCCGCTCTTCGCGCTGTTCATGCTGACCTTATTGGGGGTATTCTGGTTTGGTGTCAGGATGATCCTATTCTCAGCTGCAACCGCCTCGCGCGGCGCGGTGCACGTGTTTCGCACCTGGTTCTGGACCAAAGGTTATTTCCTCGGTCTGGCCATCGGCGTGCTCTTGTTTCTGGTGTTACCGCTGATCTTTGGCCATTTGCTGGCAAGCGCTTTGATCGACTTGATCCCGGTGTCCGTGGGCTCTGTAGCGCACGCTAGCCTTGCCGCAGGGGTCTATGCGCTCGCGCTCCTGCCAGCGGCCTGGCTGGCGCACAGTTTTACCGCCGCCGCCATGATAGCCATCGCGCCGAGCGATTAGGCTCTGGTTGACCTCTCTTTGTCGCTGCGCTCTCATTGCGCCGGACAGGGAGGAAATCATGGCGAGACCGTTCAGTTTTGACAATGCAGCGTTCCACTTTGCGCGGACAGATGGGCCACCAGGGTTTTTGCCCAAGTACCTGAGCGCCTATGCGGTCGGGATCGTCGTTATCGCTGTGCTCGGTTTCTTTGTGCTACAGCCTTTGATCGCAGGCTATATCGAAGCCTTCACAATGATGAGCCAGGGGGCATCTGAACGGCAAATCGAACGCGCGCTCGGTGAATCAATCCTCGATAATCTCGGGCGATTGAGCCTCGGATATCTGCTTATGTTGATCGTCTATGCCGCGTTCTGGTCGATGATGGAGTGTGCGGTTCTGCGCCGTTATGTCCGAGAAGACGGGTTCAGCATTGGTTGGGGCGCCGACGAGTGGCGCATGCTGGCCGTTGGCTTGATCTGGATGGTTGCCTTTATCGCTGCCTATATCGTGATGATTATCGCAACCGTCGTCCTGGTCATGCCGCTTGGGGCATTGGCGCAAGACAATCCCGCCCTGATCGGGCTTTGGATGTTCATTGTCATTCTGGGGCTCGGGATCACCTGGGCCTATTTCGCGGTCAAACTTTCACCCGCAGGGGCGATGACCATTCGCGATCAGAAAGTGGTCTTTTTTGACGCCTGGGGCGCGTCGAAAGGACGGTTCTGGCCGATGCTGGGGGCGTTCGTTATACTCGGGATTATTCTTTATGCCGCGATTGTTGTGCTCTACATGATCGGCGCATTTGCGTTCATGGGCGTTGCGATGAGCGGCCTGGATTTAAGTGGGGAACCGAGCCCCGATGAGGTCATGGCGCTCATCACCAACCCCGTTGTCTGGGGTCCAGTTGCGGTCATCTATTTCGTCATGCTGGTCTATCAGGGCTTCTGGCAATACGCCTGGGCCGGCATTCCGGCGCTCACTGCGAAAACAGACCCTCGCACGGGCGGGATGCATGACGCCGCAGAAACCTTCTGATCAGCGCACAGTGCCGCCAGAAAACAGCGTGTCGATCCTGTCATCGTCATAGCCGAGCGCGGCGAGCACGTCGCGTGAGTGTTCTCCCATTTTCGGCGACGCGCCTTTTGGGCCATCATCCGTGCCGGGAAACCGGATCGGCGATGCTGGCGAAGAAAAACTGGTGCCGTCGCCGCTGGCGCTGGGCACTTGCGTGATGCCGCCCGCGGCGCTGACTTGCGGGTCTTTGGCCACTTCCGCCAGCGTTTGAACCGGTGCCCAGGCGATCGCTTCGGCGTCCAGGCGCTCCGCAATTTCGGCCTTGGTGTATTTGCCAAACGCCTCATCCATCAGCGTGACCAGTTCGGCCGCGTGCGCGCGTCTCGACTTGCCGGTGGTGTAGCGTTCATCCTCGATCAGGTCTTCGCGGTCCATGACGCGGCAAAGCGGCGCCCAGTCGACATTGCCCTGGCGCGAGACGATGCAGATCCAGCTATCATCCTTGGTCTTGAAGAAGTTCATCAGCGGCTGGATCTGTTCGTGGCGTGACTTGGTCGAGCCGATGCGGCCGAAGAAGAGCTGAATGGCAAAATCCGATCCCATCGCAAATAGGGCTGCACGGAGCAGAGAGGCCTCAACCAATTGTCCCTTGCCGGTGCGCTGAGCCTTGACCAGCGCTGCGCAAATGCCCGCCGCGGCAGCCATGCTGGTCGTGTGGTCGCCAAACGCCGTGCGCAGCGCGAACGGGTCCTGGCCCTTGGGCACGGTCAGGTGACCCACGCCAGCACGCGACCAGAACGAGGCGACATCAAACCCGGGTTTATCGGCGTCAGGCCCTTCCAGTCCATACCCGGTCAGCGTGCAGTAGACGAGTTTAGGATTGATCTCGATAAGATTGGCAAAATCGAGCCCTGCGCGTTGCAGACCGCCGGGGCGGACATTGGTCAGGAAAACGTCGGCATCGCTGGCGAGATCGCGAAGCACGGCCTGACCTTCTGGCGTGCTGGTGTCGAGAACAATCGACTTTTTTCCGCGATTGTCGAAGTCGAAGACGGGATTGTCCTGAAAGTCGGTGCCAATCGTGCTGAAAAAATTGCGGATCGGGTCGCCTTTAGGGGGTTCGATCTTGATCACCTCTGCGCCCCAGTCGCTCAAGATGCCGCCGGCACCTGGCGCGGCCATATAGGTCGCGTGTTCTATGACTTTGATCCCGTCCAGCATGGCGATTCCTGTCCTCTTTGCTCCGCCGCGAAGCGGTTTTGGTAAACCGGGCGTTAACCCACACAGGTCATTTATTCATAAATACAATTCGGTGACAGGGATTACCCCGCGATATGACTGTACAAAGCATGCGTCCAGAGCTCAGTGAAACCGACATTATTCGGTTGATGAAGGGCGAGACCTCAGAAGAGCGCGCAACCGTGGCGCACCGACTCTGCCGTCGCATTGCGGTCGACGTGCTGAGCAACGATGAGCGCACGTTCGCGGATGAGATTATCCAGATCCTGGCGAAAGACACAGCAGAACTGGTACGACGTACTCTGGCGGTAACGCTGCGCAATTCGCCGCGCCTGCCGCACAGCGTTGCGATTGAATTGGCGCAGGACGTTGAATCGGTTGCCATCCCGCTATTGGAACACTCGCCCGTATTTTCCGACGAAGATCTGATCGAGCTTGTACTTGCAGTCACGACCGCGAAGCAGCAAGCGATTGCCGCGCGATCCACGGTGTCCGCATCACTCGCGGAGGTGATCTGCGAACATGCCGGTGAAGCGGCGGTTGAAACCATCGCCGGCAATATGGGCGCCGATTTGACCGACCGCGCCATGGAACAGTCCGTCGAGCGGTTCCCGTCGAACCCGCAATTGCATGAAAACCTGGTCTTGCGCGACCACATTCCGGTTCACATTGCGGAGAAAATGGTCTCGCTGGTATCCGGGCAGGTCTTTGACATGCTGATTAATCGGCATGAGCTTCCGGCACAAATGGCGATTGATCTCGCCGCTGGAGCGCGTGAGCGTGCGACGATCGATCTGGTCGAACAGGCCGGTCGCACCAATGATATGCCGAGATTTGTATCTCAATTGAATCTGAATGGACGCCTGACCCATTCGCTGATCATGCGCGCCCTATGCGTGGGTCATATGCCATTTGTCGAGCATTCCCTGGCGGAGCTGTCCGGGGTTCCGCATTCGCGAGCCTGGTTGATGATCCACGATGCCGGACCTCTCGGCTTGCAGGCAATCTTTGATCGGGCTGGGCTGCATCGCAAACTGCTTCCAGCCTTCCGGGCAGCTGTGAAAGTGTTCCATGAACTGGAGCTCGACGGCGAAGCCAATGACAAGGCGCGGTTCCGGATGCGCATGATCGAGCGCGTCCTGACCCAGTTCCAGGCGATCCCGAAAGACGATCTCGATTATCTTCTGGAGAAGCTCGACGCCTATGCCGAGCAAGCCAAACTGCGCGAAGAAACGGCCGCTTAAGCGTCAGCTTTCATTCTAAAGCCATATTCAACGCCGACATCGTTCAGGAAGTCGGTGTCGCGCCAATAGGCATTCTCAGCGACCACCAGCATGCCGCTGCAGGCGGCTGCGTCGATCCGGTCTTGCAAGTCTTCATCGTCCTCGATCTTACGGGCGTCGACGCGCAGACTGTCGAGCAGGACCCGCAGCGAGTAGCTGAGCGGTGCTTGCCAGGAACGCGTTGAATTCATCGAAACCCGAAAACCGCAGCGGCGAAGGGCCTCTATGCCCTCGATTGCGGTTTGGGCAGACGGCAGCGCCAACGCGGCGTCTTCCACTTCGAGGCAGATCTCTTGCGGGCACAAGCGCGTGCGGGCGACTGCCGCGTCACAAGCCACAGCGGTATCTGCATGGATCAGGGCCGCCAATGGGATCGGCACGATAACCGGGCGCTCCGTTGTGCGATAATGCGCGTCATGCGCAACCTCTTCGACGCGCTCCGCCATCCATTCAGAAGGTGAGTGGATCTCGCTGCGTTCTGCAGCAAGAGCCACTCGGCCAAAGACCGCACGTTCTTCGAACGCTTTTCGGCTTCAGCAAACAGCAACACCGCATCACCGGTTTCCAGGTGCATGACCGGCAGCAACCGCGTGCGGTTGGAAACAGGGTATTGAGCGGCGTGTTGGTGATCGGTAAACTGGTGCATTCTGCTTCCGTGACGTTGGGACAAGCACCGTACCTACAGAAACATAGTTGAAATCGCGCGCACGTTTGGGTTGTGATTTCGCTCAAATTTGATCGAATTTTTTTCGGAGTGAGAATGTCAGACCCTTCAACGCCGCGCCTGTCCGCAACCATCCTTTTGCTGCGTGATGATCCCGCGCTTCAGGTGCTGATGGTCAAGCGCCACTATGAGATCGATTTCGCATCTGGCGCCTTTGTGTTTCCGGGCGGCAAGGCGCATGATGAAGATGAAGACCCGGCCTGGGCCGAGCATACTGACGGTGACTTTTCCGGCGAGGAACAAGCCGCAAGGGTTTCAGCGATCCGCGAGGCATTTGAGGAATCCGGCATCATTCTCGCCCGCGCAGCTTCGGCACGCGGCGCCGATGCAGCCCTGGTGGGGGCCGATGTCGCGGATGCCCTGGCGCCGATGCGCGGGCCTGTGGATCGGCGGGAAGCGAGCTTTCTCGAGCTGATCCGGGACAATGGTCTCGTCCTGGCGCTCGATGCACTTGTGCATTTTGGTCATTGGATCACGCCGACCATGATGCCGAAACGCTTTGATACGCATTTCTATCTCGCCGCGACGCCGCCCGGACAAGTGGCTGAGCAAGACGGACGCGAGACGACCGAAGCTGTCTGGGTCGGGCCGCAAGACGCGCTCGACCAGGAAGAAGCCGGCACAGCGACGATCATTTTCCCGACCCGGATGAATCTCGGAAAGCTCGCTGAGACAGATACGACAGCCGCCGCTCTATCTCGGTTCTCGACCGAGAAAGTCGTCACCGTGTTGCCGGTCATCGGCAAAGACGATGCCGGCGACCCATGCCTGCACATCCCAGAAGAAGCGGGCTATATCCAAAGCACGGAGCCCTTGCAGCGCGTAGCCAATGTATCGAAGAGCAAATGACAAAGACATTTGGTGACTTTGTTGAATTGACCCGAGACCGGTCGATCGCGACCGTCACGCTCGATCGCGGCGATGGCCGCAATGCGATGTCGCTGAAGGTGATGCAGTGTTTGATCGATGCAGCTGAGCATCTGGGCAGCGACACAGATATCAATGTGGTCATTCTGACCGGCGCAGGGGCGTTCAGTGCCGGGGCGGACTTGAAGGATCCGGACCGTGCCAGTCTGCGCGACCGGACGCGGCTGGAGCAGCGTCAGTCTCTGAAACTCGGCCCTGACATGTGCGGCGCGTGGGAGCGCCTGGAGCAGATCACCATCACTGCGATTGAAGGCTACTGCATTGGCGGCGGCGTCGCTCTCGCGATTGCCTGTGACCATCGCATCATTGCCGAGGATGCACATTTCCGTCTGCCGGAAATCCCGCTTGGCATGAACATGAGCTGGCAGAGCAATCCGCGCACCGTCGCCCTGGTCGGACCTTCGCGGGCGAAACTGTTTACCATTCTCGGTGAAGCGTGCCCGGCCAGACAGGCGCTCGATTGGGGTCTGGCGGATGAGGTTACGGCGCCCGGCGGGGCCTTGAAGGCGGCGCAGGCACTGGCTGAACACTATGCCAAAGTGCCGCCAATTGCTTTGCGCATGACCAAGCAAGCGATGAACGTTGCGGCGTCACCGCTCGGCTATGCCACCAGCTTTATGGATCGCGATCAGTTCGCCTATGCCGCGACCACAGACGACCAGGCCGAAGCGGTCCGCGCATTCCTGGAAAAGCGCGATCCTGACTTCAAAGGCGACTAGTTTTTATAAGCGAGCGGTTTTTCGCTTTCATCGAGATCAAGGTAGCGATCTCGAAGCTTGGTCTGCCGGCTCTCCAAAGACTGGACCTCGCCGTCGATGAACACCGCGATGGGTGCGCTGGAGGTTTCTAGCGGATCACCATCCCAGATCACCAGGTCCGCCATGTTTCCGCGAACGATGGTGCCATAGTTTTCGATGCCGAAAATTTCAGCCGGCACAGTCGTCATTGCAGCCATCGCATCATCGAAGCTCACGCCATTAGCGGCAGCGTTGCCCGCTGATTGCAGGACGAGCCGTGCCTGATGCCCGCTATTGCCAAGATGAGCGAAAGCGGTGGGTACGCCGGCAGCGATCAGTCGTTCAGCATTTTTGCTCGTTGCGCCCAGTTGGGAAAAGCTCGCAGGCAGGTTCTGGAACGGGTCGATAATCACCGGGATGTCAGACGCAGCGAGTTCATCGGCGACCAGCCAACCTTCATCGGCGCCGACGATTGCGAGATTGAGGTTGGGGGTCTGTGCCTTTAGATCCATGACCATGCGGAGATCGCTGGCACGATGGGCGGACACCAGGATCAATTGCTGACCACGGACCGCGCGCCCGAAAGCTTGCGCATCGGCGCGGGTCAGGGTGTCACCTTCATTGTGAGCCATGAATCTGGCTGGGTAGCCTCGCGCATCGGCAAAGGCCCCGCGCAATGCTGCCCATGCTGCAGGGCGCGAGCCGCCCGCGATACCGGCTCCGCCTTCGCCGAGATCGACAAAAACAAATGCACGCTCATCGGAAATAGAATCGGCATCTCCGGACGTGTCCGCGAGGAAGCCTTGCCCGGCAATCATTGACCCGCCGGTTGAAGGCGCGACAGCGATGCGGGTGACACCTTCAATGCGTGTGATCGCGACCGGTGTCGCAGCCGGATTAAACCCATCCGCGGCGCGCAACGCGACCGAGAACTCTGTCGCAGCGGCGTTGGTATCATTGGTGGAGTCTTCAGCGCCAACTTCGACAATGCCAACTCTGGTAAAAGGTGAAAAAATACCGGGGGTTACCCAGTTTCCTTCGGCGTTTATGATGTCGGTCCCACTGGGCGGTGCGAAGTTCACGCCCAGGCCAGCAATCTCACCATTCGAGATATAGACAGTCGCGTTATCAAGCGTGCCAGCATCGGTGCCGGTCCAGACTTTCGCATTGACAATGGCGACATCCTGAGCAGCAGCGCCGAGGACCATTGCGGCTGATGCGGCGGCGGAAAGAAACAGTTTGCGGATCATTTCAGATCTCCTTCGCCAGGTTGACCAAGTTCAAAATCCATAACCGGTGTCAGCTCGGGGTTGCCGCGATCATACATCAGCGCCCCGTCAATGAAGACCTTTTCGGCCTGCGTGTAGACACTGAACGGATCGCCGGACCACAGGACAACATCTGCATCCTTCCCGACCTCAAGCGATCCGGTGTGCTCAAACACACCGAGCGATTTTGCTGGATTGGCGCTCAGCCAAATCCACGCATCGGCATCCGAGATATTGATCCCGGCGCGGCGTCCGTCGGAGAGCGCTTTTGCCGCCTCCTGATTGAGCCGTTGAATGCCAATATCGCTATCGGAGTGAACGATGGCGCACGCGCCGGCTTTGTGGACCATCGGGATGTTCTCCCGCACGCCATCATAAGCTTCCATTTTGAAGCCCCACCAATCTGCCCACATTGAAGAGCAGACGCCATATTCCGCCAGCTTGTCAGCGATCTTGTAGCTTTCGACCGCGTGGTGGAAGCTGGTGACTTTGTAGCCAAATTCCTCGCTCATATCCATGATCTGCGCCATTTCGTCTGCGCGGTAGCAGTGCATATGGACCAGAATATCACCCTTCAGGACACCCATGAGCGTATCCAGCTCCAAGTCACGTGCGGGCGGATCGCCGCCTTCATTTGCATATTTGTCCCATTTGCGCTTGTACTCGACCGCACTCGCCCAGGCTGTTCGATAGCCAGCGACATTGCCCATTCGAGAATAGGGCGCGCCGCCGGGAAAACGACCACCGCCATAGCCATAGACGCGCTTCGGGTTTTCACCGCACGCCATTTTTAACGTGTATGGCGCATCTGGAAATTTCATGCCTTGGACGGTGCGCGCCGGGACGTTTTTCAGCGTGACCCCACGCCCGCCAAACAGGTTGGCTGACCCCGGCAGGATCTGCATTGAGGTCACCCCGCCAGCAAGTGCGCGCGGGAAGCCCGGGTCTTGCGGCCAGACGCCGTGTTCAGCCCAGACCTCCGCCGTGACCGGCGCGCTGATTTCATTGCCATCGCCATGGGCGCTGACACTGGGGCTCGGATAGACGCCAAGATGGGAGTGATTGTCGATGATACCGGGTGTGACCCACTTCCCGCTCGCATCGATGACCGTCGCACCGTCCGGCGCAGCGATGTCTTCCGCGACTTCGGAAACTTTTCCATCTACCAGCAGGACATCGCCGCCAGAGATTTGTCCGCCAAGACCGTCAAGGACGGTGGCATCTTTCAGCAGGGTCGTCGTCGACGGGTAGGGCGCATAAGTAGAGGGAAACGGATTGCGATCAATCTCGACCTTTTCACCGCTTTCGGTTGCCCCTTCGCCGCCGCCGCCTCCACAGCCGGCCAGAACCAACGCCGCCGATCCAATGACATAGAAAAGCTGCTTCATCACTCACCCCGCAAATCACTATTGCGAGGCAGTGTGTTCCTTTTGATCAGCTTGGCAAGGGCAAATAAGCTAACCCCAGAGCGGTTTCACGCAATTATCCACCGATGGATCCAACTCAAAAGTGACGGGGGTGTGCGCAGGTCTCTGATCCCGTTGATTGAGCCCTTTGTGCAGCCGCGCAAAGGCGGCTTTCCCGAGCGTTGCCGGGCCAATTCCGTTTACAGCTTTCGGCGACAGCCGCATCTTGTTGCGAAGGAATGCATTCGTATAGACGGCATCAGCATTGATCGCACTGGCAAAGGTCATGTACTCGCAAGACAGCGAAACATTCACGCAACTCCCGTTCTTCACGCGGTGCGGTGCCAGCTGGGGCCAGGTCAATGCCATGCCCGGTTTCAAATCAAAGACGCGCGCATGCTGGTCGAACGAAGGTCGATAGGGCAAGTCTTCTTCGCGTGTCATATGAACGATCTGTTCGACATGAGCCGGCGGGGCGAATTCTGGATCGTTGGGATACACCCAGAGACGCTTGTGACCGCGCACCTGAAAGAGCGCCACCATGGGAATATCGAGATGATAATGCACCTCGACTTTCGGCGATGAGATGAGCAGGCTCATATCGTGTTTTTTGGTGTGTTGGCCTGTTGCCGCCTCAAGACTGCCAAAAACCTCGTCCGCGACCGGCTTGAGGTCCGGTAGTTCTAAATTCGCCCGAGGCAGGTTGAGCCAGACATGACCCGTCCGGACAGCGTCAATAATGGCTTGGCCGGTCATGCGCGGCGCTCGACCGCGAAGCGCAGGCTTCTCGCCCGCGCGGCGATCCCCGAACGTCCAGATCTCAAGGTCTTCTCGGGGGTACAGATCAAGCAGGCGAGCCAGCCCGTCATCAGAAAACAATTCAGATTGATCAAACGGGTGATCCGCTCTCAGGATTTCAGTCCCAAAAGTCTGTTTCGTATTATCTGGCCAGTACACAGTCATGTCGCGTCCCAAAACGTTCGTGTTCGTACACACGCCGGGGATGCAATTTTGGGTCCAGTTTCGCGTTAAAGGCGAATTTTGTGTGGAATTCGCCTAGATATCGAGTTCTTCGGCGAAGTGTGCGTTCTCTTGGATGAACCGGTACCGATGTTCGGCTTTCTTACCCATCAGCGTATCGATCAACTCGGCGGGTTTCGCCTCGGTCAGCTCATCAATGCTGTCCGGAAGCGTAATCCGTGCCAGCGTACGGGTCTCCGGGTTCATCGTTGTTTCTTTCAGCTGAGACGGGTTCATTTCACCCAGACCCTTAAATCGGCTGAGCTCAACTTTCTGGTTCGGTTTGAACTCCAGCTCCATCAGGAGCTCTTTGTCTTCGTCGTCCATCGCGTAGACGGACTTGCCTTTGTAAGACAGCTTATACAGCGGCGGCATCGCCATATAGAGACGGCCACTTTCGATCAGACCAGGTGTCATCTTGTAGAAGAACGTGATGAGGAGGGCGGCAATGTGTGCGCCGTCGACGTCGGCGTCGGTCATGATGATGACCTTCTCATAGCGCAGATCATCGATGTTGAAGCGGGATCCTGTCCCGGTTCCAAGCGCGAGGAGCAGGTCTTGCAGCTCCTGATTCTTGTCCATTTTGTCGGCCGTGGCGGAGGCGACATTCAAGATCTTGCCGCGCAGCGGTAGAATGGCCTGCGTCTTCCGGTTTCGCGCCTGCTTGGCGGAGCCACCGGCGGAATCACCCTCAACCAGGAACAGTTCGGTATCACCCTTGCTGTCGGCGCAATCTGCGAGCTTGCCGGGGAGGCGCAGCTTCTTGGTTGCTGATTTTCGCGCCACGTCTTTAGCTTTGCGGCGGCGGGCGCGTTCATCAGCGCGTTCGACTGCCCATGTGAGCAGCTTGTCGGCTTCTTTCGGGCTGGCAGCAAGCCAATGATCAAAGCGATCCCGCACGCAGTTCTCGACCAGGCGGAAGGCAGCGGTGGTCGACAGCTTGTCCTTGGTCTGCCCGACGAATTCAGGATTGCCGATGAACACTGACAGGAGCAGGCCGGAATGGCCCAGAATATCGTCTGCAGTGATCGACGTGCCTTTTTTCTGACCCGTCAAATCCGCGTAATTGCGCAAGGCTTTGGTGATCGCTGAGCGAAATCCAGCCTCGTGAGTTCCACCATCCGGGGTCGGGATGGTGTTACAATATGAGCGCGAAAATCCATCAGTTTCGCCAAACCCGGCGGCCGTCCAGGCAATTGCCCATTCGACTTTGCCGTCTTCGGTTTCGACCAGGCCAGCAAAATGCTGTTCGGTAATAGTGGCCTTGCCCTTGAACACTTCATCGAGCTGATCGGCGAGGCCGTTGGGATAGGAAAGGACCTTCTCGGCCGGGACTTTGGAATCTTCGGGCAGCAATTCCGGATCGCATTTCCAGCGCACTTCGACGCCGCGATAGAGATACGCTTTCGAGCGTGTCATCTGGAACAGGCGTTGGGGCTTGAAG